>ERZ779861.3736-NODE-3736-length-12250-cov-17.345305_pt1 | contig 12250 bp, 19 predicted proteins | sample MGYA00511558_ERZ779861 | MGnify/ENA primary metagenome ERZ779861 (study PRJEB29588, sample SAMEA2163432) | human gut metagenome | biome: human gut; feature: human-associated habitat; material: faeces | place: Denmark | collected 2008/2010 ... | reverse complement strand
GGTGGAGGGGCCCGCGCGGAGCGCGGGAGGATCCTCCTTAGCCCCCGCTATCGCGCGCCGCGAAGCGGCTGGCGCGTTAGCGCGAGAGGTCTAATCATATCCCTTCCTTACTCCATGGCACCTGTAAAGCGCTCACCAAACAGCAGAGCGAACTGGGGCATGGCAGCAGCCCACTTGGGCGTAGCACGCTTCCAGGAGGCCGTGAAATTCATGATGGCCAGGTAAATCAGCTTCTTGGCAGCGTCCTCATTGGGGAACAGAGTGCGCGTCTTGATCACCTTCCTGATAGCACGGTTGAGCCCTTCAATCGCATTGGTCGTATAGATCAGCGTACGGATCTCAGGAGGGAACTGGAAGAACGGGATTACCTGTGCCCAGGCGCGTTCCCAGATCTGGATGATGGCAGGGTACTTCTTGCCCATGGCCGTGCTCCCAAAGCGCTCCAGAGCGCGTTCTGCAGCGTCGGCATCCACTGCCTGATAGATGGGCTTAAGCTCCTTGCACACGGCCGCCCTGTCTTTATGAGAGACGAATGACGTGGATGCGCGGATAAGGTGGACGATGCAGGTCTGATGGAGGGTCTGCGGATAGACGGTTTCAAGAGCTTCCGTCATGCCCTTCAGGCCATCCGTAACGGCGATGAGGATGTCCTCAACACCTCGGGCCTTGAGCCCGTTGAACACGGTTGCCCAGAAGCTTGCACCCTCGTTCTCGGCGATCCACATGCCCAGAACCTCACGCGTACCGTCTGTTCGCACGCCAATCCCGAGATGAACGGCCATGTTCTTCACGGCTGCGCCACTGCGGATTTTGACTCGGATCGCATCGAAAAAGGCGACGGGGTACACACTTTCGAGCGGGCGGTTCTGCCACTCCTGCACGTCCTCAAGCACCCTGTCGGTGACCTTGCTAACGTAGTCGGGGCTGATGTCCACACCGTAGAGGTTGTCGATGAACGCCTGGATGTCGCGGGTGCTCATGCCCCGGGCGTACATGGCGATGATCTGCTCGTCCATCTTGCCGAACGACCGGCTGTGCTTGGGCACGATGATAGGGTCGAAAGTGTTCCGGCGATCACGAGGGACGCTCAGCGGCAGAGGACCGAACTCGGTCTTGAGGGTCTTGTGGCTAAAGCCGTTGCGCTTGTTGGGGACAAGGGAAAGCTCGTCAGCATCAACTTCTTCAGGAGGCGTTTCGGTGGGCTGACAGCCGGTGAGATGGGCATCCATTTCTCCCTGCAGCATGGCTTCGACAAAGCGTTGGGAGAAGGTACGTACGGCCTCGGAGAAGGCTTCGGCTCCTAGGGGGCGGCCCGATGCTCGAAGCTCGGAAACGTACTGCTCGATGTGGCTATCGAGGGGGTGGGTGGACTTCTTACGAGAATTGCGTTTGGTGTTCGTGTTCATTGGATGCACCCGTTTGGCGGGCTCCGATTATCCCATGGACACAAAATTTCTGACGCTCTCATTCGTCAAGGTTGATTAACTCTGCACTTGACGGCTCGATCCTCAAGGGCATGCAGACCACGAAGGACGTTTACGACAAGCTGCTTGAACTCAAGAATGCACGCATGCCGCTTCACTTGTCGACAGGCAAACGCAAGTATGACTGCGTGCTGATTACGAAGCTGAAGGTTTCTACAACAGCCGATACCGAGAGTTCGGCAATCATCGAAATCACCTTTCAAGAGGTTCTGCTTGCCGAGGCGAAGACGGTATCTCTGAACGCGGCCAGGCAGAAAAACCCCAAGAGGACGGCATCAAAGAAGTCGGGCTACAAGCAACTTATCCCTTCTGAGGGCTATCGCTATGGAGGCAAATGATGGTGATGTATCGCATCCCTCTTGAAGCAGGGGCGCAAAGCTTCTCGATCACGCTTGGCGACAACCAGTACGAACTCACGCTCGTGTATCGCGATTGCCTTTATGGCGGCTGGTATCTGGACGTGGTTCGATCTGATGGCGAGGTTCGCTGTTTGGGGGTCCCGATCATCGTTGGTGTCGATCTCTTCGCTCAGCACTCTTACAAGGGCATTGGGCATCTGTATGCGTCCCTTGACGGCGGCTCGCTTCGAGTTCCGACCTATGAGGATATGGGTTCAAGCTTGATCCTGACGTGGAGCCCTGACGATGAGTGAGACAAAGTACAAGCAGTGGCTTCGCTACTTTCGCTTGATTGTGCAGACTGGTAACGGACAGGAGGCGCTAGACCTCAGCAACTTCCGGTGCAAGTTTCACATTACCCAGGCGATTGTTGGAAAGCCCTGCACGGCTGAAATCACCGTGTACAACGTGTCAACGGAAACGATTGATCGCATTCAGGCTCCCGTCAATGCTGTCGTTAAGCACAAGCATATGAAGGTGATCATTGAGGCCGGGTATCAGGAATCCCATTCTCTGATCTTTCAGGGGGACTTGTGGTGGAAGTCAACGGGCAGGGAGTCCGAGACAGACACTTACATGCGCCTGATTGCCGCTACTGGAGACCGTGCTCATCAGTACGCTGTTTGCAATGCCTCGCTACCGAAAGGCTCGACGCAGGCGGACGTGTACGACGCTGTTGTGACAAGCATGAAGCCTTTCGGCGTTTCCTCGCCAAAGAAGCCTGACTTCATGGAAGGGCGTTTGTTGCGCGGCAAGGTGATTTTCAAGATGGCTGCGGATGCCATGCAGGGCGTAGCTGATACGAATGCTTTTGAGTGGGGCTACGGTACGGAAGGCGTGACCACAATCCGAAAGGACATGACGTACAAGAAAACCGAGGACGTTGTGGTACTCAATGCCAATACGGGGCTTGTTGGTCGTCCGACCGTCACCGTTGATGGCGTGGAGGCTCAATGCCTTCTACAGCCTCGAATTGATGTTGGCTCGCTCGTGCTGATCGACAACAACTCCATTCAAGGCGGCGATTACGACACAGCTGTAGATGCCGATCTGATGAGTCAGCAGGCGGCTACGGGCGGCTTCATCTCTGGTGACGGTCTCTATCGCGTGCTGAGCCGCGAGCACGTCGGCGACACTCGCGGAAACGAGTGGTACACGAAGATGGTTTGTGCAGGCGTCAATGCCGCGCAGACTCCTATGAACCCAACGGCTTTGAACAACATCCCGAATCTATGATCTCAACGAACGACAGGATCAACGATCCAGCATCAGAAAGGGACGCTCACTTCACCGGGCGTCAGGCAATGATGTGGACGGCGCTACCGGGCATCATTCAGAAATTCGACCCGGTCGAACTGACGTGCGAGGTACAGCCAGCGATCCAGGGGAAGCAGGTGCTAGAGGACGGCGGCATCGAGGTCGTGAATCTCCCGCTTCTTTTGGACTGCCCAGTCGTCTTCCCACACGCGGGAGGATGCTCGCTAACGTTCCCGATTAAGACAGGAGACGAGTGCCTGGTTATCTTTGCTTGCCGCGCCATAGATGCGTGGTGGCAGTCCGGCGGCATTCAGCCGCCTGCAGAAACACGCATGCACGACCTGTCTGACGGCTTCGTAATTCCAGGCCCGTGGAGTCAGGCTAAGCGCATCTCTGTCGTGTCGACCTCGAGGCTTGAGATCAGAAGTGATGATCACCAGGCGCTGGTTTCCATTCATCCGCAGTCCCATGACGTGACCGTAGAGACGACGGGGAAGCTTACGGGGACGATCGGAGGGGCGGCTACGCTCAAGTGTCCGACCTTGAAGATTGATTGTCCGTCAACGACGATCACGGGTGACGTGAAGATTGAAAAGAACCTGACGGTCGTAGGAGCGATTACAGGTACCGGTGGGCTTACGGTATCTGGAGGATCAGGCGCGACGGTATCTGGAGACGTGGTTGCAGACGGCATCAGCCTCAAGAGCCACACGCATACCGAACAAGGGGATGGGGCTGAAACATCTCTTCCTCACTGAGGCGAAAGCCAAAAAAAAACGAAGCCCGTTGGGAGTGCGATCCCGACGGGCTTTTTTAACACCTTTGCGATGTGTTTACGTGGAGAGTTTAACTCAAATATTAGTGGGTTTGCTAGGTCTGACAACTATGAAAAAAGACAAAGAACTACCGTGGGTAATAAGGCTGGCTAGATGGTTGGCGTTGATCTACGCGGTAGGTTATGTGGCCCATTGCTTCATGAATTGGTTTTTCTAGAGAGGCTCTCATGAAGGTAAGAAAGCTTGATGAAGCGGGCGATATGACGATGGGCAGAGGTAGCTCCTGCTTTCTCGAGAATACGCCTGAGGCGGTAGCTCAGAACGTCATGACGCGGCTTGCCTTATGGCGGGGCTCTTGGTTCTTGGATACGACCGAAGGGACCCCGTGGTTGCAGGAAATTCTCGGGAAGCATGAGGCCGTTGAGTCCATTTTGCGCGCCAGAATTCTTGACACCACAGGCGTCACGGAGATTGTCGACTTTGAGTCGATCCTGAATCCCGACACGCGAACGATCCGCATCAGTGCGGAAATCGTAACGCGATACGGTACGGCAAACATTGAGGAGGTTATCGGATGACGATCAGCAGTCCGATTTTTACCGTGTCAGCGAATGGCATTACGGCACCGACCTACGATGAAATCTACGAGTATTTCAAGGATAGGGCGAAATCGATCTTTGGATCAGACATCAACCTAGACGCCGACACGCAAGATGGTCAGCTTCTGGCTATTTTTGCTTCTGCGATAAATGACCTAAACGCCCAGGCGATTGCCGTGTTCAATGCCTACAACCCTAATACGGCATCCGGTGTCGCACTTGACTCGGCCGTGAAAACGAACGGTTTGACAAGGCAGGACGCGTCAAAGTCTCAGGTCGACCTTAAGCTCATGGGGGTCGCAGGTACGGTGATTAAGAATGGCGTCGCCATTGATTCGTCAGACAACCGATGGCTTTTGCCGGAGAGCGTGTCGATTCCGCTTTCGGGTGAAGTGACCGTGACGGCTGAGTCTCAGGAAGCAGGCGCTATTTCGGCGGGTGTTGGATCAATCACGAAGATTGGAACGCCGACACTGGGATGGCAGAGCGTAACGAATTTAAGTCCGGCAATTGAGGGCGTGGACATCGAAACCGACTCCGCGCTCAGAGAGCGTCAGTCATTGTCGACTATGCAGCCAACCGTCGGACTTTGGGAAGGCTTGATCGGATCGATTGCGCAGCTTGACGACGTGCAAAGCGTCGCGGGCCGACACAACGACACTGGCGAAACCTCGAGCGACGGCATTCCAGCGCACTCTATTGCCGTAGTTGTCGCTGGTGGTGACGTGAGCGAGATTGCGGACGCAATCTACAAAAAGAAAAGTCAGGGTGTGTCGACGCATGGCAGTACGAGCGTCCAGTACATCGATCCTTTTGGGAACGTGAACCAGATCAAGTTCAGCCGCCCAATCGAGGTCAAGGTTTCTGCGTCACTGAATATCAAGGCCACGGATACGTGGTTGAGCACAGTGGGGGATGAGATCAAAGAACGCATCTCGTCCTACGTCAATGGATTAGATATCGGAGAACTGGTAGATCCTGCAAAGGTTGCGACGGTTGCGGTCCGAAAGGACGACTGCTCTTTTGACGAGACCTTTTATCTGGAGAAGCTTTTGCTCAACTCTTCGGCTCAGTCGGTAAAAGTTGCGTGGAATCAAAAGGCCTCTTGCAAGCCGTCGGATATCTCGATTTCCGTGGGGTGAAGCCATGGCAAACGAGAACGAATACACGGAACTTATCGCGGGGGCGCATAGAGAGAAGCCTCGGTTCACGGAGTGGGTTTACCAACTCACGGAGCCCGTCTTGGAGGCGCGTCAAGGTCTCGCCGACATGGTCAATCAGTACGACATTGATCTGGCCGAAGGGAAGCAACTGGATGCGATTGGCGTGCGCGTAGGAGTGAGCAGATATCTCAAGCTTCGCATCACGGATGTTTTCTTTGCGTTTGACGATGTAGACGGAATTGGGTTTGACCTGGGCGTATGGAAGACGCCGAGGGACGGCACCTACGGCATCACGGAGCTAGGCGACGACATCTATCGCATCCTTCTTAAGGCGAAGGTTGCGCTCAACCAGTACGGCGGGAAGAACGACGCGCTAGAAGAGATGCTGAAGCTTGTGATGGAGGCGTTCGGAGTTAACACCGCTCAGTGGGCCTACGTTGACAACCAGAACATGAACATTGACCTCTACGTTTTCAAAAAGTCCGTCCCGCCAATCGTATGGGAGCTCTTCAGCAAAAAGGTTTTCTCGTTAAACCACGCAGGGGTTCAGGAGCGAGTCTTCCCGTCGATGGCAGGGAATTTGGCCACAACAGACGGCGTTATTCTGACGACGGAAAACGACGACCTTTTACTTATGGATTTGATGTGACATGGCAAAAAACTATTTGACTCCATTTGCAAACGCGAAGGACGCGAACATCGCAAGCGAAGAGGAATGGTCGTCTGGCGCTTTGGCGGCAACCGTTACCAAAGGCTTTCAGTCGGGCATCGCAAAGTCCGATCTTGTCAATCGAGCGATTGCACAAGGGGCGAGTGCGGGGTTTTCGATCGGACAGCTGGTCGCCGATTATGCGGAGCAAGACGCTGGGGTTGATGCTCAAGCTCTGTATGAAGGCTTCAAAAAGGCGCTCGCGAAGATTTCTCGAGTTTCCGTCGTTGATGTGATTTATCCGGTTGGCAGTGTCTATTGCTCGACTTCTGGTGAAAACCCTAGTGTGCTTTTTGGCGTGGGCGTATGGGAGCGCATTGGTGCAGGCCGCTGCCTGATCGATGCTGGCGGTGAAATTCTCGCAGGCTCTCAAGGTGGCTCGGAAACCTGTCAACTTACGGCGAATGAGCTTCCGCAACACTCTCATAGTGCATCCACGTCAAACGTTGGAGATCACGCTCATACACGAGGAAGCATGAATATTACGGGCGGCTTTGGTGCGGCTCGACGTGGCGACGGTGAGCAGTATCGCTTTGACGGCGCGTTCTTTGAGGGCTGGCGATGGAATGCCGGGATTCGAAGGGGCGGCGGAGATGACTGGGGATCTTACTTCCAGTTTGAAGCCGCAAGGACGTGGTCTGGACAAACGTCTTGGAATGGGGCGCACGCTCATGACGTGTATGTAGGAAACACAGGCGGTGGACGCGCGTTTTCTGTGAGAAATCCATATGTCGCGGTTTACATGTGGAAGCGCGTTTCTTAAGGAGTAGAGATGGCAATCATCAAAGTAAGCGATCTTCCTGAGAAGGCTGATCTAGAGAGCACGGACAAGATCGTCGGGTACAGCTCTTCCGGCGGAACGTCCCTGCTGCTTGGGCAAGCGTTCATGGACATCAAGACGGCGGCCAAGCAGTCGGAGACGAACGCGAAGCAATCCGCAGAATCGGCGAACAAGAGCAATGTCGACCTGACTGAAAAGATTGCTCAAGCAAAAACTGACCTGAGCAATCTGAAGAATGAGGGCGTGACAGCCATCAACTCTGCGAAGACGGCGGGGGTTAACGAGGTCACCACGTCCAAGACGAACGCCATCAGCGCCATCAACTCTGCGAAGACGGCGGGAGTTAACGAGGTCAATGACGCGAAGACAAAGGCGGTGAGCGCGGTGACCGCTCAGCAGTCAACCTCTGTAAGCGCCGTACAGGCTGCTCAGTCCGCCGCGGAGAGTGCTGTCGAGCAGGAAAAACAGAGTGCTGTAGCGGCAGTGCAAGCGCAGGAGTCCACGAGCATCGAGAACATCAAGAAAAACGGGGCTGTGCTTTATGTCGCCCAGTCTCTGACAGATCAGCAAAAGACACAGGCGAGAACAAACGTAGACGCAGTTGGGCTTACGGAGCTTGAAACTGCTCTCAAGGAACTTATTGTCGAATTTGGCGGGCAGGTTCCCGCATAAGGAGGAGGCGTGAAAACGTTATCTGAAGTAAAAGCCGCATATCTGAACGAGGCTCTGTCCTCGCCGGTAGGCGGCTATGTGGTGATGGATCGCACCGGCAAAGTAGCGGCGCACTCTAACAGTGAGTTCGTCCATTGCTTCGTTGATCCGCTCGATCTTGAGGCCGCTCGTGCCGCAGGCTATGAGTGCAAGGACGAAGAGATTGACGGTCGTGTCCTGACGTGGGTGACTGCGAAGGAGCGTCCGGGTGAACTCTTCAGGTCTGCTGACGGTGGCTACTACGCCGCCGCTGCTCTGCCTGAGAACGACGATGCTTTTGTGACTGAGCGATATGCAGCCGAAGTTCGAGCTGAACGCAATGCTCGCATTGCCGACACGGACGACTACATCAAGATGCCGGACATGACGGTCAAGAAGTCTGCGAAGGCTTCTCGTGAGGCTCTGACTGATCAGGAGCGTACTGAGGTTCTGGCCTATCGTGAGGCTCTTCGAGATCTGCCGACGGTCGAGGGCTTTCCTTTCGTCGAGTATCCGACGATTCCCGTTTGTATTGAGTACGAGTGCGGCCAGAAGGCTGATGCCCGTGCTGTGCAGGCCCAGATGTACAGGAGGGGGTGATGGCTACGCTGAAAGACTACCTACGGTCTATGGGGCTTCGCTCTGGAATGGAAGGATCAGGCCCGTCTACGTCGACATCAATTGCGCTTGCGGATAATACGGACGGTTTCGTCCCGCCTTGCGACGGCTATCTACACTTCCGAGGTGAGCTTGATTCGCTAGATAAATGGTTAACGATGTTCCAGTTGGATTACGGTAGATCATATGACATTGCAGGAACCTCGCCACTAGAGGACGTTGTCCGCGTTCGAAAGGGGATTCCCGTTCGCTTTTCTTCCAAGGAAGGTATGAAAATCAAAGATCTGAAATTCTTTAAGTGTATCGGGGGGCATAGCCGATACCTTCCGACGTTGTCTTGCAATCGTTTCGGAGGTGCGCTATGGCTTCGCTTGAAGACTACCTCCGAAACTTTGCCAAGGCTGGTAGCGGGTTCGCGTTCCCGTCTGAGCGTTGCATCGTCATCGAGAGCTTCACATCTACATCTAGCGCGGGAGATCGCGAGTACGTGCCGCCAGCAAACGGTTTTTGCGTCATTTGGCTTGAGGGTACCGGTGTCGACGCTGAGATTCGCAAATCCGGTGGCGCACAATCTCTCTCGTCAAACAGTACTTCAAGCTGGGCGAAAGCTTGTATTCCTTGTACCCGTGGACAAAAGCTCAACTATGCGCCTTGGGGTACGTTCAAGCGAGGGGAGTTCTACTTCGTTCCTTCTCTCGGTAGCCAGTAACAACGCTCGCATGGAGGTAGCGGCATGAGTATCAAGGATCAACTTCGTGCCGCTATTCTCAGCGGTGGTGCAACTGGCGCGTCTCCGAGCGGAGAGGCCGTCTCGATAAACTGTAAGGGCACGGTTGGAGAATGGGAAGCCATTTCGACATTCGTTGCTCCCGCTAATGGGTATGTCCAAATCCAAGGGAAGAGTACGGGCGTTGACGGAATGGCAACGATGACATCAACCTCTGGCTACGCTGGCATGAACTGGGCAACAATGGGGCTGCATTTCGGGTTTTCTTTGCCAGTTAAGAAAGGCGAAACTGTGACTTGCCAGGGAGCTCGGTTGGCCAACATAACAGTTCAGATGCTCAAGCTTGTCGGGGGGGGGTAAAAGCCCTGTGGCACAGCTCTTTTGGAGGGTTGTGCCATGCTTAAGAAACTGCTTAATTCGTGCCTTGACGCCTATCGCGGATCGCATAAGAGCGTTATTGCAGGGCACTATATTGCAACAGATCTCTCCTTCCCGACGGGATATGAGAACGTCAATGCAAATGGTTACGCCCCTCCGAGCGACGGGGTGTTCGTTATTCAGTGTGAGCCCGCTGAAGGCTACGCCTACTACAACCTCACGGTTCGACGAGATCAGCTCGACTGTGGGTTCGTTGGGAGCTACGGGCAGACGTGGCCGGTTCTTGAGACTCCTTGCCGAAAGGGCGAAACGATTCACTGGTATGTGTGGATCGATGGAGCTGCTCAGAACATCAAGGCGCACATCCGCTTTTACCCATACATCGGCTCTTAACGTTTGCTTCGGAGGTGCTTCTTATGAATAAGGATCTCCTCCGAGCATTCGGCAAGGCATCGGCAATGAACGCCTTCCCGTCCAGTCAAAAGATCGACATTCCTGTTGTCGCCGAGCAATGGTGGAACGAGTACGTTGCTCCTGCTGATGGGTTTGTTTTCGTTAGTGGCGAGACTCACGCGGGTGAGGCGGGCGGGGGTGTGGCAGAGGTGTCGTGTACGACTGGCTCTACTTCGGTTCACTCATACGGCATGGCAAAAGTGACGGTCCCCGTAAGAAAAGGAGAAACCGTACAAATAGCGGCGAAGGGCGAACTCGGCGTCTACGCAGGCTTCATCCCTGCGAAGGCAAGCACATAGCCAATCTACAAACAAAAACAACAACGACTCCCTCGAGTGAAAGCTCGGGGGAGTTTTTTTGTGCGCGTGTGCTTGAAGTCTCGTTAGAGACTCAAGGCATGCGGGAGGTTATATGCCATACAGAGATTTAAGTGACGGGCAGATTTTGGCCGCCGCAGGTGGTTTTGCGACGATCTGCGGCTGGCTTTCTTATTTGCTCAAGGTTCAGGAAGGCAAGGCTTTCACCTGGCGAGAGTTCTTGCTTCATGGTGCGATCAGTGCTGTATGCGGGCTGATCAGCTACGAGGTGCTTTTTTACGAAGGGTTTCCGCCGCAGTTGTGTGGGGCCTTGAGCGGCATGGCTGGGTGGGGCGGCACGCGGGTGATCCGTCTTCTTGAGGTCGTTCTGCAGAAGCGCCTTGGTCTGGATAAGGAGGATTTGAAGTGAAGAATTTTGGCGAGTATTCGGCGGAAGTCGCGATGGACTTCATCGAGGCTTGGGAGGGCTGCCGCCTGCAGGCGTACAAGTGTCCTGCCGGTATCTGGACGATTGGCGTCGGCCACACTGGCCCCGACGTGCATGAGGGCGACGAGATCACCTACGCGCAGAGCCGTGAGCTCCTGCGCAAGGACATCGAGGCCGTGGTCAAGGCCCTTGCGCCGTTCGTGAATGTGCACGTGACTGAGGGCCAGTACGTCGCGCTCGTTAGCCTTGCGTTCAACGTGGGCGCGTCCTACGTCGTGCACAACTGCCCGAGGCTCATGAGGGCCCTCAATGCAGGCGACGTCGAGCAGGCCGCGCATCAGTTCCTCGACATCACGAAGGCGGGCGGCAAGGAGCTTCCGGGGCTCGTCCGCCGCCGCAAGTCCGAAGCGAAGCTTTTCCTTGGGGAGGACTGAGATGGTCTACTTGCGTTGGCTTCTTTCGATGCCTCTGAGCTACCTGATGCTTCTCGTCGGCTTGATCCTCGCGCCCGTTCTTCCGTTCTTCGTGGACAAGGAAACGCACCGTCTGCCGAAATGGCTCGATTGGTTCGCCACTGACGACAACGACGCAGACGGCGACGAGGGCCACTGGCAACGATGGCCGGGGACGGATGCCTGGGCGACGTACAAACGTCGAGTCGCGTGGATGTGGCGCAACACGTCCTATGGCTTCGACATCAACATTCTCGGGGTCGAGGTGCGCTTGAGCGACTCGTGGGAGGTGACTGGCGATGAGAATGCCTCCGACACGAACGGCGTGTCAGGCACGTGCCGCAGGCGTTGCCGCCGCGATGGGAAGCTCATCGCGTTCCAGCTGTACTACATCAAGCACTACAGGTTGCTCGGCAGGCCGTGCTGTGTGCGGATCAACGTGGGTTGGAAGCTGTGGGGATCCCGAGACAAGAAGGCACAGTACGTCGGTATTTACCTGAATCCCGTGAAGGGATGGAAGCTGTGAGCTAGACGCCACAGAAATGAAAAGCCGCTCAGGGGCGGAATCCTGAACGGCTCGTAAGACCCAAAACGCGAAAGGTGTCTATGGGAGATATTTTACCAAATTTGATAGCCGCACTGCGGCTTGGAGAGCTGATGATGGAAGAGGAACTGACGTGGCAGGCTGTCGGGATGTACGTCGTTTTCTTGGCGCTCGGGGGCGTAGCGATTGCGTGGGGAATGGCGAAGGCAGTCAAGGCGTGGCGTGACGCGTTGAAATGATGAGGAAACGAGATGGCTTCTTGGATGAAGGCGGCGGGTTCTGTAGCCGCAGGCGTCGGGATCTTCGTCGCGGGCTACCAGTATGCCGCCGCCCTGTACGGGCAGGACATCGCTGAACTGCGTGAGGACTACGCCACTCGTGCGCAGGCCCTTGAGGCCAAGTATCGTGAGAAGGAGAGAACCTATGCACAGAGCCTGGTTGAAGCGTGGGAGGTGCGCGATGCCGCACTGGCTCGCG
>ERZ779861.3729-NODE-3729-length-12272-cov-5.567488_pt1 | contig 12272 bp, 11 predicted proteins | sample MGYA00511558_ERZ779861 | MGnify/ENA primary metagenome ERZ779861 (study PRJEB29588, sample SAMEA2163432) | human gut metagenome | biome: human gut; feature: human-associated habitat; material: faeces | place: Denmark | collected 2008/2010 ... | reverse complement strand
CTCCGCCAGTATACTCCTTGCCCGTCAGGTATCGCACACCTGACGGGCATTCTTTTGCCCTCCGGGTTTATCTTAGTCTTGAATTGGTATCTTGTCAAGGGGTGTGTGAATTTTTTTCCTCGCGTTTTGATAGTCCTGCATCGTCCCTGTACCAGCGGCGCATGATCATGCGGCGCTGGAAGCTCGACGAGTGCCACAGGGGGTTTCCGGGATAGCCCTTGTAGTATATCGCGTTCTCTACGTCAACCCGCCGCATCATGCGGCGGGTTTCGCCGCTTGCGGCGTCGGTGACCTCGTAACGCTGACACGGCGCGACCAGGGCGAAGACGCGGGAGCGGCTGAGCCCTGTTTCTCGCATGACCTCGATGGCGGTAACGTACCTTTCGCGGATTTCCTCGCGGGTGCAGATGACTTTCGCGGGTGTTCCGCGCTTTTCGTCGCTGTAATACTGCCTTTCGACTGTTGGACGGCGCATTTTTTCTCCTTTCGGTGGGTTTTTCGCTCTTTGCCACGGTTTGAGGCTCTGTTTCCGTGGTAATCGCTTGGGTAAACGGGGTTTTTTCCGGGCTTGACCAACTGCGGCGCTTGCGCCGCGCCCCCCAGCGCACAAACCCGCCCCGAGGCGCAGCCGAGGAGCGACACGACGGCCTACGCCTGACGAGCGGGGAGGGGAAGCAAACGGGGAAAAGCGGCGAACGAGTGAGCCGCCCCGTTTGCTTCCCCGTACCGCCCGTGGAGGTGTGCCCAGCCGGGATGCCGACGGCTTCGGGCAGGCGTCCCCTTCGGGAGCGTCAGCAACTTCGGGCGCTGGCACACAAACTAAAGAGCAACGGCGACGGACTGCCGCGGCAACCCCGGCGCGCCCGATGGAGGGAGGGGGCGCGCTGGCGCTCAACTATGGCGGTGGTAAAACAACTTTTCGTAAAACCTTGGTTTTACGCCGAAGGCTTGAAGAGTTGTTAGCGGAGCAAAGCGGAGCGTGCAACTCTTCGGAAAACCCAGGTTTTGCGAAACGAGGAACGAAGCGAAGCGAAGTGACGAGCTTGAGTTGGCTTTACCGCCGCTGAACGCTCAAGCTGGACAACCCGAACCCGCCCCCGACCGACTGAGGGCGCGCCGGGGTTGCTTTGTCACGGCGTGGCGGCTGACGTGGAGCAGCGGAAGCGGACTGCTTGGGAAGTGAAAGGGGCAGTGTGGCGCACGGCGGGGACTACTCCGGGCATCACGGTGCTTCTTCGCCGGGCGGCACGCGCCCCGGTACTGCTTCGGTGGCTTAGAAGGGCAAGCCGTCCTCTGCTTGTAGTCGGCGCAGGATTGCCGCCGCATATGCCCATGATGGACGCGGGGCGAATGCGGTTTCTTGCAGGGCGTATTCTAGCTGTTCCATGCTGTAAACCTTGCCCTCGATGTCCTTGATGATTGCCTTGCAGATGATGACGGTTGGATAGCTCCCGATGGCATCATGATACATCTGACGAATTTCTTTGATTAACTTTTGGGTATCGGGTGTCAGTAGCCGTTTTTCAGTTTCTTCCTTACTAGTACTAGTATTAGTACTGATACTGCTACTGCGAGTTGTCGTATAGTCGTTATAGTTTAATGTCTTGTAGTTGTAGTTCTGCATGTGGTATACTCCCTTCATAGTTCGTGTTACTACTACGGGAGGGGAAAAGAATATGCGAAAGGACTATACTCTTGGCGAATGGTTGGAAACGTGGCTTGCGTACTACGTCGAACCCTCTGCCCTTGCGCCCAGCACAAAGGCGTGCTATAATAGGGCTGTACGGGCTGTTCCTGCGTCGTTGGGCTCGATTTGGGTAGTTGACGTTGCACCGCTGGATTGCCTGTGCTGGATCCAGTCTGTGGCGCGCACGCATCCGCGTGCCGCCCAGCTGGATCGTGTAATGCTTTCCCGCGCGCTTCTCGTTGCGCGCAAGCTGCACCTGACAGATTGTGTCCTTGACGAGGACACATGCCCACAGGTTGTACACCATGCACAAAAAGCGGTGGTGCTGATCCTGCCCGAACTGCTCCGCTACATGGACGCGGCGGCGCTGATGGATTCCGCCACTGTGCTTCTGCTCTGCTGTTGCGGTCTTCGGCGCGGCGAAGCCCTCGCAGCTTCTCGCGCTGACTTGTCTGCCGATGGCGTTTTGACAGTACAGCACCAGCGCGGCGATAGCCGCGAACTGCACCCGCTGAAGTCGAAACACTCGTACAGGCGCATTGCTTTGCCTGACAACGTGCTTGATTGCATCAGAATGCGCCCTCTGACGCTCTCCGGGCTCTTCTACGAGGGAAGTATGCACAAGGTGTACACAGACCATCACAGCGTCACACAGCGGCTTTCTCTGCCGCCTGTGACCCTCCACGGCTTGCGCCACTCGGTGGCGACTGCCGCCGTTCTCGGCGGCGAACCCGTGAAGCTCGTGCAGGGGTGTCTTGGTCACGCTTCGTTTGCCCTCACTGCCGACCTCTACGCCGATCACCTCCCCGATACTTCAGCAGTTTGCAAACACTTGTTCGTGTAGGGCGCACGACTGGAAATCGTGTGTGGGCTTATACCCCACCTAGGGTTCAAATCCCTAACTCTCCGCCAGATTAGCATCGATTCGATAGAATCGGTGCTTTTCTTTTGCCCTCGCAGCGAATCCTCCCCCCCAGTCACCAAAAAGTGCCTCGCTAATAAAAAAGTGCGTACTTGCGTCCATAGCACAAATGGTGTATCCTTTCATCGTGGGCACAAGATAACCCCTTTCCCCGAACGACCCACCTTGGAGGAACCCATGAGGAAACTGATTTCCCTGCTGGTGATGATTTTGCTGCTGCTGTCCGCTGCGCTGGCGGAAGTGAGCACCCCGACCTGCACCACCGTGACGCTTGCAACCGGCAGCGTCCGCGGCGGATTTCACCACGAAGATGTACGAGGTTTTCCCGGACTACGCGGGCGAAAACCATCTGGAAATGACGGCGGGATTCCTGTTCCCGGCGGAGTAAGTAAGAAAAGACAGGCTGTTCGAGCGTTTTGCCCGGACAGCCTGTTTTTTGTCAGTATCCCGCTTTCTGCAATTCGTCCAGCAGTGCGCACTTGCGCTTGTAGTCCCTGCGCCACTGTTCAGCAAGGTCAGCAATTATCTGTCTTCCCTCGTCGGTGCTTTTCATGCGTTCCAGCTGCCGGATGATCTCGCAGTAGGCGGCGCGCGACGAAGCACCTTGCATAGCGCGATTCACCATGTTGCGGTAGAGTGCCAGCGTGCAGGCGGAATCCCATGCCATCAGCGGGTCAAAATAGGTACACAGTCCCTCAAAATTGCTGTGTTGCTGAATCCGCTGGAGCAGCTGCTCCCACTGCTCAATGGATGCCAGCAGGGGCAGGCGGATAGTGCTTGTCGTCGGCAGTTTCATCAAACGTTCCGCCTCGTCGCGCCACGCATCGGCGGGAAGCGTCGCTCGAAGCGCATCAATCTGCTCCATGCTGTACTGATTGTACTGCTCAATGTACTGCCGAATCTCCCGCTGCGCAAGGTCAGGCCGATTCGCGCGCTGATAGAGCAAAATCAGCTGTTCGCGGCGCTGCTCGCATGGCATATATTTCCCGGCGAACGTCTGCAAATCCGCCTTGACCTGCTCGATGGATTCCGTCCACTTTCCCGCCGCCATCAGCGTTTTCAGCGTCCGATCATGCGCATACGGCACATCCCAATGCGAATGCCAGAAGCCGATGATGTCCTCCTGCGAAGCGTGCAGCTGCTGCATCGTTTTTTCACGCTGATTCAGCAGATTCACCATCGCGCTTCCACCGCGTTCCTGCGCATTCGGCTTCCATTCGGCAATTTTCTCGTCCAGCAGCGCAAGATTCCGCTGATGAATTGCTTCGTCCCACGGATACGAAAACAAGAATGCCAGCGGCGCGGTGAAATACGGCATCGGCTTCCACGTCCGGAATGCAGCGGCGAACCACTCGTACATTGCCGACCGCTGGTCGGGTGCTGCGATGGCAAGAATCTGCATCCATGCATCGCGGCAAGCGTCTTCGATATCCTCCTGTTCAAGAATTTCATCGGCGGATTCAAACATCATTGCCGTGTCGCAAACGAGTTCAAACGCCAGCATCGCATGTTCCGGTGTCAGCAAATCAGCCAATTCCGCGTCCATCAGCTCCAGCAATTCCTGAACGGGTGATTCCTCTTCTTCGTCATATTCTTCTTCGTCGTCATATTCCGCGTATTCGTCATACTCGTTTTCGGAATAGCGTTCGGCGGCGTGAAGCGTCTGCGTCAGGGTACGCTGCCAATTGAGGCGGCGTTCATCTGCCCGGACAGGTTCGTCTCCCTTGCACAGCATCAGCCGATTTCGGAGTGCTTCGTCCTTTTTCAGCAGCGGGCGAAGAAAATCCCGAAGCGTTTCAGCGGACAGGCTGTTCAGCTTCTTCTCCCACTCCGGCGCGGGCAATTCCGCTTCCGGCAGATGGGTCGCTGCAAAGAGAACCGCCGCCATATGCTTGCAGTTTGCGCCCTCTTTCGCAAAAGGGCAGGTGCAGGACAGAGTTGCCACGGCATCGTCTGCCAGCGTAATCTCAACCCGATACAGCCGCGTGCCTTCTACATCAGCAGTGATTTTCTCCTGCGTGCAGTGCAGATTTTTCACTACCCCGGCACGCCAGTAATTGCGCCCGCGCGTAATCATCTTCGAGATAAAATTCTCTTTCCAGTCAGTGATGTGCATCGGCATTCCACCTTTTGCAAAACAGGCTGCCCGTTTTTCCCGGACAGCCTGCTTGCTTATTCCTTCGTCTCAATCTCAATGCCGCGTTCTGCCAGCCAGTTCGGCCAGTAGTCGTCGGTGTAGAGCAGTGCCTCGCGGGTGGAGGGCATCGGGGGCAGCGAGCCGCCCGTCGCGTAAATCAGCGCAGAAATCGGCAGAACGGTGTAGCCCTGCTCCTCGTAGTAGGTCAGGACAGCATCAAGAATTTCCCAGCTGTGATTCGCGTCGAGATGGCAGAGCAAAATATTGCCGGGCGCGAGCTTGGCGCGCGTCGTACCGTTCTTGATGCACTCTTCCACCGTGTATTTGCCGATGGAGTCCTTTGTGCTCATGTTCCACAGCACGCACTCCATGCCTTCCGCGCGCGAAACGCTGATGACGTTGCTGTTCACGTCCCCGTACGGCGGGCGCATCAGGCGCGGCGAGACGCCCAGCGTTTCCGCCATGGTCTCCGCCGGAAAAACGATTTGGCGCATCATGCTGTATGGCCGTTCCTTCGTCAGCTGCGGATGCGTGTTCGTGTGGTCGCCGATTTCATTGCCCGCCGCCAGCACGCGCTTGGATTCCTCCGGGAACGTGCGGACGAAATAGCCCGTCATGAAGAAGGTGATATTCGTGTTGTGCTTCGCCAGCACTTCCAGCACCTGATCGGTGTTCTTGCCGCCGAAACCGCAGTCCATGCCGATGCCGACAAGTTTCCGCTCCGTCTCCACGTTCTTGACGGCGCGCTGCCCCTTCGCAACGACGGTCAGGTAACCGCCATCCGCCACACAGCGATCGCCCAGCCACACGCTCAGGCGGGTGTAGCCCTCCATATCAGCGGTTGGGGTGATGGAGAAGCTCATGTCGCCGCTCGGATTCGACCACTTCGCTTCCGCCAGCACTGTACCCTTGTCATCGCGCAGCTGGAAGGTGTTGTTGTCCTTGACGATGGTGGATGAATTCGTCACCGTCATGCGGACACTCATCTTCTTGCCCACCGTGCCAAAGTTGATGCCCAGATAGAACTGCACGTTCGGCAGGCGCTGGATGGTCAGCGTATGCTTGCCCGTGCCGGTGTAGCCGTCGCCGCTCTGCAGCTCAAAGACGACCTTGCCGCGTTCCTCCACCACCTGCGTCGGAACGGTCAGCGTGGCGCTCTTCTGCCCTGCCGGGATGACCACGGAATACGCGCCGTCCAGCCCGTCGCAGGTCAGGGAAACCGTCAGGTCTTTGTCGCTTGCGGGCGACACGTTCAGCTTCATCGTATAATCATAGCCGCCGTTGATTTGCCCGTTTTTCTCGGCAAAGGTGACTTTCACGCCGTCCGCCAGCGCGACGGACATCAGCAGCGCCAGCATCATGCCCAGCGCGCAAAACCATTTTTTCATGTGCAGCCTCCATTGGTCGTCGATCGTTGATATATCTGCTCGGACATACACGTCCACTTCTATTATACCATTGATTGAAAAGGAACACAAGTGCAAAAAAGCGCCGCTCCGCTTGACCATATTCAATCAGCGGGGCGGCGCGATGTGTCAGGGGATTACTGCTCTGCCAGCTTGTTCAGCATCTCAACGATGCCGCGGCTGTTCTCCAGCTGATTCTCCATGCCTTCGACAATCTGCTCTTCCGCAGTCGTCTCATCCGCATCCGCGTGCAGGACAACCGGCAGCTGCTTGCCGACGAACTGCTCCGCGAAGGCGTCCAGCATTTCCTGCGTCAGACCTTCGATTTCACTTTCCAGCGTCAGCTTCAACTCCGTCACCACATTGTTCGCATCCAGATGCAGTTCAACATCAAGCGTGTATTCGTCCGGCAACAAAGAAGTGATGGTGGTGGTAAGAACTCTTCCCTCGGCAGCGGGTTCTTCCGTCGCTTCGGGTTCGGCGGTGGGTTCCTCCGTCGCTTCGGGTTCGGCGGTGGGTTCTTCCGTCGCTTCGGGTTCGGCGGTGGGTTCTTCCGTCACGTCCGGTTCAGCGGTGGGTTCTTCCGTCGCTTCGGGCTCAACAGCAGGTTCTTCCGTCACATCCGGCTCAGCGGCGGGTTCTTCCGTCACATCCGGCTCAGCGGCGGGTTCTTCCGTCGCGGCGGGTTCGGCAACGGGTTCTTCCGTCACGTCCGGCTCGGCAACGGGTTCTTCCGTCGCCGCGGGCTCGGCAGTCGCTTCGCCGTTCAGCGCGCTCTGCGCCAAGCCGAGGTTCTGCATCAGCTCATCCAGCTGCGCGGACACGTTGTCGAGGTAGCCCTGCGCCGCCGCCTGATTCGCCTTTGCGGTGTCCAGTTCAGCGGTCAGCGTTTCCACCTGCGCCTTGTTCGCTTCGTTTTCGTCGTTCAGCACAACCAGCTGGGCTTCCAGTTCCGCCACCTTTGCGGTGGATTCTTCCAGCACCAGCTGCGCTTCGCGGAGGTCATTCTGCGCGGTGGTCAGTTCCGCCTGCGCCGTCTCCTTGTCGGCAATGGTCTGCTGGAGTTCGGTGTTGCTGGCGGCCAGCTGACCGTTGACCTCATCCAGCTGACTGGACAGGTTATTCGACCGCACGAACAGCGCGACCATCACGATGACCGCCACGACCAGCACGACGATGAGTGCGAACAGGGAGACTTTCTTCTTCTCGCTGTTTTCCGGCGTGTTCTGTGCCGGCGTCTGGGACTTGTTTTCGGACATGGGAACTTCCTCCTTGCTTTGTCAGTCGAATCTCAGGCTGTGAATAAATGCGGCTGGCATACTATTCCCAAATGCGAATGCGCAAGCAGATAGCGCAAGTGAATTGGGGAATAGGCTCACTCCTCTGCCTGCCCAAGGAGCTGCCGTGCGGCGTCCACCTGCGCCTGAAGGGATGAAAGCGTCTTTTGCAGCGTCTCCACCTCTCCGATCAGCTCACTGTCTGGGGTCCGAAGGAGAGCGAGCTGCTGCGTGAGCGTTTCCGCCTGCGCCGCTAATTCCGCATTCTCGCTGCGGAGCGCCTTGCGCTGGGCGCGGAGTTCCTGCTCGCGCGCGGACGCTGCATCCGCTTCGGGCTGCACCGCCTGCAATTGCGCCAGCGTTTCCGGCAGGTCAACGTCGATTTGCGCGCGCTGCGTCTGCTGGAGCTTCAACCGCGCCAGACTTGCATCCAGCTGCAATTGCGTCAGCCGAAGCTGCTCGCCCTGCTGCGCCAGCCGAACCGCCAGCACACACAGCGCCACGCACACCACACACATCACCGCGACAAAAATGGCGCGGAATCCCTTGGAAACTTTCGGCAGCATGCTGCTTCCTCCTCTTCCAGTCTCGCCAACAGGGAGCCTTTCTATTCACTATTGTAGCATATTCCGGTACAAATTGCAAAGCAAAAGCGCTGAAAAATGCCGCTTGTTCGGCAAATTGTTACAAATCATTCATTTTTTGAGCCGCGTCGGCGAGACTTTTGGCGAGATAGTCCAAATTTTCCTGCCGGCAGACGGTATCGCGGGAAGTGTGGATGCGCCCGGTGATGAGTCCCACCCCCGCGCTGTGGTGGTATGCCGACACACCCACCCCGCACACGAAGCGCCGATAATCGCCCGCGCCTTGCACGCCCGCGCGTCCGAAGAACTGCGTCGACACGCCGGATGCCATTGCGTTTTCTTCAAGGGATTCGCGGACGGCGGCGTATTCCGGCTTGTCCTGCGCCATTTTCGAGGCGCTGATGACAAACGTGTCGCCATCCCCGACGCAGTTGAGGTCAACAAGCAGCTTCATCGTCTGCACTTCGACGTGCTGTGCGCCGTAACTCTTTGCGCCGCGGCTGCCCGTCTCCTGATGATCAAAGAGGATGAACGCCGTCTTTTCGCGCGCTTCAGGGGACAGACGCTGCATCGTCTCCAGCAGGGCGGCAATGCCGGATGTGTTGTCATTGACGTTATGCTTGTTCGCCGCGCCGAACATCATCAGCAGCATCAGCGCCAGATAGGCAAAAAAGAACGTCAGAATCAGCCAATCGCCGCTCTTCGTCGCCAGCCCGACTGCCGTGCCAATCAGCAGGGAAATCAGCAGCATTCCCAGCAGCACCGCGCCCTGCGCAAGGATATACACCGGGAAATTCCGGGGGATGCGCAAATCGGGTATGCCGATGGTCGCCGCCGTATCGTAGTGGGCGCTGATGAGCAGTTCGGCATTTTGAGGGTCACCGGCGACGATGTTGCGGTGGCGCAGCTTGTCCTTTCGGTTCATGCCGTCCACATAGGGGCGATACCCCATTTCGCGCATCTTCGCCATCACCCACTTCTCGAACGCCCGCTTCTGCGCCGTCGTTTTGCGGATGGGGAACTGCGCATCGATTTCTTCGCGTATGGTCATGCTTGCTCCTTCCCGACGACCTGCCGGAGGACGGCTTCCACCGTGTCCGCCACGCCCTGCAGGATACTTTCGTCGTACGTCGTGTCATGTTTGGTATGAATTTTGCTGCAGTACCAGCCTACATGCTTTTTCTTGCGGCAGGCGCAGATACCCACGCCGAGCTTGAAGTGCTTCTGGTCGGAGGAGAAATTGCACTTCTCCATGTTGCCAAGGACGACCGGAATGCCGCTGCTTTTCCGCACCGTCTCGCCCAGTGCCGGATACTTCTCCCGCGCCGCTTTCGGCACAAGCATCAGCATGGCTTCCCCCACGCCGATGCAGTCCATGTTCAGCACAAGCGTCTCTTTTGCCGCCTGCTTATGCGCTTTCGCCAGCCCCGATGCGCCGAGCAGCCCCTTCTCCTCGTTGTCGAACAGCACGAACGCAATCTCCTCCGGCTTTTCCGCCGCGAACGCCTCCATCAGCGCCAGCACCCCACACACGCCCGACGTGTTGTCATTGACGTTGTGCGGATTCGGCACGCCCGCCAGCAGCAGATACATCATCAGGCAGTACAACCCAATCAGCGTCGCTTCCGTGCAGAAGATGCTGCCCGTGAGCTTTTTCACAATCCCCGTCGGTATGAAGATGAGCACCACCATCACCAGCGCAATCAGCGCCTGAACGAGGTAAAACATCGGGCGATTCATGGGCAGCATGACATTCGGCAGCCCGACGGTTGCGGGCGTGTCGTAATGCGCCGTAACAAGCACTTTCGCCTTGTCTATATCGCCCACGACGATATTGCGGTTCGTGCAGATTGCCTTGTTTTCCTCCATCCTCGCCGCATAGCCCATTTCCTGCGCCTTTTGCAGCACATACTGGCGGAACTGCGCCTTTTGTACCTTGCTTTTGCGCACCGGAAACCGCGCATTGACCTCCTGCATCCAGCGATTCGTATTCATTTTTTCTGTTCCTTTTCCGTGTACGGCACGACCTCCACCACCGTCAGCGTGTCTCCCTCGACGACAAAGCGAATATCCACCTCGCCATACGGCACGCCGTACACGCGCTTTCCGTCATGCTGATACGCCGGGCGCGGGTCTTGCGCGAGCAAGCCCATCACGGCGGGCAGATTCTGCTTGGGAACGTACTTTTTTAGCTTCTCCGGGAAATCCACCGTCAGGCGATGGCGTTCGGTCTGCTCGGTGAACCCGCCGACGGCATCCGGCACGCTGTCCACATACGGCAGGTACGGCTTGATGTCCACGATTGGCGTGCCGTCCATCAAATCCGCGCCGGAGACGACGAGCGTGATGCGCCCGTTCTCCTCCTCCATGCGAATCAAACGGACAACCGTCAGACCGATGCGGTTCGGGCGGAACGGCGAGCGCGTCGCGAACACGCCCAATCGGGTATTGCCGCCCAGCCGCGGCGGACGCACGGTCGGCCGCCAATCATCCTGCTGCGCGCGGTCGAACTCCCAGAGCAGCCACAGGTGGGAGTAATCCTCAATGCCGCGGAACGCCTCGCGGACGCTGTACTTTTCCGCCATCACGACGCGGGAAATCACCTCCGGCACAAGCCCCGACTGCCGCGGCACGCCGAATTTCTCCCGAAAGCCGTTTTCGATTCGTGCAATGATTTCCATCCAGATTCCTCTCCTTTTCCATACGGGATAAGTATAGCCCACCCGCGCCCTCCCGTCAAGGGGCGGAAGCAGAAAGGAATTTCTGTCAGTTTTGCATTTGGCAAGAGGATTTTTCTTGGTTGATGGAGAATTATATTCGCAGGATTTCGCGCCTGCGGGCGCGAGGAGGGGGCTTTCCGATCGCCCCCTCCACCCCTTCGGTGCCCTTCCATGTAACGGTGTGGTTATGCTTATAAAAAGGAACCGAAGGCACACCAACTAAAAAACTTTGGGCAAAAATTTAGTAGGAAGTTGGCGACGGGCGAAGGAGTCCAGAGGGCGACCGCAGACTTCGTCTGTTCTCATTGCCCTCTGGTTGCCGCAATAAAGACCAGTATTGATAAAGAAGTCAACTTTGCTCCCCGCAAATAAAATAAAAGGAAAGAAGATTGCAAGGAGGTGAATCCCCTTGGTAGAAGCCCGCCACATCACGATGGATTTCCGCATCGACCAGAACCGCACCACCAACCTCAAGGAGTTTGTCGTCGACGCCCTCCACCGCCAGACGCATACCACCACCTTCCGCGCCCTCGATGATGTATCCTTCACCGCCGAAAAGGGCAGTGTCACCGGGCTGATTGGCCATAACGGCGCGGGAAAATCCACCCTGCTCAAAATCATCAGCGGCATTTACCCGCCCACCAGCGGCAGCGTCGCCCTGCAAGGCACGCTTGTGCCCATGCTCGAACTCGGCAGCGGCTTCGACGCGGAACTCACCGGGCGGGAGAACATCTTCCTTAACGGCGCAATTCTTGGCTACCCGAAGGATTTTCTGCACGACAAAGCGCCGGAAATCATTGCATACAGCGAACTCAATCGTTTCATCGACCGCCCGCTGAAAACGTACTCGTCCGGAATGCTCGCGCGTCTGGCTTTCTCCATCGCCACCGTCGTTCAGCCTGATATTCTGATTGTGGATGAAATTCTTGCCGTCGGCGACGAGCGCTTCCAGCGCAAGAGCCGCGCGCGGATGCTTGAGCTCATGTCCGGCGGCGCGACAGTGCTGTTCGTCAGCCATAATTTAAGCCAGATTCGCGAACTCTGCGACCGCGTGATTTGGCTGGAGCATGGCAGAATCCGCGCGCAGGGCGACGCAAAGTCCCTGTGCGACGCATACGAAAGGGAGGCAGCCCCATGAGTGAGCAGACGCCGCGCAGACGCCGGGCTGATCGGGCATATACGCCGGAGGAAAACGAAGCCGCGCCCTGCCGCCGCCGCATGAATGCGGACGAACCCCCGCGCCGACGCCGAACGCGCGAGTATTATTCGCCCGAGGAGTTCATCCCGTACCCTGCGGAGGATTCGTTCGACACCATGCCGCCAGACATCCCGTTCGATGTGTCTTCGGACACGCCGTCCGCGCCCCCGAAACGGAAATTCCGTCTGCCGCCGCTGGGCGAATCGCTGCGCAGGACGATGCAATTGCTCCGTTCTGCGCGCCCGGATTTCCCCTTCCGCCGTCCGCATGGGGTCGGCGACTTGCTGAACATGCTGCTGGATGTGCTGCTGTGGCTGCCAAAACTGACGGTGCATTTGACG
>ERZ779861.3728-NODE-3728-length-12277-cov-3.860825_pt1 | contig 12277 bp, 10 predicted proteins | sample MGYA00511558_ERZ779861 | MGnify/ENA primary metagenome ERZ779861 (study PRJEB29588, sample SAMEA2163432) | human gut metagenome | biome: human gut; feature: human-associated habitat; material: faeces | place: Denmark | collected 2008/2010 ... | reverse complement strand
AGCCGCTCCCTTTCAACTCCGTAGATCCTCTTTTCTACCTCTCTTCTTTCCAAACCCTTTCGCGGAAACCCCGGTGCCATGCTGGCACCGGGGTTTTCCACCCCCCCTGGGCGGCGGAGGCCGCTTCGGGAGACCACAGACGGCTGCAACAAAATTGTAACCTTTGAAAGAAAAAAGATATCGAAATCAGAGATTGTCATTTTTCGTAGCTGGTAAAAAACGAATTTTATGGTAAAATTTGGAGGAAATTTCTTAAGATAAGGGCAAATGTTTAAGAATGTTATAAAGTGTAAAGAATTCTGTTACATTTTGTAATTTTCCTATTGACATCCGGGAACGGATGTGATATCATGCAGACATGAAAGAGATGCCGGGTGCGGAAGCGGCGGAAAGCCTCCCCGATTGGCGACACCAAAGGTTCCAGAGCCGGCAGCATTTCTAAAACAACCAATTTTCTAGGAGGTTAGAAACTATGAAAAACACGATGAAGAAGCTGCTTAGCCTCGTATTGGTGGCTATGCTGCTGGTCTGCGCGGTTCCTTTCCAGGCCGCTGCTACGGAAGCTGATGAAACCCTGACCGTCAAGACCTACGTTGACGGAAAGTATGTCACTGACAAGTATGTTACCGTGAAGCCCGGTCAGAAACTGGAACTGACGAAGGAACTGGCCGAGACTCTGATTTACGGCGACAAGGAATTCGTCAAGTGGACGAACATGAAGGACGAAGAGACCACCGGCCCCATCAGCTATGACAACCTGAAGAAGGCAAATGCGAATGGCTACTACGTAAACCTGTACCTCAACAAGAAGGTCGAGGATACCCGCGTTGACGCGAAGGTTCCCGTTAAGATCTATGTTGACGGTTCTTACGCAAGAGACGGCGAGATCACCGTTCCCGTGGACGGCGCTGTGACGCTGACCAAGGAGCTGGGTCTGAAGCTGGTCAACTCCGACAAGGAGTTCGTCAAGTGGACCGGCGCTTCCGACAATGAGGCCACCGACGTCACCATCAAGTATGCCGGTATCGACGACGGCTACTTCCTGAAGCTGTTTGTCAACACCAAGAAGGCGGAAGAGCCCGCCAAGTATATCACTCTTAAGATTATTGACGACAAGGGCAACGCGATTGCAAGAGAGTTCCAGGTCGAGCCTGTGAACGGTAAGTCCTCCGTTATCAGCGACATCCTGAGCTACCGCTGGATGGGCAACTGGAAGGATTCCTATGAGTTCGTCACCGCCAAGAGCGATGAAATGGGCAACAACCTGTCCCTGTCCACCACAATCAATGCCGGCGACTCCCTGACCGTCACCCTGAAGGCCAAGAGCGGCAGCACTCCCGAGGGCGACACTGTCAGAGTGACCTTCTACGGCACCGACGGCAAGGCCGTTTCCACCTACAACGTGACCAGCGGCAGCAGCATTGACAGCAAGAAGGTTTCCGACGCTCAGAGCAAGGCCGATAACAAGACCGGCTACACCTTCAAGGGCTGGAAGATTGACAACAAGGGTGACCTCTACACCAGCGCTCAGGTTGCCAAGCTCGTCATCAAGGGCAACGTAGAATTCTACGCTTACCTCGAGAAGGACACCACCACTACCAACAACAAGTTCCCCTACAAGGTTTACCTGCACATCTTCAAGGACAACAAGGTCGACGATCCCGCCAAGACCATCAATATCACCGAGGGCATTGCTCTGGACGGCAAGGTCACACTGGATGAGGTCAAGACCGTTGTGAAGAACTACTACACCGCCAAGACCAGCGACGGCATCAAGTATGACGGCATGTACATGGCCAAGGGCAACTGGGTCGGAAACTTTGTCAACGACACCCAGAAGTATGACACCATCTCCGACACCAACGAGCTCCGCAAGGAGAGCGAAGTCCACATCAACGTGATGATCACCAACGCCAACGCCAAGAGCACCACCAACGAGAAGGCCGACAAGACCAACCCCAAGACCGGTGATATGATCTTCATTCCCGTGATCTTCATGGTCGTCTCCGGCGCCGCCATTGCCGGTGTGTACTTCTACAACAAGAAGCGCAGCGCCCGGTAATCGAGAATACGCTAAGCTAAAAAATCCCGACAGCTTCGGCTGTCGGGATTTTTTGCGGTGTGCGGGGCGATTTGCAGAAAAGATTTTGCCGAAAAAGTATTCCCATTTTCACAGATATGTGTTATAATCATTATATCCCCTAAATTTGGAAAGCAGGAGGAATATAACATGGACAACTACAACGGCAATACCTACGCACGGCAGGACACGGACATGTCCGTCGGCTCCTGGATCGGCACGCTGATCCTCTCGGCAATTCCCATTGTCGGCTTCATCTGCCTGATCGTCTGGGCGGTGAGCAGCTCTCCGGAGAAGCGCTCCCGGAAAAATTGGGCGATCGCCCAGTTTATCCTGACGCTGATCGTTGTGGCTTTCACCATTCTGGTGTACGCCATCACCGGCGGCGCGTTTCTGGCGTATCTGCTGAATTAAGACAAATCCCCCAACCCGGATTTTCCCGGGTTGGGGGACATCTTTTTTGTTTCAGCACTGACGCATGAGGCGGATGTAGAATTCTACGGCCTTGGCGACGGTTTCCAGACGGATGCGCTCGTTGTTGCCGTGGATGGTTGAGCGCTCTTCGGCGGTCAAGTCCATGGCGGAGAAGCGGTAAACGTGGTTGCTCAGGTCACGGTAGTGCCGCGAGTCGGAGCATTGCACCATCAGATAAGGCGAGACGATGCAGCCCGGCCATGTATTCGCCACGGCAGAGGCGACCTTCGCCCATGCGTCGCAGCCGGTTTCGGAGACGGGACTTGGCTCAAAGGATTCCAGAGACGTGATCTCCACGGCAGGGTCGTTGACGGTCTTTTCCAGATAGGCCAGGGCGGAAGCGACGCTGTCGGCGGGGTTCAGACGGATGTTGGATACCATTTTCGCTTCGGGAGGGATCACGTTCCGGGCGGAACTGCCCTCCATCTGAGTAAAGGCCACGGTGGTGCGTACCAGCGCATTCATTTCACCGCCGCTCTTTTTGCCGAGAGTGTCAATAATCCAGCCGAAGCACCACATGTTGGCGAAAATCACCCGGTACAATGGCGTTGAATACCGACCCAAGGTGTCGAACATCTGGGCGGCGGGGCCGTCAATGTGGGCTTTGAAGGGATGATCCTCCACCCGCTTGCAGGCCGCCGCCAGAACGCCCACCGGGGTATGGGGCTTGGGTGCGGAAGCGTGGCCGCCGGCGGAGACGGTACGGTACTGGGCGTTCAGCATACCTTTTTCCGCAATGCCGATGAGACCGCAGGGCTGCTTTACGCCGGGGAACACATTCTCCACCACGGCGCCGCCCTCGTCCACCACAATGGCGGGGTGGATGCCGTGCTCGGTGAAATACGCCACGATGTTGGGCGCACCCTGACCGTTGATCTCCTCACCGCCGGAGAAGGCAAAGTAAATGTCCTTTTCCGGCTGGAAGCCCTGACCGATGAGGTAATTGGCGGCGGCAAGAACGCCGTTGAAAGTGACCTTGGTGTCCAGCGTGCCGCGGCCCCAGAGAATGCCGTCCTCAATGATTCCGGCGAAGGGGGGCTTGTCCCACTTTTCCTCGTTGACAGGCACCACGTCATAGTGCGCCATCATAACGGCAGGGTCGCCTTCCTGCTTGCCCGGCCACCGCAGCAGCAGCGCCCGGTCGGGAAGCTGCTGGAAGGTGCAGGTGCCGAACACGTTGGGGTAAAGTGTCGGCAGCAGAGAGATCAGCTTCTGAAATTCCCCCTCGTCCTCCAGAGAATGGTCGTTGTAGGACACGGTCTTGCAGCGAACCAGCTGGGCGAGGGAATCCACGGCGGCGTCCCGGTCAAAGGCGATTTCTTCCTTGGTGACTTCGGGCTGGGGCTTGGGACGGAAGCGGATGGTGCGGATGGCGACCACGGCGATGAATGCAACCAGAACGGCGAGAATCCAATATCCGATCATGTTTACAGAACTCCTCTCTTATAAAGCAGCCGGGAAACGGCAATGGTGAACAGCACGCTCACCGGCACCATAATACCCACGGTACCGGCGTTCAGGGCGGGGACGAAAATGAACAGAACCAGCATCAGCACCACCGGCGCGACGGCGATCTTCCAGTTCCGGCTGACGAAGGCTACGCCCAGTCCGCCGAACAGGGCGGGCAGCATCTGGGCAAAGGCCGGTTCCAGCACCGGCGCTTCCAGAACGGGGGTCAGAGGAACAATCAGAATGACGCCGATGATGATAATGACGGTGGTGACGATGGAGGAGGTGGCGATGGCGATGGTGGAGATGACCTCGCCCTCCTCGGAATTGGCGCTGACGTTGTTCTGCTCCAGCGCGTTGATGGCGCAGGGAAGCTTCAGGTTGGAGATGTTGCCGGTGACAAAGCTGAGGTAGGAGCCGCCCGCGCCCAGCATGGGAACGAAGGTAATTGTCTCAATGACGCCCACCGCCCAATACATGGGCGCGGTGGCGATCAGACCCACCACCAGCGCGCCCCAGTCCGGGGCGGCGCCAAACAGGGCGGCCACCGTCAGGGGGAAGGCCAGCAGCAAAATCATCACGGAAATGTTCCAGATGGTGCCGCTGCGGTGAACGGAGTCGGTGTAGCTAAGCTGCTTTTTCATATCGGCACCTCCTTAACCCAGCCACGCGGTGAGGGGAATGGCGGAAGCCATGCCCAGCACCAGAGAAATGGGCAGCGCGTAATCGTTGACCCAGCTCCACTTGAATTTCTTCATGAGCAGCCCGCAGACCACCATGATCGCAGCGGATACCGCCATGACGCATACCGGCACAAGCCCGGAGGTGGCGGCGTAATCCCCCGGCGTCCACAGGCGGGAGAAATCGCAGAACACATAGCCCAGAAATGCGGAGATCATGCCGATAAACATGGCATTCTGGAAAATATCCGCCCATTTGGCGTCCCGGTTTTCCAGAACGGTCATGCCCCGCAGCAGCTTCTTGCCGATGACAGGCACCAGCCAGATGCCCACCATGATGGACAGGGTCATCACCAGCGCGATGTTGACGTATTGCTGGGCGGTCAGGGAGCTGATTTTGCCAAGCTCTAAGCCCATGGCGCTGACGGCGTTGGATGCCGCGATGGCCTCATAGCTCAATGAGCCGACTACGCTAAGCCGCAGCCAGGGCAGGGGAATACCCAGACTTTTGCTTAGGGTGATGACGCTGATGACGATGGACACGGCCGGGGCGATGGTGAACAGCGCGGCGGTTTTGATGGTTTTTTTGATTTTGGCCTGATCCATGCCGATCTCCTTACTGCGGCGCAGAGCCTTGACGAGGAAGAAAACCGACTGAGCCAGAACCACGGCAATCAGAATTCCGGCAAGCAGGTAAAGCACCGGATGGTTGACGCTGAATTCCATGGAAACACCTCCGAAAAAATAGATGCGTTCATTATAGCACGGCGCCGTTCCCGAAACAAGAAGCAATCCCGCGAAAGAGAAGATTTTCCCGCGAAATGGCCTTGCTATTTCCCGTCGGATAGGGTAAAATGGTGGAAAGTTTTTGGGAAAGAGGCAACGGAAATGACAAAAGCGGCGTTTGATAACGATAAATACCTGCAAATGCAGTCCGCCCACATCCGGGAGCGCATTGCCCAGTTCGGCGGCAAGCTGTATCTGGAATTCGGCGGCAAGCTCTATGACGACAACCATGCTTCCCGCGTCCTGCCGGGCTTCCAGCCGGACAGCAAGCTGCGGATGCTGCTGCAGCTGAAGGAGCAGGTGGAGATGGTCATTGCCATCAACGCCGACGATATCGAAAAGAATAAGGTTCGGGGCGATCTTGGCATCACCTATGACCGGGACGTCATTCGCCTGATCGACATTTTCCGGGGCTTCGGCCTGTACGTTTCCAGCGTGGTGCTGACCCGCTTCCATGAACAGGCGCTGGCGAAGGCGTTCCAGTCCCGCTTGGAAGGGCTGGGCATCCGGGTCTATCACCATTTTGAGATTCCGGGCTACCCCTCCGACACCGGTTACATCGTCAGCCCCGACGGCTTCGGGAAAAATGACTACATTGAGACGACCCGGTCGCTGGTGGTGGTCACGGCCCCCGGCCCCGGCAGCGGAAAGCTGGCGACCTGCCTGAGCCAGCTGTATCACGAGCATATCCGGGGCAACACGGCGGGCTACGCCAAATTCGAGACTTTCCCCATCTGGAACGTGCCGCTGAACCACCCGGTGAACCTTGCCTACGAGGCCGCCACGGCGGACTTGAACGACGTGAACATGATCGACCCCTTCCATCTGGAAGCCTACGGGGTCACCACCGTCAACTACAACCGGGACGTGGAAGCGTTCCCTGTGCTGGTGGCGATTTTTGAGAAAATTCTGGGGCATTGCCCCTACAAATCCCCCACGGATATGGGCGTGAATATGGTGGGCAACTGCATCGTGGATGACGAAGCCGTCCGGTTCGCCTCCCGACAGGAGATCATCCGCAGATACTACGTGGCCATGTGCGAGCAGAAGCAGGGCAAGGGCAGCGACGAAACGGTGCGCAAGCTGGAGCTGCTGATGAAAAAGGCCGGTGTGACCCCGGCGGAGCGGAAGGTGGTCGCCCCTGCCCTGCAGCGGGCGGAGCAGACCGGCGCGCCTGCCGCCGCCATGGAACTGCCCGACGGCACCATCGTCACCGGCAAGACCTCCGACCTTCTGGGTGCGTCCTCGGCGCTGCTGCTGAACGCGCTGAAAAAGCTGGCGGGTATGCGGGACAGCCTGCACCTGATTTCCCCGGTGGTGCTTGACCCCATCCAGCACCTGAAGGTTGACCACTTAGGCAACCGCAATCCCCGTCTCCACACCGACGAGACGCTGATTGCCCTGTCCATCTGTGCTGCTACCAACCCCATGGCGGAACTGGCCATGGAGCAGCTGGACAAACTGCGGGGCTGCGAGGTACATTCCTCGGTGATTTTGTCCCCGGTGGACGAAAAGACCTTCAAGCGTCTGGGCGTCAACCTGACCTGCGAGCCGAGATATAAGGGATAAATAAAAATGCAGAATGCCGAAACAACGGCATTCTGCATTTTTTGTGGGATAAAGATTAGGCTCTCTGCTCGCAGTAGACGCACCTGTGGATGTCCGCGGCCTTGTCGGTGCAGCGGAACAGCTGGGGCAGCTCCTGCTCGGTCTGGGTGATGCACTTGGGATTGCGGCAGACACGGTCGTATTCCAGACCGGTCGTGTCGATGGCTTCTTTTGCGGGATTCCGGGCGGCTTCGTCCAGAAGCTTCAGGATGAGCGCCATGCGCATGTACTTGCCGTTCAGCGCCTGACGGAAATAGGCGGCTCTCGGGTCGTCGTCCACCTTGACGCTGATCTCATTGACACGGGGCAGGGGGTGCAGGACGCACATTTTTCCTTTCGCAAGTTTCATTTTCTCGGTATCGAGGACGTAGCTGTCCTTGAGCCGCTCGTATTCCCATGGGTCGTCGAAGCGCTCCCGCTGGATGCGGGTCATGTACAGCACGTCGAGCTTGGGCATGGCTTCCTCCAGAGAGGACACTTCCGTGTAGGGGATTCCCTGATTTTCAAAAACATTATACCGAATAAAACCGGGGATTTTCAATTCCTCCGGGGAAATCAGAACAAATTGAATGCCTTTGTAGCGGCTCATGGCTTCAATCAGGGAGTGGACAGTCCGGCCGTATTTTAGGTCGCCGCACAGACCGATGGTGAGGTTGTCCAGCCGCCCCATTTCCCGGGAAATGGTCAGCAGGTCGGCAAGGGTCTGGGTGGGGTGGTTGTGGCCGCCGTCTCCGGCGTTGATGACGGGGATAGAGGCCGCCTGACTTGCCACGTAGGGCGCACCCTCCTTGGGGTGGCGCATGGCGATGATGTCTGCGTAGCAGCTGACAATTTTGGCGGTGTCCGCCACGCTTTCGCCCTTGGAGGCGGAGGAAGAACTGGCTTCGCTGAAGCCGATGACGCTGCCGCCCAGCTCCAGCATCGCGGCCTCGAAGCTCAGACGGGTGCGGGTGGAGGGCTCAAAGAACAGCGTCGCCAGCTTCTTGTGGGCGCACCTGTCCCAGTAGTTTTCCGGGTGGGCAATGATGTCCTTGGCGGTGGCGATCAGCCCATCCAGCTCGTCCACGCCTAAATCCAGAATGCTGTTCAGACTCCTCATGCTTTCGCTCCATTCACGGCAAGATAATTTCTGATCCGCGCCACATTTTCGGCGTTGGCGGGATTTTCTTCCAGATAGGCGATGATGTCATACACATCCACCACGGAGTAGACGGGGAAGCCGAATTCTTCCTCCACTTCCTCCATGGCCAGCTTTTCGCCCTTGCCCCGCTCCTTCCGGTCGACCATGATGAAGGTGGCGGCGACCCTGACGCCCTCCAGACGGCTAAGAATCGCCATGCTTTCCCGGATGGCAGTCCCGGCGGTGATGACGTCCTCCACGATGACCACGTCCTCACCGGCCTTGGGGACGTAGCCCACGAACACGCCGCCCTCGCCGTGATCCTTAGCTTCCTTGCGGTTGAAGAAGAAGGGAACGTCCAGCCCGTCCCGGCTCAGGGCAACGGCGGCGGACACGGCGATGGAAATGCCCTTGTAGGCGGGGCCATAGAGGACGGCCTTCCGCTGCCCCAGCTTTTCCCGGTAGGCGCGGGCGTAGAATTCGCCCAGAGTCGCAATTTCCTTACCGGTTTTGATCTCCCCGGCGTTGATGAAATAGGGGATTTTCCGGCCGGATTTGGCGGTGAAATCGCCGAATTTCAGCACACCGGCCTTTTCCAGGAACTGAATGAATTCTCTTTTGTAGCTTTCCAAAATGGTTCCTCCTTGATTTAGTCGCAGAATTCCGCCACGCAGCGCTCGTAGGCGGCAACGGGGTCGGCGGCGGCCGTGATGGGACGGCCGACCACGATGTAGTCCGAACCGATGGCCTTGGCGGCGGCTGGGGTCATCACCCGCTTCTGGTCGCCTACGTCTCCGTCGGCGAAGCGGACGCCGGGGGTCACGGTGAGAAAGCGCTGACCGCAGCGCTCATGCACCTTCCCCGCTTCCAGAGGAGAGCAGACCACGCCGTCCAGACCCGCGTTTTTCGCGGTCTCGGCGTAGTGCATGACCACTTCGTCAATGGGTTCATGAATGAGCAGGTCGGACTCCATGGCCGCCTGATCGGTGGAGGTCAGCTGGGTCACGGCGATCAGCAGGGGACGGGTGCCGTCCTCCCGGGTCAGCCCTTCCAGCGCGGCCTTCATCATGGCGGTGGTACCGGCGGCGTGGAGGTTGGTGATGTCCACGTCCAGATTCCGCAGGACGGACATGGCTTTTTTCACGGTGTTGGGGATGTCGTGGAGCTTCAAGTCCAGAAAAATCTTGTGCCCTCGGGCTTTGATCTCCCGGACGATGGCGGGGCCTTCCGCGTAGTACAGCTCCATGCCGATCTTCACGAAGGGCTTCCGGCCGGTGAATTTGTCAAGAAAAGCGAAGGTCGCCTCGGCGGATGAAAAATCGCAGGCTACAATGACGTCCTTACCCATTTACTTTGCACCTCCAATAATGTCTTTCAGGTTCTCAATTTTGTATTTTTCCATGACGGCGGGAAGCTCCCGGATGATGTCCCGGCAGGCGTAGGGATTTACGAGGTTGGCCGCGCCCACCTCTACGGCGGTAGCACCTGCCAGCATCATCTCCACCACGTCCTCGGCGCTGCTGACGCCGCCCATGCCCACCACGGGAATTTTCACCGCGTCCGCGACCTGATAGACCATGCGCAGCGCCACCGGGAAGATGGCGGGGCCGGAAAAACCGCCCATTTTGTTGGCAATGATGGGCCTTCGGGTGCGCAGATCAATGCGCATACCAAGCATGGTGTTGATCAGGCTGATGCCATCCGCTCCCGCGTCCTCGCAGGCTTTGGCGATGGACACAATGTCGGTGACATTGGGGGAGAGTTTGACGATAACGGGCTTGCTTGTGACCTTTTTCACTGCCGCCGTAATCCGTTCTGCCGAAGCCGGATTCTGACCGAAAGCGATACCGCCTTCCTTGACATTTGGGCAGGAAATATTGATTTCAAGCATGTCCACCGGCTGTTCGCTTAACTTTTCCACCGCATCGACATAATCTTCCTCTGTTTTTCCACAGACATTGACAATAATCTTTGTATCATACTGCTTTAAGAACGGAATATCTCTTGAAATAAACGTATCCAGTCCCGGATTTTGCAGACCGATTGCATTAATCATGCCGCCGTAGGTTTCTGCAATACGCGGTGTCGGATTACCCGGCCACGGTACATTGGCAACGCCCTTTGTCGTTACGGCACCGAGCTTATTCAAATCAACGTATTCTGCATATTCCATACCGGAACCAAACGTGCCGGAAGCGGTTGTAACAGGATTCTTCCATTCAACTCCTGCAATATTTACGGATAAATTCATTACAGTTCTACCTCCTCTGCGTTAAATACCGGTCCTTCTTTGCAGACTCTCTTGTTGTGTACTTTCGAGTGGTCGTCTACCTGTGTGGACTTACATACACAGGCAAGGCACGCACCAATTCCGCATGCCATTTTTTCTTCTAAGGACAGGTAACATTCCAGTCCGTTTTCTTTTGCATACTGCTTAATAGCACGAAGCATCGGTGTCGGACCGCATGCAAATAAAATGTCACCTTCAATTCCGCATGCCTTTACGGCATCCAATACATTGCCCTTTGTTCCGGCACTGCCGTCTTCTGTTGCCAGATACACTTTACCGTATGCTTCAAATTCATCATTTAAAAACAATTCATCACGGTAACCCAATACAATGCTCTTTTCACAATCTAACTGCTTTGCCAGCTCCAACATCGGCGGAATCCCGATACCGCCGCCAAACAGGATCGCTTTGCGTTCCTTTGATACCTTTGAAATGTCATAGCCGTTGCCAAGCGGTCCCTGTACTTCAAGGGTCTGTCCGGCGTGCATTGTTGCAAATTCCTGTGTGCCTTTTCCGATTGCCCGGTATACAATGCGCAGGGTATCACCCTCAATGCCGCAGATACTGATTGGGCGCGGAAGAAGCCGCGAACCGTCGTTAGAATAGACGGACACGAACTGTCCCGGCTTTGCTTCCTTTGCAATATTTTTTGTTGAAAAACACATTTCATAAATGTCCGTTGCGATTTCATCTGCACGTACAATCGTTACTTTTTCTCTATATGCCATTTCTGCTCCTCATTTCCGCCTACTTGTGTAATGCACCGTTAATGTCGGCAATCATATCGAGTGCCGCCTGTCTGGAAGCTTCTGCGAAATGCTCCTCACCGAATTTTGCGTACTGTTCCTTTGTATAAGCCGCAATAATGCCTCTTGAGCTGTTGACAATCGCACCTAAACCGTCTTCGTTAAAGAAATGTACCAAATCCTCTGCCTTACCGCCCTGTGCACCGTAACCCGGTACTAAAATATAAGCCTTTGGCATAATCTTACGCAGGGTCTTGCCCATTTCCGGATACGTTGCACCGACAACGGCTCCGACATAGCTGTAGTCATCACCCATACATTCACTGCCCCACTCGGCAACCTTTTCACCTACCAGCTCATAGAGCGGTCTGCCGTCAATTAAACGATCCTGAAATTCGCCACTGGACGGATTGGAAGTCTTAACAAGAATAAAGATACCCTTCTTTTCCTCCTTGCAGACCTTTACAAATGGATTGATGCCATCTGAACCCAGATACGGATTCACCGTTGCAAAATCTTCGTTAAATGCGGAAAGCTTCTTGCTTCCAACCTGCACCTTTCCCAAATGCGCAACGGCATACGCTTCTGATGTCGAACCGATGTCCCCACGCTTTACGTCACCGATAACGACCATGTCCTTTGACTTACAATAGTCTACGGTCTTTTGGAATACCTTCATGCCTTCAATGCCAAACTGCTCATACATTGCAACCTGTGGCTTGACTGCCGGTACAATATCATAAATATTATCTACAATCGCCTTGTTAAACTGCCAGATTGCTTCTGCCGCACCTTCTAATGTTTCACCGTATTCCGCAAATGCGGCTTTCTTTAAATGTTCCGGTATAAACTTCATCATCGGGTCTAATCCGACTACAACCGGTGCGTTCTGCTTTTTAATTTTGTCTACTAACTTGTTAATCATTTTTGTCTTCCTCTTTCTGCCGGTACAGGCGTATTTATTATATGAGTTTTGGAACGTCTTTGTCTACTATAATTTCACAGCCCGGCCTGTATGAATATACAACCTTGCCGTCTGACATT
>ERZ779861.3727-NODE-3727-length-12286-cov-4.221650_pt1 | contig 12286 bp, 9 predicted proteins | sample MGYA00511558_ERZ779861 | MGnify/ENA primary metagenome ERZ779861 (study PRJEB29588, sample SAMEA2163432) | human gut metagenome | biome: human gut; feature: human-associated habitat; material: faeces | place: Denmark | collected 2008/2010 ... | reverse complement strand
GGGTCCCCTTTTCCGGCGGTTGCCAACGACTGCGGGCTGTGGTATGATACATACTATAGTTCGGGACCTGGCTTTCGATGACGATCTTTATCCGCAAAGGAGTTCTCACATGATGTTGTATCTTCTCGCGATCATCGCCTGTGTGGCGGCCGACCAGGCGGTGAAGCTGTGGGTGGTGGCCAACCTGGGCCTCTATGAATCCGCGCCCCTGATCCCGGGTGTCGTGGAGCTGTTCTACATCCGCAACACCGGCGGCGGTTTCTCCATCCTGACGGAGCACACCTGGCTGCTGACCATCCTGACCGCCCTTTTGATGATCGGTATCGCGGTGCTGCTGGTGAAGAAGGCGTTTCCCCATCCCCTGGCTATGTGGTCGCTGACCGTGGTGATAGGGGGCGGGCTGGGGAATCTCATTGACCGGGTGCGGCTGGGCTACGTGGTGGATATGTTCCACTTTACCTTCTGGCCGTCCTATCCTGTGTTCAATGTGGCGGATATCCTGGTGGTCTGCGGGGTCATCGGCTTCGCGGCATACTATTTGCTGCTCCACGACAAGGTGACGAAAAAACAGGCTCCCCCGGAGGAAGACGGGCATGGAACAGAGACGACTGACGGCCAGTGAGAGCCATGCCGGCACGCGGCTGGACAGCTTTCTGGCCGGGGAGCTGGCGGATTTTGCCGCCTCGGAGCAGGAGCTGGCGGCCCGGCTGGAAAAGCGCCCCACGGTGCAGCTGGACAGCCTCACCACCGGCCGGCAGCTGCTGGCTCCCAAGGACCTGTTACAGCTGACGGCCAAGCAGCTGTCCAGCTACGGCGGGTCCCTGGAGCTGGCCTGCACGGACCTGACCCACTATCTCACCGCAGGCTATCGGGTGATGGTGCTGTGCGGCGGCGAGGTTCGGGCCAGGAACCTGCAGCAGCTGCTGGCGGACCGGAAAATCCCCGCCGCCGTGGACCTGACCGGGGAGAAGGCCCCGGAAAAGGGCACGGTGCTCATCGCCGTGGGCGCTCTCTCCGCCGGGTGCGAATACCCGGAGGGGCGGCTGGCGGTGCTGACGGAGGGGCAGCTGACCACGCCCCTGTCCGGCCGGAGTAAAAAGCCCCGGCCCAAGCGGGACAGCAATCAGCAGAAGCTCCAGTCCTATACGGACCTGACCCCCGGAGACCTGGTGGTCCATGCCCACCACGGCATCGGCCGGTTCGTGGCCATGCTGCGCCTGCCGGTGGACGGGGTGGAGAAGGACTATATCAAGATCGCCTACGCCGGGCAGGACGTGCTGTACGTCCCGGCCACGTCCCTGGACCTGGTCAGCAAGTATATCGGCCCCGGCGAGGACAACGAGCGCACCAAGCTCAACAAGCTGGGGGGCACCGAGTGGGCCAAGACCACCCGGAAGGCCAAGGCCGCCGCCAAGGACCTGGCGGAGGGGCTGATCCGGCTGTATGCCCAGCGGCAGCGGCTGGCAGGCCATGCCTTCTCCCCGGACAGCCCCTGGCAGCAGGAGTTTGAGGACGCCTTCCCCTATACGGAGACCGACGACCAGCTGCAGGCCATCCGGGACATCAAGGCCGACATGGAGCAGCCCCGGCCCATGGATCGGCTGCTGTGCGGCGACGTGGGCTACGGCAAAACCGAGGTGGCCCTGCGGGCGGTGATGAAGTGCATCATGGACGGCAAGCAGGCCGCCATTCTGGTGCCCACCACCGTCCTGGCCCAGCAGCATTATGCCACGGCGGTGAACCGCTTCCGCTCCTTCCCGGTGAACATTGAGGTGCTGTCCCGGTTCCGGACCCCGGCCCAGGTGCGGGACATCCTGGCCCGGACCCAGGCGGGAAAGGTGGACCTGCTGATCGGCACCCACAAGCTATTGCAGAAGGACCTGCAATTCCACGACCTGGGCTTGCTGGTCATCGACGAGGAGCAGCGCTTCGGCGTGACCCACAAGGAGAAGCTCCGGGAGCGGGCCAAGCAGGTGGACACCCTGACCCTGTCCGCCACCCCCATTCCCCGGACCCTGAACATGGCCCTGTCCGGCATCCGGGACATGAGCACCATCGAGGAGCCGCCCCACGACCGCCAGCCGGTGCAGACCTATGTGGTGGAGCATGAGTGGCCCGTCATTGCCGAGGCCATCCGCCGGGAGCTGAGCCGCGGCGGGCAGGTGTACTACCTGCACAACCGGGTGGAGAACATCGAGTCCACCGCCGGGCGGCTGCGCCAGTGGCTGGGGGAGGACGTGGCCATCGGCATCGCCCACGGGAAAATGGCCGAGCGGGAGCTCAGCTCCGTGATGCAGCAGATGGCCGACGGCGAGATCCAGGTGCTGGTGTGCACCACCATCATCGAAACCGGCATCGACATCCCCAACGTGAACACCCTGATCATCGAGGACGCGGACCGGCTGGGCCTGTCCCAGCTGCACCAGATCCGGGGCCGCATCGGCCGCAGCGCCCGCCGGGCCTATGCGTACCTGACCTACCGCCCCGGGAAGGTGCTGACGGAGGTGGCCTCCAAGCGGCTGTCCGCCATCCGGGAGTACGTCACCTTCGGCTCCGGCTTCCGCATCGCCATGCGGGACCTGGAGATCCGGGGGGCGGGGAACCTGCTGGGACCGGAGCAGTCCGGCTATCTCATGAGCGTGGGCTATGATATGTATCTGAAGCTGCTGAACGACGCGGTGCTGGAGCAGCAGGGGAGGGGACGGGACATCCGCCCCGACTGCTCGGCGGACCTGGCCACCTCGGCCCACATTCCGGAAAAATATGTGTCCTCCCCCCGGCAGCGGATGGACCTGTACCGCCGCATCGCCGCCATCCGCTCTCAGGAGGACGCCGACGATCTGCTGGACGAGATCGTCGATCGCTACGGCGAGCCGCCCAAGGGCGTGCTGAACCTCATCGATATCGCCCTGCTCCGGGCAAAGGCTCGGCAGGTCGGCATCAAGGACATCCGCCAGAAGTCCGGAGACGTGCTGTTCACCCTGAGCAATCTGAATTTCGAAGCCGTGGGCGCGCTGTGTTCCGACCCGGATTACAAGCAGCGGGTCACTTTCCTCGCCAGCGCCAAGGAACCGACCCTCCGCTTCAAGCTCGCCAACGGCGTGGACAGCCTGAAACAGAGCAAGCTGTTTGTGGAGCACTATACCAGCTTTTTCCAGAGCTGACGTTTTGGGAACCTCTGAATAAATCGTCTGCGGCTGTGAGCGGATCTTTTTCGCCCACTCTTCGGTATCGAAAACGGGAAATACATACAGTATTCCGCCGTTTCCGATACCTCGATTGGACGAAAAATCTCTCGCTCACAGCTCTTGCCGATTTGTTCAGAGGTTCCCTTGACATTCCGTGTTATAATAGCGTTGAATCCAACCTTCCCTCAGGAAAGGAGCAGCCTATGTCTAAAGGCAAATTTTCCAACCCCCGGCCATACCGGGAAGAAGAACGTGAAATTGAAAAGAGCTTTCGCCAGCTGACCGGTCAGGAGAAGCCCCCGAAGCCGGAGGATCCCATCTTCTCCGAAGCCTCCGTCCCTGATCTGGACACCACCGACCCGGAGGCCGCCGGCCTTATTACCGAGGCCGACAGCCTGTTTCCCGAAGAGAACAGTCTGTTTTCCGGAGAAGACAGCCCGGTTCCCGACGAGGAACTGGACTTTTCACTGGACGAGAAGGAGAACCCCCCGAAGCGCGGCACTCCGTCCTTCCTTGATAAGGCTCTTTCCTTTGTGGACAACAACCAGAAGCCCGTGATGGTGGCTCTGTGCGCCGCCGCGCTGGTTCTGATCATTTCCCTGATTGCCATTTTCGTCGTCAACGTCTCCGGCGACCCCTACGGCAAAAAAATTCTGAACAATGTCACCGTCGCCGGTGTGAACGTGGGCGGGATGAGCAAGTCCGATGCCATCACCGCCGTTCGCGCTGTTACCGACCAGACCTACACGAAGCAGGCCATGGTGGTGACTCTGGGCGATACCACCTTACAGCTGTCCCCCAGCGATACCGGCGCGAAGCTGGACGTAAAGGCCGCCGTCAACGCCGCCTATGCCTACGGCAGAACCGGCACCAAGGCCGAGCGTCAGGAAGCCTATCAGGCGTCCCTCAGGAGCAACCACATCATCGGGCTGCTGCCCTACCTGCATCTGAAGCAGGATTATATCAAGGGCGTTCTGGAGGACTACGCCGGGACTGCCGGCAGTCTGCTGACCCAGACCACCTATGCGCTGGAAGGCGACGTCCCCGATCTTGCGACGGACAAATTTGACGAAGAACACGCCCCTCAGCTGACGCTGGTCATCACAATGGGAACTCCCGGCGTAAATTTCAACGTAGATGATGTGTTCAACCAGATTCTGGACGCCTACAGTATGAACGTTTTCACCGTAAAGGCGGAGGGCGCGCAGGCCGAGGGCGAACCGGATGCCGTTGATTTGCAGAAAATTTACGACGATGTCTGCGTAGAGCCCGTGGACGCCACCGTCAATATGCAGACCTTCAAGGCCATCCCCGGCTCCTACGGCTACGTGTTCGACATGGTGCAGGCGCAGAAGCAGGTCAGTGCGGCGCAGTACGGCGAGGTCGTCCGCGTTCCCATGGAATATGTCGCCCCGGAAATTCTGGACGACGACGTGTTCTTCCGGGATGTTCTGGGCACCACCAGCACGCCCCACAGTAACAACGCCAACCGCACCGCCAATCTGGAGCTGGCATGTAAGGCGCTGAACGGCGTCGTGCTGAACCCCGGCGAGACCTTCTCCTTCAACGACACTTTGGGCGAACGCACCACCGCAAAGGGCTACAAGTCCGCCCCGGCATATTCCGGCGACGATCTGGTGAATCAGGTTGGCGGCGGCATCTGTCAGGTCTCCTCCACGCTGTATTGCAGCACCCTGCTGGCCGATCTGGAAATTGTCTCCCGCACCAACCACGGTTTCCCCGTGAACTATATCAATTACGGCATGGACGCCACCGTCAGCTGGCGCTCTCCCGACTTCAAGTTCCGCAACAACACCAATTACCCCATTAAAATTGAGGCAAGCGTCAGCGGCGGCTATGTCAATGTGCAGATCCTCGGCACCGACGAGAAGGACTATTACGTTGAAATGAGCTATGTCGTCTCCGAGACCTACAAGCCCGAGACGGAGTACAAGGACTTCAAGCCCGACAACCCTGAGGGCTACAAGAACGGAGACGTGATCGAGGAAGGCACCACCGGGTATCTCGTCAAGACGTACAAGAGCAAGTACGACAAGGCCACCGGCGTGCTGATCTCCAAGGATTTTGTCGCCAATTCCCGGTACAAGACAGTGAACAAGGTGGTCGCGCGGGTCGAAGAGCCGACAGAACCTACGACCGTACCCACAACGCCGTCCACCGCCCCCTCTACCGAACCTGCCACCACACCCACGGCACCGTCTACCACACCGCCTACCACGCCATCCACTTCCGAGCCTTCCACTACCGAAGCCTCGGAGAACGGCGGTGAATGAGTAAGACAGTTGAATACACAAACGGCGTGACCTTCCCCGGTCACGCCGTTTATTTCTATTCGATAAAGCGGGATTTACCGTAATCAACCGCCGGACACGGCTTTCTGCTTCCCATATTTTTCTTCCATTTCTGCCGTATGGGCGTGAAGCAGTTCCAGCGCCCGTGTCTGGATGCAGGGCAGCGACCTCTGATCCGTATCCGCGAACTCGCGTTTGATTCTTGCGGAGGCCATAGCGTGGCTGTCGCCGGTTCTGCTTTCATCCGCTTCCGACAGGAACTTTTGCAGCAAACCCGGATTGCCGGAATAATGCAGCTCCACAAGCTTTGCCCGGTATTCCAGTTCCGCGGGGGTGATTCCCGGGAATTGCTTCATATCTACGGTGTGCTGGGCTTCGTGCTTCAGGAGCGAAACCAGAAACCGTTCGCTTTCAAAGTCATACGCCTGCTCGATGCAGTTGATCGTGCCGTCGGGGGAAGCCCAGCCGCCCGTACCGAACCTGCCGAAGGTCAGATAATCCATCCAGCTGCGGAACACGAAGCCCTTGAGAATGTTGACGGTATATTCCGCCGTCCCGTTCGGCAGCTCAACCTGATAGGCGGTGGGAACCGTTTCCCGCCAGACGTAGGGGCCGTAATAGCCCTGTGTTTTCCCGAAAAGCGCATGATAGCCCTCCGCCTCAAACACTGCGTGAAGCCGCTCTGTCAGAAGCGCTTCCTCCGCGTTGGGCATATTCAGAAGCGCTTTCAGCCCCGCCAGCAGCTTCTCTGCGGCCTCCGCCTCCGGCAAGCCGCAGTAAAAGGTATCCCGGTAATAGATCTGGTACAAGCGGAGTATCTCGTTGAGCTTGTCCGGTATGTCGAATGTGCGGTATTCGCCATTTTCAAAGATCGCCACATATGCAGGAAGAATGTCCTTGAATTCCTCATGTTTCCGCATGTACGCGATAGCGCCTTTGATATCACCATTCATGAAAAACTGACTGATATCCATATCCGCTCTCCTCTGCAACGTTTGCCCCCATTCTACCATATAACGGCAGGAAGCACAAGAGCCGCTGTTACACCCCTTGCATTTGCCGGGAAATGTAGTATAATGAGGAAAATACGTTTCCGTTTCTGCATTGACTTTTTTCAGGAGGAAAATCCATGTCAAAAGGCCATTTTTCCGCGGATTCCCCGCAAAAAAGCGTTTCTCCCCGCCGAATTATCACGGTGGCTGTGATTTGCGTGCTGGTTCTGGCGCTGGCGGCGGTCGGTTTCTTTCTTGTCCGCCCCGCCCTCGACCCCTATCACTGCCGTATGGCCGACGGCGTCTCCATCGCCGGGGTGGACGTTGGCGGCATGACCAAAGGGGAGGCCAGAAAAGCCCTTCAGGCGGCTCTGGACGAGACGCTGTACCGGGAAAACCTGACGGTGGCGCTGCCCATGGAATCCATTACCCTCTCCCCCGCCGACACTGGCGTTCAGGTGGACGTCCGCGCCGCCGTGAACGATGCCTACCGCATGGGTCGTTCCGACGGCTCTCTCCCCGGCAACATGGATTTGCGTCCCTACCTGAGTGTAAACTCCGAATATATCCGCACCGCGCTGGAGGGCTATGCCAGCGAGTTTGACACAGAATTCAGCGACTCCCACTACACCCTCACCGGCGACGCCCCCGACCTCGGCACGGAAAACCACGACCCCAGCGCCCCCTGCCAGACGTTGGAACTGACCGTGGGCGTTCCCAAAGCGCATCTGGACGTGGACAGCGCCTGTGACCAGATTCTGAGGGCTTACAGTCAGGCCGTGGCCGCCTGCCGGGCGGGAGAATACCGCGTCACCGTGGACATCCCTGCGGAATCCGCCCCCGCGGAGCTGGACTTGGATGCCATTTACGATGAAATCTGCACCGCGCCCGTTGACGATTCCCTCGACATGACGGAATACCGGTTCGTCCCCGGCTCCTACGGCTATTCCTTCGATCTGGACGCGGCGAAAGCGGCGCTGGCGCAGGCCAAGCCCGGGGAAACCGTCTCCGTTCCCATGACGTTCGTGGAACCGGAAATTCTGGGGGATGCCGTTTATTTCCGGGATGTTCTCGGCTCCTGCGAGACGAAGCACAGCGACAATGAAAACCGCAATACCAATCTGCGCCTGCTCTGCGAAGCCCTCAACGGGGTCGTCGTTCAGCCGGGAGAGACCTTCTCCTACAACGACACGCTGGGCGAGCGCACGGCGGAAAAGGGCTACAAGCCCGCCCCCGCCTACTCCGGCAACCGCCTGACCGACGCCATCGGCGGCGGCGTGTGTCAGGGCTCCAGCACATTGTACAACTGCGTACTGCTTGCCGATCTGGAGGTCGTCACCCGCTCCTGCCACGGCGCGACTGTGGCCTATCTTCCTCTGGGACTGGACGCCGCCGTGAACTGGGGCACCACCGATTTCCAGTTCCGCAACAATTTCCACTTCCCCGTGAAAATCGAAGCGGAAACCACGGTCGATCTTGTGAAAATGCGGATTCTGGGTACGGATGAAAAGGATTATTACATTGAAATGACTTCCGGCTACGACGACAGCAGAGAAGACGTGATCTACGCCGTCAGCTACAAGAACAAGTACAGCAAGGAAACCGGCGAGCTGATCAGCAAAGACCGGGAAGCTTTCTCCACCTACTACCGGAATGTCGGATAAAGGCAAACTGTCTCCCGCGGCAGTTGGTGTACCGTACGAGTCCCCCTTGCCTCTCCCTATGGGAGAGGTGGCCGAGCGCAGCGAGGACGGAGAGGGTATACTAGGCTGCAATACCCTCTCAGTCACCTTCGGTGACAGCTCTCCCAGAGGGAGCGCCAAGGGGTCTGTGCCCGCATTTTGGCACGAAAAATGGAGCGTATCTGTATCGATACGCTCCATTCACTGTTGGCAGCATTTTATTTCGCCCGGATGTCCAGATGATAATCGATCATACCGGCTTCGGTGTTTTCAATGACGATCTGATACGTAAGATCGATGGTTCCGCCGTCGGGTACAATGTCATAAAATACATTGGTGGCCTTCACCGTAATCATCAGCGTTCCAAATTCCATCTGATACAGCGATTCGTGAGAAACCCCCTCCTGAAAGAGCATTCTGGAATTCAGTGCGCCCTCCCGGTTCAGCGTGACCTTCCCCGGCTCCACCCGGAAGGTGGTGACCACACCGGCAAGGCCAGTCAGTTCGCTTTCCTCGTAGGTGATGTCCCAGCCGCCGTCCCGGAATTCCATCGTCCCCCCGGTGACCAGCTCAATGGTCTCCGGCTCCTGCTCGCCGTAGCGCTGGCGTCCCTGAATGGAAAGAACCACGTCCCGCTTCATCGGAACGCCTCCACGGCCAACCGCAGCAGCTCATCAATGAGCTGGGAATAGGGAATCCCGCTGGCCTCAAACAGCTTGGGATACATGGAAATGGAGGTGAATCCCGGCAGGGTGTTGATCTCGTTGAACACCACCCGGTTTTCGTCGTGGGTCACGAAGAAGTCCACCCGGCTTAAGCCCTGGCAGCCCACGGCGTTGTAGACCTTCACCGCCGTCTCCCGCACCACTTCCTCCACCTCGGCGGGGATGCGGGCGGGGATATAGGCCTTGGAGGTCTCGGTGAGGTACTTGGCGTCGTAATCGTAGAATTCCGCGCCGGAGTCGATCTCGCCGCAGACGGAGACCATGGGATTATCGTTGCCCATGACGGCCACCTCGATCTCCTTGCCGTTGATGAATTCCTCTACCAGAATTTTCTTATCGTACTTTCCGGCATAGCGAAGGCCGCTGCGCAGAGCGTCCCGGTCGCCGACCTTGGAAACGCCCACAGAGGAGCCGGTACCGGCGGGCTTGACGAACATGGGATAGCGGAAGCGGTTTTCCAGCAAATCCAGCGTGTTCTCCATATGGTTTTCCAGCTCGCCCGCCCGAACCAGCTGCCAGGCCGCCTGGGGGACGCCCGCCTGATCTGCCACCAGCTTGGTCAGGCTCTTATCCATGGCCACGGCAGACGCGGCAATGTGAGGGCCGACATAGGGGATGCCCGCCATTTGCAGCAGTCCCTGCATGGCGCCGTCCTCGCCGTTCTCGCCATGGAGCACCGGGAACACCACGTCGATGCGCTCCCGCACCACGCAGTCGCCCTCGAAGCTCAGAAGCCCCTGTCCCCGGACGGGGGAAATGGTCGCCCGTCGGTTTTCAGGACAGCTTCTCCATTCACCGGTGACCAGCTTGGAATAGTCCTTGCCGCCGTAGAGTATCCAGTCCCCCTCCTTCGTGATGCCCACGGGGAACAGATTATACTTGCTTTCGTCAATGTGATTCAGCACAGACTCCGCCGAGCGCAGGGAAACCTCATGCTCCGGGCTCATCCCGCCGAAGAGAATACAAACACTGAGTTTTTTCACGTCATCGCCTCATTCTACCTGATACTAGTTTTTGATAAAATGGTTATAAACCATTTTATCAGGCCGCTGTTTCAGCGGTCTGCGGCGTAGCCGCTAAAAACGAAAGTCCATACATTTCTCGCCGCCGTCGGCGGACTGCGAAATATTCGCAGGATAAAATGGTGTTAACCATTTTATCGAGAAATAGTATGAATATCCGCTGCTTTTTCGCCAGAAAAGCGGATGCAGCTGCGCAATGCTGCTATAAATATATTTTTTACAATTTTCATCTGGAAATCCGAAACTTTGGTGCTATAATAGAGAGAATATAAGAGCGGCGCGGCGGCTGATACCCCGCGCTTTCCCGTGAGTGTGCTCCACGCGCTTTTTGAAAGGAGGGTATGTATGCAGATCAATCTGACACCGAAAGAATTCCGCCGGCTGCTGGATCTGGTGTACATCGGAAACTGGGTGCTGAACTCCACCCGGGGCGAAGACCGCTTCGCCGACTATGACAATCTGGAGAGCAAACTGTTTGCCCTGTCCCCCGCCCTGTCCGAGCATTGGAACGGAACCGTCGTTCCCTCCCGCGCCTATCAGGAGGGCGGGATTCACGAGGCCATCGCCTGCTATGAGGACAACGTTTTTTACGAAATACTGGCGGAGGAACTTTCCCGCCGGGACATGGACTATCCGGAGATCACCGACGACAATTACGATGAGATCGTCACACGGATGGATCGGTACATGTCGGAATTTGAGCTGTCCGGCGTTGACCATCTGGTTCTGGATGAAGAAAACGCCTAAACCTCTGACGTGCCGGTTTCCCGGCACGTTTTTTTATTACTCACCGCTGATCAGCGCTTCACCGGCACGGAAGATATCGCCCGCGCCCATGGTGACCACAATGTCCCCCTCCCGGACGTTCTCCCGCAGATAGGCGGTAACGTCGGGCAGGGTCTCGCAGTACACCGCACCGGGGATCTGCTCCGCCAGCTGAGCGGAGGAAATGCCGATGGTGTTCCGTTCCCGGGCGGCGTAGATCTCCGCCAGAACCACCACGTCGGACTTTTTCAGTTCCCGGACGAAGTCGTCGAACAGCGCCTTTGTGCGGGAATAGGTGTGGGGCTGGAATGCCAGCACCACCCGCTTGTAGCCCATGGAGCGCACGGCTTCCAGCGTCGCCTTCAGCTCGTCGGGATGGTGAGCGTAGTCGTCATAAACATCCGCGCCGTTGAACTTACCCTTGAACTCCATGCGCCGTCCCGCGCCGTGGAAGGACTGGATGCCCTTGGAGACCGTCTCTCCGGGAATGCCCATCATCCACGCGGCAGCCGACGCCGCCAGAGCGTTCATGGCATTGTGCCTGCCCAGAACGCCCATGTCCAGATGGCAGTAGTATTTCCCGTCGCAGATCACGTCAAAGTGCCGCCAGTCGGGGTGCATATTGGCCGCGTGAATGCGGTTTCCTTCCCCAAGGCCGAAGGAAACATAGTCGATGCCCTCCATGGCCTGCACCGTATGGGGGTCGTCGCCGTTGGCGACCACGCCGAAGGTGGCCAGAGACGCAAACTTATGGAAGGATTTCTGGATGTCCGCCAGATCTTTGAAATAATCCAGATGATCCGCCTCCACGTTCAGCACGATCGCCAGCGTGGGGAAGAAATTCAGGAAGGAATCACAGTATTCGCAGCTTTCCAGCACGATGGTGTCCCCGTGGCCGACCCGGTGTCCCGCGTGCAGCAGAGGCAGGTAGCCGCCGATCATGACCGTGGGATCCATATCCGCTTCCATGAGGATATGGGTCACCATGGACGTGGTGGTGGTCTTTCCGTGTGTGCCGGAGACGCAGATGGCGTTATGGTAGGACTTCATGATCTCGCCCCATGCCTGCGCCCGCTCAAACACGGGGATGCCTGCGGCACGGGCGGCAGCGATCTCCGGGTTGTCATTGTGGGCGGCGGCAGTGCGGATGATGCAGTCCGCGCCCTCAATATTCTCCGCCCGGTGTCCGATGGCGACGGGAATGCCCTGTTCGATCAGCTCATCCGTGGACACGGATGCGTTCATATCCGAACCAGTGACCTCCATGCCCATGCCCTTCAGCACCAGACCCAGCGGCCGCATGGATACGCCGCCGATCCCCACAAGATGCACATGATGGCCGGGCGTCAGATATTCCGTGATTTTCTTACTATTCAGCATGTATGTCAGTTCCCCCACAGGTGATCCTGCCCCGGCCGGACCCGGGGAATCTCTGATTCCCTTACGCCGGAGCACAGAACGAAATTTTTCCGCAACTTTTAGCATTATACAACATTGCCTTGAATTTTACAACCACAAAAAGCGGGCGAAGGGAAGTTTTTCGTCATAATCTTCCTTATTTTCCGAAAAATCCCCTCATTACACCCGCCGTATCACGCCG
>ERZ779861.3721-NODE-3721-length-12304-cov-2.497592_pt1 | contig 12304 bp, 13 predicted proteins | sample MGYA00511558_ERZ779861 | MGnify/ENA primary metagenome ERZ779861 (study PRJEB29588, sample SAMEA2163432) | human gut metagenome | biome: human gut; feature: human-associated habitat; material: faeces | place: Denmark | collected 2008/2010 ... | reverse complement strand
CCGACGAAATGCGTAGCATTTTGGAGGTTGGCTCTGAACAATCGGCTGTTCTCGTGTGAGAGCCGACTGTTTTTATAAAGGAGCTTTTATTATGAACTATATTGGAATTGACATCGGTTCAACCTGTGCGAAGACAGTTGTTTTGAACGAAAAGAAAGAACTTATCCTGGAATTCGTTCAGCCAACCGGATGGAGCAGCGTAGATACAGCCGAGGAAATCCGTCAAAAACTGGAGTTTGCCGGAATCAATCTTTCTAATGAATCTTCCCACTGTGTAGCAACCGGTTACGGACGTATCTCTGTTCCTTATGCCGATAAGACTGTTACAGAAGATCACCTGTCATGCACTTGGTGCCGTACATTTATTTCAGCATCCTGACCTGACCGTAATTGACATCGGTGGCCAGGATACGAAGATCATCCAGATTGAACAGGGATTCGTAAAAGATTTTATCATGAATGATAAATGTGCCGCCGGAACCGGACGTTTTCTTGAAGTGATGGCCAACACACTTTCCCTTCGCCCAAATGAAATGTTTGATCTGGCACGCCTGGGTTCTGACACAACGATCAGCTCTATGTGTACTGTATTCGCAGAATCTGAGGTCATCGGACTGATCGGTAAAGGCGAGCCAAAAGAAAATATTGCTTATGCAGTAGTAAATTCCACCATTCGTAAAGTTGCCGCCCAGGTCAGCCGGATGAATGGTGAAATGTTCACATTCTGCCTGACCGGAGGTCTGTGTGAATGTGATTACATCCGTGAGGCTTTATCAAAAGAACTTGGAAAAGATGTTTTTTCCTGCCCGGATGCCCGTTACGCCGGTGCGATCGGTGCTGCACTTAGTGCGATGAAGGTACGAAGATAAATATCCACAAAAAGCACTTCTCAGATTAACTCCTAAGAAGTGCTTTTATACGTCTTCTGTTTGACTTAACTGTTTATGAACATTACGTCCACCATACATAATTCGCACTACGTATACTATTCCCGTTTCATTTCTGCTTCAACTTCATCTGCTGAATACACTCTGCCTGTTCTTTTACTTCAGGTTCGACACGTGCAAATACATTTGCTGTTCTTGCTTTCCATTTAGTGAAACTGCGATTTTCTATATTCTCTCGGAGTCATTCCATAATTTTTTTGAAAAAGTCTGTAAAATTGTGTCCTATTGCTAAATCCAATCCGTTCCATAATTTCCGCCACTGTAAGGTCAGAATCCAAAAGAAGTTCCCCCGCCTTTTCCATTGTAAATTTCGTACTATATTCATACAGAGACAACCCTGTATATTTTTCAACCGTTTTATAAAGATAATCCCCTGAATAACTGAACTTTTTCTCCAAATCCTTTCTACGTACCTGTCCATCTTTTTCTCGAATGTAACTGCTTATCTGATCAAACAGTTCCCTTTCAGATGTATTTCCAAAAGCAACCGGCGTATTCGTATAGGCTTCTTTATCAAACAATGCAGATAACATTTCAATCATTGCTCCTGCAATCTGAAAATTTGATTTTGGCGTTCTCTCCTGCAGGCCTAGTGCAATTTTGTCAAAACAATCATGCACTACTTTTGTCTCTTTCATCGGAATAAAATCGATATAAGCCCGTTGTGATGCCTCTTCTTTATCCAATTCATGTAAAAAGAATTTCCTTACCATCTCATATTCCTTTGTGCGTTTCCCGGAAAAAACACTTGGAAATTGTAGTAAATTCAAAATATATTCTTGTGTAAATTCCAGAAAAATCACTCTGCAATACTCATCGAATTCCTCCAGATGGCGAATATTCATATTCATCAGACAGCAACTTCCTTTCGGATAAAGATGTCTGGTATTTTCAATGTTCTGATATAGCCTTCCATCTGCAACATACATCAACTCATAGAAATTATGTCTGTGCATACTTTTTCCTTCAAGAATTTTGTCCGATTCCTTCTTGTCCATGCAAAAATATCCTACATCCTTCGGTCCTATAAATGTAAGCACCTCTCTTCCTTCTTCTTTTTCCGGATAATAGAAATCTAAAATAAAAGAAAGACTATCTTCTGTAAAATGATTTTCTCCAAAACCTTTTTCATATGCCTTCATTTCTTTAATTAAATCCTGATGCATCATAAGACGCGTAGATTGAAAATACATCGTTTATTCCTCTTTCTGATAAAAACCAGTTTTATCTTTTTATAGTGATCATTCCTGTTCATCTCGAATAGCTCTTAACAATTGAATCTGATACACATAAGGTTCAATCCCATCATTTATGCCATTTATACTCTTTTTCATATCATTTATAATAATATCATATGATGTGGATGTCAAAATTTTTTACCACTCACTAATTAACCGAATTGTTCTATTCAATAGTAAAAGCGAGGAAAACTTATGCAAAAAACAGATTTCAACCGTGACTGGACCGTACAGAAAGACGGATCCAATGAAATACTTCATGTCAATCTTCCAGATGACGCCATGATCCGTGAAGAGCGCTCAAAAGAGAATAAAACTGCAAGTGCAAGCGCCTATTTCGCCGGTGGCAAATATATTTACACTAAAATTTTCAATCTTTCGGAAGATGAAACCAGACAGACTCTGATCTTAGAATTTGAGGCTGTCTATCAAAACGCAATCGTATTCTTAAACGGTAGACAGGTTGCCGAACGTCCTTACGGATACACAAACTTTTTTGTTGACATCACTGGAAAAGTCATTGCCGGAACAAATGAACTGAAAGTCGTTGCAGACAACGCAGATGTCCCGAACAGCCGTTGGTACTCCGGATCCGGTATCTACCGCGAAGTGCACCTTTACCGTTCCGAAAGTTCTTATATTCGCCCAGAAGGGTTGAAAGTGCAGATTGTTGATCTTAATACAATCCACATTTTTGCTGATGCGGTTATGCAGCCTAATGAAAAAATTGTACTGGAAATTTTCAGTGACAGTGGCAAAATTGCATCTGCCGAAGGCACAGATGTCACAATTACCATCCCAGATGCACACCTCTGGTCTTCCGAAGATCCTTATTTATATACCTGCAAGGCAACCCTTCTACAAAATGGAACTGCCATTGATACTGCCAGAACCTCTTTCGGAATCCGTACCCTTTCCTGGGGAAAAGATGGATTTCTTGTAAACAACAAGTCCGTCCTTTTCCGGGGTGCCTGCATCCATCATGATAATGGAGTACTCGGCGCCTGTGGCTTCCATGATGCCGAATTTCGGCGAGTACGCATTTTAAAAGAAGCCGGATTTAATGCCATCCGTTCTTCACACAACCCTATTTCAAAGGCAATGTTGGATGCATGTGATAAACTTGGTATGTACGTTATTGACGAAGCTTTTGATATGTGGCTGATCAAAAAAAATCCTTACGATTACGCCGGTGAAAAGTTTTCCAAATGGTGGAAAGATGACATTGCTGCCATGATTTCAAAAGACTATAACCATCCTTCTGTTGTGATGTACTCTATTGGAAACGAGATTACAGAACTTGGCCTTGCAACCGGACAGGAACAAGCCCGTATCATGACTGAATTCTGCCATACACAGGATCACACACGCCCTGTCACAGCCGGGATCAACCTGATGCTCGCAACAATGGCTAAAAGTAAAAAAAGTATTTATGGCACAGACGAAGACGGCAACGTCAAAAACAGTGGTACCGGAGGAATGGATGATGCTCCAACCTCTGAATTTTTCAATATCATGATGAACAAAATGGGCGGACTCATCAATAAAGCTGCCAAAACCAAAAAGGCGACTGCCATTGCTGAAATCATGTCCGATATTTTTGATATTCCCGGATATAATTACGCGTCCAGCCGCTATAAAATTGATGCAAAAAATCATCCTGAACAGGCAACAACCGGTTCCGAAACCCTTCCACAGACTCTTTACGATAACTGGCAGCTTGTAAAATCCATTTCCACTATGACCGGCGACTTTATGTGGACTGGATATGATTATCTTGGCGAGTCAGGAATCGGTACCATCCAGTATAAAGATAAGAAAACAAAGCAACCTGCTGATCCAGGTCTCATTATTTCCGGTGGTGCCGGTATCATTGATATCTGTGGAAAGAAACGCCCGGAAGTCGGATGGAGTAAAATCATCTGGGGATTACAGAAAACTCCAACAATTGGTGTTGACCCTTATACCCGCACAGACTATTTCCAGTCTCTTTCTATGTGGCGTATCACAGATGCGGTAGAAAGCTGGTCCTGGGAAGGCTGTGAAGGTAAAAAGGCATCTGTAACAGTCTACTCCGATGCAGCCAAAGTAGAACTGTTTGTCAATGGAAAAAGTGCCGGTAAAAAGAAAACAAAAAAAGATATTGCAAAATTCAAAAAAATCCCATATGAAGCCGGAAAAATTGAAGCCGTTACTTATGACTCCTCCGGAAAAGAAACAGGCCGCACCTCACTGATCTCTGCCACTGGAAAAACTTTGATAAAGCTTACTCCTGAGGCAACCAGTCTCTGCGCAAATGGTCAGGATCTCTGCTTCCTTAATATCGATCTTATCGGGGAAAACGGAATCACAAAATCTTCTGTCGACCAGAATCTGAAGATAGAAATCTCCGGTCCTGCAACCCTTCAGGGCTATGGCTCTGCAAGACCGAATATTGAAAAAAGCTTCTGCAGTGATACTTTCAAGACATTCTACGGAAAATCCTTAGCCGTTATCCGGGCTGGATATGAACCAGGTACTGTCACTGTAAAAGTTTCCGGAAAAGGATTAGACACACAAAAACTTACATTAAATATCTGCTGAAACTCTACAGATTTCTAAATAAAATCAAGGGAGAACATCAGAACTCTTTTTCCGTTCTGACGTTCTCCTTTCGGTCATTTTTCTAATATAGTTGTGCTACTTGAAAATCAATTGTTATGTTCTAATTATCTTTTCTCTATTACCGTTATTATGCAATTTTATTCTAAAACTCCAATCGAATCTGTCTGTCAATCCAGCTTTCCTGCTTTGCCTCACGAACAATATCACCCGGCATATGTCCACCAATTAGAAAAGGAGATGCAGGATTATGCTTTCTCATATTTTCTTTGACCAAAACAGGATTTACATTCGCATAACAGTATTTACACAAATGTCCGCAAGTATCATAGGCACCTATATCTGTCCCCAAAAGGCACGCACATTCCCCATTTCTCTGATTTTTCTTTCTCTTTGGAACTTCCAGTCTGCTATGGAGAGCTGTCTCAAATGTATGAACAGTCATACACCCGGAGCAATCTGCACCATATTGGGCAAGCTCTTCTCCTTCTGCACAAGGCCTCAGAACCATTCCATACTTTGATGCTATTTTTACAAATGCTTTTCCTATCATAGCCCGGTCTTCTGCCCGTACTGATTTTGCTTCTGGAAAATTGCGTTCCACCTTTTTATAAATATCTATAAAGCTGATTACACATGTCTTTGTGTATCCGGCAAGATTTTCAGCCATTTTTTCAAATTCAGATATATGCCACTCCACAGAATGTTTTTTATCTATAAAAATCGGATCATATCTCCATCCAATACTGTCTACGCCCACGACATCCGACAATTTTTTTAAACCTTCCATCACAGTTTCTTTATCCGGAACGTTTGGCTCAACATCTCGTCCGTAAGGCGTAATTGTTACAAACCAGTATTGACCATACGGTTTTAACTTATCAAGAAACGGCAGCATTGGAAGAGGGTTCTTCGTGCAGAATGCGATCAGATCCACAACTTCTGGTGAAAGGCTGTATTTCGTCACCTGTTTTGGATTATAGGGATTCCTCACGCATACATATCCATCTTTTATCCGATTCAAAAACCATTTCGAATAAAATGCAGGTATATCTGTTCTCATTCCTGTTTGTATTATCATTTTATCATACCCTCTTTTGTCACTGTTCACTCCGTTCACAACCGCTCTTTATCACAAGTCTACAGTTCTTTCAGAATCTCTCCAATATCTTCATTCATACAAACAGACTTTCTCGTTATTTCTGCAGGTGCATATGCTTCACTCTGGTTCAAACACACATAAAATGCATGTTGAAATTTGTTTGTCATCTGCCAAAACGGATATTTTATAATACCAGGAGTATTATATCCTACACCAAGCTCCAGGAACACCATTTTCTGCTTTTTATGTTCCTGTATAAATCTCTCATATCTTTCTGCTGCCTGATGCCATCCTTCATCTTCAACAAATGTCTGATCCGCTCTGAGATTCATACTCATCGGCTTACCGCAACGTGGACAATATGGAATCATACCAGACGGAACCATACGCTTAACTTCTCCATCTTCCGGTTTTTGCAGTTCTCCATCTTTTATCTGAAATCCCTGACTCAGCACCATTTTTTTAATTGTTTCTTCATTGTCATAAGTTTCCTTATGACAAGGCTCACTACATTGAAACAGACCATAATCTCCCTGTGTATAAAAGATTCTGCTTTTATCGAACTCGGCCTTCTGGAAACAATGATCCACATTTGTCGTCAGTACAAAATAATCTTTTTCTTTTACCAGTTCATACAGATTCTGATATACCGGTTTTGACGCATCCATATATCGATTGATATAGATATACCTGCTCCAATATGCCCAGTGTTCCTCTAAAGTCGCATAGGGATAGAATCCACCTGAATACATATCTGAAAACCCATACTTTTTCTCAAAATCCGAAAAATAGTATGTAAATCTATCTCCGGTATATACAAAGCCTGCTGCTGTAGAAAGCCCTGCCCCTGCCCCAACTATAACTGCATCTGCCTGTCTGATTTTTTCTTTTATCTGTAATATCTTATCCGAGTAACTGTTTGTAGAGTCGTTCATCTTCCTCTTTAAAAACATTAAATATCACCTTTATCTTTGATTTTGTCTTTTCTTTATATTGCTTTACTGTCTGTACTGCAAGCTCAGCAGCTCTTTTATTTGGGAACATAAACACACCTGTCGAAATACAACAAAAAGCAATACTAGTCACCTCATTCTCATCAGCAATCCTAAGACATGATTCATAGCAGGATATCAGCAAACGCTCATGTTTCTTTGTCAGCCTTCCCTGCACAATTGGTCCAACTGTATGAATCACATGCTCACACGGCAGATTAAACGCTGGCGTAATCTTTGCCTGCCCTGTCGGTTCTTCATGTCTCTGTTTTATCATCATATGATTGCAATAGTTTCGAAGCTGAATTCCTGCACAGGTATGAATACAATTATCAATACAATTATGACAAGGCTGATAGCAACCTGTCATGCCGCTGTTGGCTGCATTTACGATTGCTCCCACTTTAAGTCTTGTAATATCACCCTTCCAGATATACAGATCAGGCTGCACCTCCCCGATATCTGCCAATGTGACAATCCCTTTCTTCTCATTTTCTTCCGAAAGATACGCATCCTGAATCTGCAAAAATGCAGGATCAATTTCCTCCGGCATTCTTATATTCATAAGCGATCTGAGTAACATTTTCTGCTCGCCTGCATCTGATGGAATCTGCATGTTCTCATACTCCGGTCGCTCTTTCAATAATCCTTCAATCAAATATTTTCTTCTGTCATCCTGATTCATTTCCTGATCACCGCTTTCACCGGACAGTTTTCATAACAGTTTCCACAGTGCAGGCGGTGCCCCTGCCGTATGACAAAAGGTGTCTCTTTCTCAATACATTTCTGTGGACAATGTTTCATACATGTTCCACAACCAATACAGGATTCTGTTATGTAATATCCCTTTTCTTTTATATTAACATTCCCCAGAATATATGTCTCCCGAAAAATTGGATTCACACCAAGATTAAAATACTCCACTTCTGCCTGATCAATACAGAAAATAATACCGATTTCTCTTGTATCTCCCGGATATACATTCGCAAGATATGGCTGGTCTTTTAAAATGAGATTCATCCATTCTTTCTGTTCATTCTCTGCTACTGCATAAGCCTTTCCTGACAAACGGATCATTTCTTTGTATTTCGTATAGGCAAGAATCTGAACCCTGCCATCTTCCATTAATTCTTTGCAAAAATTTTTACCTCTGGCGGTAAAGAAATAGAGTGCATCCGGTTCGTAATGAATGGCACTGATATTTCGTATCTGTGGTGCTCCTTCACTGTCCACTGTTGCAAACGCAAGCACTCCCACCAGTTGCATCTTCTTTAAGCATGTTTGTAAATCCATTTTATCGCTCCTCCAATATCTCTCCGGTAATCTCATTTCTTGTCTTCCAGCACTGTGGATCTGCCCCATAAAAGTTACCGCTTGTTCCATTGGCAACTGCCGGACATCCACGGCACCATGCCTTAAGTTCACATTTGCTGCATTTTACAAATTTATCGTAATCTCTGTATTTTTCCATCTGACAGATCCAGACGTCTGCCAGTCGGTCTTCAAAAATATTGGCTACTTTACTGTCTGTCACCCTTCTGCATGCCATAATATCTCCATTCGAAGATATGGTAATATGACAGTTTCCACAGTTACAGCCACCATAGATCATTCCTGCCTCTGCACTCTCAGGAAGCTTAAACTCTCCTGTTTCATATTCATACAGCGTCCACAAATGATCCTTTTTATTAAAATAGGTCTCACATCCTGCCTTTTCATATGCCTTATACTTTGCATCACAGACTTCCAGAAGTTTTCTGTATTCTTCCGGTGTCATGCTTGTGTCAACTTCACCACCTGTAGGCACATAGCGCGAAAATGCAAAGACCTTTACTTTCGCTTTTACAACTTCATCAATAATATCCGGTATCTCTTCCATATTTGTTTTGGATACCGTACTCATAATTACACTTTTTATTCCTGCTCTGTTCAGACATCCGATTTTCTCAATCGTCAGGTCAAAACTTCCCGGCTTTCTGAACCAGTCATGCGTTTCTCGCATTCCATCCAAAGACATCTGGTATTTATCGCAACCACACACCTTTAGCATTCTGCAAATTTCGTCGTTCAAATGAAATGGATTTCCCATCAATGTAAATGGTATGTTTTTTGATTTTAACAACACCATCAGTTTCCAAAAATCCGGATGAAGGATAGGATCTCCGCCAGTAATATAAAAATATGGGATTCTGTTATACACTTTACAGAAATCTTCACAGTTTTCTACCACTTCTTTCATCTGTTTCCAAGTCATACTCTTAAGCTCTTTGCAGCCTTCACCTGAAAATATATAGCAATGTTTGCAACGCTGGTCACACTCATCTGTAATATGCCACTGAAAAGAAAAATACTGACTCATCCTATCCAACTCCTTCCTTAACTAATTTTACTTGTCAGATGCTCCACATGCTGTTCCGCATGCTGCTGGTTGTCTACGCTCCGCTTCGGTCCGCTCAGAGCAATCGTCCACCGGACGATTTGAGCCTTCCGGTTTGTCTGCTGCTCCACACGCTGTTCCGCATGCTGCACTAGTTTCTGTTTCTGCTTTCTTTTTCCATCCAAAAAGATTTGACAATGACATTTTGTTACCTCCTGATATTTTTGTTTGTTGTTATCTTTGTTGCAAGATTATAATATCAAGAGTTCTTAACTGACAAAAGTACGCACTTTTTTATTACATAGATATAAAAAGGTAACCCTGGTTACTTTTTTGTAACCTATTGCTTCTTTTTGTCTGTTACATTAAAATTAAATATAACAATAAAAAAGGATGTTATATTAGGAGGCGATCATATGTTAACAAAAGAAGAATTACCGGAATGTCCTGTAGCTATTACTGTTGGATTAATCGGAAGTAAATGGAAATTACTGATTTTAAGAAATCTTCTTACAAGACCCTGGAGATTCAATGAATTGAAAAAAAATCTTGATGGAATCAGCCAGAAAGTATTAACCGATTCCTTAAGATCCATGGAAGAGGATGGACTCATCACCCGAACCGTATTTCCCGAAGTCCCTCCTCATGTAGAATATGCTTTAAGTGATCTTGGTGAAACTATGCGCCCTATTTTGGATGCCATGAAAGAATGGGGAACTTGGTATAAGGAGAATTGTTAAGAGGGAAGCTGCTTTCACTTGCAGCTTCCCTCTTCTACACCATCGCATAATCCTCAATATTCGTTATTCCTGAAATGTTTTCAATGCATCAATTGTCCTCTGGATCAGTTCATCCAGTGTCCATCCAAGCATCTCTGCCCCTCTTTCTATCACTTCTCTGGAGCAGCCGGCGGCAAATCCCTTGCTCTTATACTTTTTCTTCACTGACTTTAACTGCAGATCCTGAACGCTTTTGGACGGGCGCATCAATACAACCGCTCCGATCAACCCGGTCAGCTCATCTACTGCATAAAGTACCTTCTCCATCTCATGCTCTGGTTTTATATCTACGGTAATCGCATATCCGTGACTTGCTGTTGCGCGAACGATCTTCTCGTCAATCCCGCGCTCTCTCATAATTTCCTGTGATTTTATACAATGTTCTTCTGGAAATTGCTCGAAATCAAGATCATGCAGAAGTCCGACGATTCCCCAGAATTCTTCTTCCTCGCCATAGCCCAGTTCTCTCGCGAAATAACGCATGGTATTCTCAACGATCTGCGCGTGTTCCAAATGAAATGCATCTTTATTGTATTCTGTTAATAAGTTCCATGCTTCTTCTCTGGTCATATCTTCTCGGTCCTTTCTTTGTGTAAAACAGTTTCTTTGCTGTTTGTTTTTCACATCATAACACACTTTTCTTTTATATGCAATTCCTATCTGTTTTGTATGTTATACATTCTACTGGTCTGGATAAATAAATCCAAACAAAAAATACCCTGGAACAGGATTTAAAACCAATCTGTTCCAGGGCTACTTATATTCTTTCACTTATATTCTTTTATTTGTAGGTTTTCTCTTCGTCTATTATCTGATTCTGAAGATCGGGCTGATCTTCTTGTAGATCAGAAATACAACAAGTGATACAACAATTCCCTTCACAAGGTTGAACGGTGCTACCGCAAACATAACAAATGTAGAAAGGCTTGTGATATGTGAGTTAACTGCTGTTCCCATACCAACCAGTGCATCAATCGGCATTCCGAATGCTTTTGCATAAGTCGGAAGAAGTACGAATCCATTCACGAAGCATCCGATCACGATCATTAGAAGCGTTCCTGTTGCCATTCCGATCAGAGCGCTTTTTCTTGTTCTGTTTTTTCTATAGATCAGACCTGCCGGTACACAGAAAGAACATCCGATAATAAAGTTTGCAATTTCTCCAACACCTGCTGTTGATGTTCCTGTCATAACAAAGTTTAATAAGATCTTAACAAGCTCTACCAGAACACCTGCCATAGGTCCCATTGCAAAGCATCCTACCAGAACCGGAACTTCACTTAAATCAATCTTATAAAATGTCGGTGCAAACGGAAGTGGAATCTCGAACATCATCAGAATAATTGCGATTGCTGAAAGCATTCCGATCTGAACTAATGCCTTTACCCCCAGCTTCGGCTGAATCTTCGCATCTGCGTTTGTTAGTGTCTTTGTCTCTGTACTCATAGTGTTACTCTCCTTTTTCTAATCCGCTGTCTTTATCCTAAACAGCATTTTTTCTTTTTGAAAAAGGTAATCTTCACAAGAAAAAACCCGGAAGGTAATTACCTTCCGGGATTCATGTTTTCTGCTCTTAGTGGCATTCTCGCAAGATTCTCAGGCAATCAGATATCATATTCGAATATCTCTTTTTCTGATTCTGCGGGCATGAACTTCTTCTCTCATCCAGACTTTACTGTCGGTACCGGAATTCCCATTCTGTAATGCCATCACAGACGAGTCACCAGTTCAGCCGCATCATATGCGGGTCGCGGACTATACCGCCGGTTGGGACTTGCACCCTACCCCGAAGATTAAATTCCTTTTACTCTTACTACTATAGCGCGCTCTTACTAAAAATGCAACCCCTTTTATTGATATTTAATATCATTTTGCGCCGTAATCGATACCACTTATAGCACTTTCGACTAATATATTGATATTCCTTTTTTCCTACTAGGTTTGTTGTGTTCTTAATAAAATTTTTCAATAATGTTCATTTTCGGTTCAAAAGTTCATCACACTTTTTTCACAAAATACCTCTATACTATAAGTGTTCTTAAAAAGAACACTTTTTCATAAACTTTTTCCCCTTGAGTCACAGAAATGTGGCTCTTCCTTTTTGCCCTTTTTTACTCAGAAAAAAGCCGGTTTCTTATCTTTCCCCAGATCTGCAACTGTACATAGTCATATGCCTTATCATAAAGTGCAAAAATCACCTGTCCTGCCAGAACAGAACTGTAACGAAGCCACTCCGATATTTCTCCTCCGAAAAATAATTCTCCATAT
>ERZ779861.3712-NODE-3712-length-12319-cov-4.089449_pt1 | contig 12319 bp, 11 predicted proteins | sample MGYA00511558_ERZ779861 | MGnify/ENA primary metagenome ERZ779861 (study PRJEB29588, sample SAMEA2163432) | human gut metagenome | biome: human gut; feature: human-associated habitat; material: faeces | place: Denmark | collected 2008/2010 ... | reverse complement strand
AAAATTAAACAAAATAACGCAACCCGCAGACGAAAACTTTCGTCTGCGGGTTTTTAACCTATAATTTTATAAGATACCAACTACAAAAAGGTTGCCTGACACAAAAGCGACAGAATATTTTTGCGGGGTGTCCGTTGACTTTGGAAGAGGGATATGATAAAATTGAATTGTTCAAAATTGAAATATTCAAGATTGGAGGATATGCAATGAAGAAAGAAAATAGAAGTGCCGAAAAAGGGAATAAGGCGGCGCTTAATGCCGAAAAGGCGGATTTGAATGAGGATAAAACGGGGGTTGCCACCGAAAACTTGATTGTAAAAACGGACAAAGCGGTGAGCGAAACCGAAAAAGAGACAGAGCGTGAGGGAATAACCGTGAATAAAGCAGTCGGCAAGACAAAGAGCTCAAAAAACACAAAGATTGACGCTGAAAATGCGGACGGGAATACAAAAAAAGCGCGTGGTGCGGTTGCGGAGATAAAAGATAATGCGGGAGCGGCGAAGAAGAATGCCGGCGGTGCCGAAAAAAACGGCGGCGCGAAGCAAGGTGTCGCGGAAGAGGCAGGCGGAGCGGATGCCGAAGAGAAAAGGACGAGGATAACGGCGGCGCATGTGTTCGGCGGAACAAAGAAGTTTATGGACGCTTACGGACGGGCGATGTTTCCGCTTTGCGAGGAAACGGGTTTGCCGATGCCGGCGATAGATATGTTGTTGTTTTTGGCGAACAACCCGGAGCATGACACGGCGAAAGATATATGCAAACTGCGGGGTTTCAAGCCCGCCATTGTGTCTTTCCACGTTGACAAGATGGTCGAAGAGGGGTATCTCGAACGGAAAACGGACGAGCATGACAGAAGGAAGTTTTGTCTTGCTTACACGGACAAGGCGACGGATATAATCGAGAGAGGAAGAGAGATTCAGTTGCTGTTTGCGAAAAAAATGCTTGACGGGATATCGGACGAGGACGCAAAAACGATGAAACGGTGCTTTGACATGTTTTCAAAGAACCTTGAAGACATATTGGAGAACGGGCTTGGAGGAGAGAGCGAAAAATGATAAAATTGCTTAAAAATATGCGAAAGCGCGAGGTGCTGACGGCGCTTCTGTGCGCTGTCCTCGTTGTGGGACAGGTGTATTTTGACCTGCGGCTGCCCGACTTTATGTCGGAGTTGACGCTGCTGATAAAATCGGGCGGCGACGCAACGGGAGATATTGTGACCGTCGGGCTGAAAATGCTTGCCTGCACGTTGGCGAGCGCGGCGCTTGCCATTGCGTGCGGTTATCTTTCGGCGCAGACGGCGTCGGGATTCAGTTACACGCTCCGAGAAAGGATTTTTAATCGTGTGACGGACATCGGCAAGGCGGAGATGCAGGATATTTCCGTGCCGAGTTTGATAACAAGAACGACAAACGATGTCAACCAGATACAGATGATAGTTTCCATGGGCTTGCAGATGATGATAAAATCCCCTATCATGGCGGTTTGGGCGGTTATCAAAATTCTCGGAAAGAGTTGGGAACTTTCGGCGGTAACGGCGGCGTTCGTGGTGGTTATTTGCGCAACGATACTGACAATTATGTCGATATGTCTGCCGCGTTTTCGTATGGTGCAGAAGTTGACGGACAAGATAAACCGTGTGGCGCGTGAAAACCTGACGGGAATAAACGTGGTTCACGCCTTCAACGCGGAGGATTATCAGAACGCGAAGTTTGATGTTCCGAGCGGCGAGATGATGAACCTGCAACTCAAAAACCAGCGTTTGTTTGCGCTTATGCAGCCGGTTATGGGGCTGGGAATGAACGGGTTGGCGCTCGTCATATATTGGCTCGGCGCGGCGCTTGTCAACGCGGTTCCGCTGTCAGACCCCGCCGGCAGACTCGGAATGTTTTCCGAAGTGGTTGTTTTCAGCACTTATGCGACGTATGTTGTTATGTCGTTTATGATGCTTGTTATGATATTTATGCTGCTGCCGCAGGCGCAGGTCTCGGCGGAGCGTATCAACGAGGTGCTTGACAAGTCTTCGTCGATAGTTTCTGGCAGCGTGACGGAGTGTGCCGAAAACGGAACGGTAGAGTTCAGGAACGTATCTTTCAAATATCCGAATGCGGCGGAAAATTCGCTTTTGAACATCAATTTCAGGATAGGAAAGGGTCAGACGCTTGCGATAATCGGCGCAACGGGCAGCGGAAAAACGACGCTTGTCGGGCTTATTCCGAGGTTTTACGACGCTACCGAGGGAGAGGTGCTGGTTGACGGAGTGAACGTCAAAGACCTTGACCTCGATACGCTTTACAACAAACTCGGGTATGTGACGCAGAAAGCGGTGCTGTTCTCGGGAAGTATAAAGGACAACGTATTTTTCGGGCAGAGCGCGGCGGAGGAGAACGACGAAAATCTTGAAGCGGCGATAGACCTTTCTCAGGCAAAAGAGTTTGTGGACAAGACGGAGGACGGAACGGCGCACAGAATAGCGCAACTCGGGCGAAACGTTTCGGGAGGGCAGAAACAGAGACTTTCCATTGCCCGTGCGCTTGCGAGAAAACCTGAAATACTTGTTTTTGACGACTCTTTTTCGGCGCTTGACTATGCGACGGACGCAAAACTCCGCGCGGGTCTTGAAAAGAGTTTGCCGAACACGACAAAAATAATCGTGGCACAGAGAATAGGAACGATTCGCAATGCGGACAGGATAATCGTGCTTGACAAGGGCGAAGAGGTCGGAAGCGGAACGCACGACGAACTGATGAGGAGTTGCGAGGTATACAGACAGATCGCGAAATCGCAGTTAAGCGAAAAAGAACTCGGACTTAACGGGAACGGAGAGGGGGTAGCGATATGAGACCGATGCAGGGAGCGACAAGAGCGCCTTTGACCGGTGAAAAAGGAACGGTGGCGGCGCTCGGAAAAACCGCGGGCTATGTTAAAGGCGGCGTTGCGGTAACGGCGTTGGCTCTTGTGCTGGCGGCGCTCGGAGCGGTTCTGACAATTATCGGACCGGATAAGATAGGCGAAATAACAAACATAATGTCCGAGGGACTGATAACGGGTATAGACCTTGCGGCGATAGCGAAAATGGGCATAACGCTCATCGTTATCTACGGTCTGAGTGCGCTTTTCACCTTTGTTCAGCATTATATAATGGCAACGGTGACGCTGAAAATGTCTTACCGTATGCGCGGCGAACTTTCGCAAAAGATAAACCGCGTGCCGCAGAAATATTTCAACACGCATTCACAGGGCGATGTTTTGAGCCGCATTACAAACGACGTTTCGACTTTGCAGCAGGGCTTGACAAATGCGCTGCCGACGATAATTTCTTCGGCGACGCAGTTTGTGGGTTGTCTTGTGATGATGTTTGTGACGGAATGGCGTTTGGCGCTTATTTCACTCGGAATAACGCTTGTCGGGCTGTTCGCGGTTGTTATGATAATGTCGCGTTCGCAGAAATATTTCACGGCGCACCAGGAAAATCTCGGCAAACTCAACGGATATGTCGAGGAGATGTATTCGGGGCACGAAGTGGTTCGCATTTCCCGTGCGGGCGATGAGATAAAAGACAGGTTCAAAGGGCTGAACAAGGCGGTTTACGACGCAAACAGAAAGTCGCAGTTCCTCTCGGGAATGATGCAGCCCCTGATGAACATTGTGGGCAACATAGCATACGTTGCGGTCTGCGTTTTCGGCTCGATACTCGTCATCAACGATCCGTCGCTCGGATTCGGCGTTATCATCTCGTTCATTTTGTATGTGCGCCTGTTCACCACGCCCCTTGCGCAGATAGCGCAGGGACTGACGAATATGCAGACGGCGTCCGCTTCGGCTCACCGCATTTTTGATTTTCTCGAAAGCGAGGAACTCGAAAACGAGGACGAAAAACCGACGCTCGGCAAAGACGTTCACGGTGAAGTGGAGTTCGACCATGTACGTTTCGCCTACCCCGACACACCCGACAAAACGGTAATCAAAGATTTTTCCGCAAAAGTAAAACCGGGACAAAAGGTGGCGATAGTAGGACCCACGGGCGCGGGAAAAACGACGATGGTCAATCTGCTTATGCGCTTTTTCGAAACAAACGGCGGCTGCATAAAAATAGACGGAAAGCCCATATCGGACGTCAAACGCGAAAGTATTCACGAACTGTTCGGCATGGTCTTGCAGGACACATGGCTTTTTGAGGGCACGGTGCGAGAAAACCTTGTTTACAATATGAAAAACGTGACGGAAGACGACCTGTGGAGAGTCTGCCGCGCGTGCGGGCTTGACAAATTCGTACGTTCGCTGTCAAACGGGTTTGACACGGTGCTTTCCGAAAGCGTAAACATTTCGGCGGGTCAGAAACAGTTGCTGACGATAGCCCGCGCAATGCTCCAAAACGCGCCCATGCTCATTCTTGACGAGGCAACGTCTTCTGTTGACACGAGAACCGAACTGCTTATTCAGCGCGCCATGGACGAACTGACGCAGGGCAGAACTTCGTTTGTTATCGCGCACAGGCTTTCCACGATAAAGAACGCCGACCTGATACTTGTTATGAAAGACGGCGACGTTATCGAAAGCGGAAACCACGAAACGCTTATGGAGCGCGGCGGGTTCTATGCGGACCTATACAACAGCCAATTCGCAAAATAAAACAGGGAATGTAAAAAAGGCCCGGACCGCAAAAAGGCTGAAAGGTATTTTCCCTATTAAAAGATTTTAAGCCGTCGGAATTTTCTCCGACGGCTTTTCGCCTGCGCTGTTCACGACAAACGTTTTGGACTGTTACCATTGACAAAACAGATCGGTTGTGATATAATAAATAACAGATGTTGCGTATCACTTGTTTCCTGCAAGAGATATAAAGGAGAGATCAATACGGAAAAGGCGATAAAGACGGTCGGATTGACTAAAAAATACAAAGATGTGACGGCGGTTGACGGGCTGTCGCTTGAAATCAACGAGGGCGAATTGTTCGCGCTTTTGGGCGTCAACGGCGCGGGAAAAACGACGACGATAAAAATACTTTCGTGTGTGACGCGCCCGACTGCGGGAGATGCGATAATGGACGGCAAAAGCGTTGTGCACGACACGGCGGAGGTCAAGTCGCTCATAGGCGTTTCGCCGCAGGAATCGGCGGTCGCGCCCAATCTTTCGGTAAAAGAAAACCTTGAAATGATGTGCGGAGTTCACGGATTTTCAAAAGAAAAGACGGCGGAAAAGGTTGCCGAACTTGCGAAAAAATTCGGACTTGATGAGGTAATGAAACGACGGGCGGGCAAACTTTCGGGCGGTTGGCAGAGACGGTGCAGCATTGCGATGGCGCTGATAAGCGAGCCGAAAATACTGTTTCTTGACGAGCCGACATTGGGACTTGACGTGCTTGCCAGAAGCGAACTTTGGGATTTGATAAAAGAACTTAAAGGCAAGGTTACGGTAATTCTCACAACTCACTATATGGAAGAAGCGGAAGCACTTGCCGACCGTGTGGGAATAATGAAAAGCGGGAGTCTGATAACCGTGGGAACGCCTGCCGAAATAAAAGAAGAAGCGGGAACGGAAAAATTCGAAGATGCGTTCATCGCGCTTGTAAAGGGGGCAAAAAAATGAAAACGCTTGTTTTTGCCCGCCGCACGGGGAAAGAAATTCTGCGCGACCCGTTGACGCTGTTTTTCGGGCTGGGCTTTCCGCTGATACTTCTTGTTCTGTTGAGCGCGATACAGAAAAATGTTCCCGTGCCGCTTTTTGAGATTGAAAAACTGACGCCGGGTATAACTGTCTTCGGTCTTTCCTTTATGACGCTGTTTGCGGGAATGATAGTTGCAAAAGACCGTGAAAGCGCGTTTTTGCAGAGGCTTTACACCACCCCTCTCCATGCTTCTGATTTCATTTTCGGCTACATTCTGCCGATGATACCAATTGCGGTTGCACAGAGCGTTATATGCTATGCCGCAGCGTTCGCATTCGGGCTGAAACCGAGCGTGAACATAATCTATGCCCTGCTTGCGATAATTCCCGTTTCACTGCTCTTCATTGCGCTCGGACTGCTCTGCGGGTCGGCGCTCGGCTCAAAACAGGTCGGCGGTATCTGCGGGGCGCTTGTTACCAATCTGACGGCGTGGCTTTCGGGCGTATGGTTCGACCTTGAACTTGTCTCGGGACTGAAAACCATTGCGGAATTTCTGCCGTTCGTCCATGCGGTAAAACTCGAACAGGGTCTTCTGAACGGAGACTTTGCGTCGCTTCTGCCCCACGCGCTTTGGGTAGCGGGCTACGCAATTGTGCTGTGTGCCGCCGCAACGGCTCTTTTCACAAAGAAAATGAGAGACCTGTAACCCGCACACATTCCGTCAAAAAAGAAAACAGACGATTTATAAACAGAAAACGAGAGAAACCGTGCGGGATATTGCTCCCGCACGGTTTTTTGACTGCGGCTGACATTTTCGATAAAAATTGATTTTGCGCAGCTATTGCATTTTTTTTTCGGATATGGTAAAATTATCATAGGTTGAATCAGACCACCGACGAAAGGCGGAAAATATGCGGGTAATCATCAATTTCAGTCCTCGAAAAAACGGGAACTGCGGAAGAACGGCAAAACTCATCGCGGATATGACAGGCGCAGAAGTTATCGACTTCGCAGCGCTCGGCATAAGCCCCTGCGGAAAGTGCGACTACGAATGTTTTAAGAAAACCGAAAACTGCCCGCATACAAGTGACGGAGCAAACGAAGTCTATCGAAAAATAACGGAAAGCGATGAAACAATTTTTGTTGTTCCCGATTTTTGCGATTTTCCGTGTTCGGCGTGGTTCGTTTTCAGTGAACGGCAATGCGGATATTTCGGAACGGACGGAAAAATCGCGGAAAAATTCAATGCCGTACCGAAAAAATTCATAGCAATAACAAACACGAACAAAGAAAACTTCGTCCGCGCTTTCGGCGACCAAGTGAACGGCGAACCCGACATTCTGTTTCTTGCGGCGAAAGATTTCGGTAAAATAAGTCTGAACGGAGACTTATGCGACGACCCAAGGGTGATAAAAACAATAAAAGATTTTATAGGCTGATATTCAGCCCAAACAAATGATATTAAAAGGAGAAAACAAATGACATTTCTTGTTATCGGCATTATTTTGGCGCTTGTCGCTTTTGTTGCGCTCGGCGTTTGCAAGGACGGAACGGGCTACAAATGGAAGAAGAACAAAAAGCAGTTCCTTTCGATTTTTGCGCTTGTTGTAATACTTTTCGGCTGCACGGCATCAGTCCCCACGGGACACACGGGCGTTGTGACAACGTTCGGCAAGGTTGAGAATTTTACGCTTGAAGCGGGTTTCCACTTCAAACTTCCGTGGCAGGAAGTTGTTAAAATGGACAACAGAACGCAGAAAGCGGCAGTTGACCTGACGTGCTTTTCAAGCGATATTCAGGAAGTGACGATGAAATATTCGATAAACTTTCAGATAGAAAAAGCCAACGCGCAGACGATATACAAAACAATAGGCACGAACTATTACGAAACCATCGTCTCGCCGCGTATAGAAGAAGCGGTAAAGAGCGTTGCGGCGCAGTATACGGCAGAGGGGCTTGTTTCTCACAGAGACGAAATGGGCGACAAAATCAAGATCAAACTGACCGAGGAATTGCGTGAATACAACATCGAGCTTGTCAACGCGGCAATCGAAAACCTTGATTTTACCGATGAATTTACAAATGCGGTAGAAGCAAAGCAGGTTGCGGAGCAGAACAAGATAAAGGCGAAAACGGAAGCGGAACAGCGCGTTATCGAAGCGAACGCCGCGGCGGAAGTGAAGAAAGTCGAAGCACAGGCAAAAGCGGAGGCGGAACTCATAGAAGCGGAAGCGACGGCAAAGGCGAACAAACTGCTCGCGGAATCGCTGACGGCGGAAGTGCTGAAAAACAAGTTCTATGAAAAATGGAACGGCGAACTCCCGAACGTTATGGGAAACAACGCGATAATAACGGACATTGCAAAGGACTGATACGAGATGAAAGAGATAAACGCAAAACTTTTTGATTACATAGAAAACTGTCCGACGGCGTACAACGCGGCGGAACATACGGCAAAAATACTTGAAAGCGCGGGATATTCAAAACTTAACGAAGCGGCGACGTGGACGCTTGAAACGGGCAAAGGCTACTATGTGACAAGAAACGGTTCGTCTCTGATAGCGTTCAGAGTTCCGAACGGCGATTTCACGGGCTTTATGATGACGGCAGCACACCTCGATTCCCCAACGTTCAGAATAAAGGAAAACGATCGTCTCGAAGACGGCAATTACGTTAAACTCTCGGTTGAAGGCTACGGCGGAATGCTGCGTTCGACGTGGACGGACAGACCGCTTTCGGTTGCGGGCAGGCTCGTTGTAAAAACGGACGGCGGGATAAAGACCGTGACGGTCGATCTCAAAGAGCCCGTTGCGATAATTCCGAACGTTGCCATTCACATGGACAGAACGTCAAACGATTCAAAAGGCTACAATACTGCCGTGGATATGATTCCCCTGTTCTCGCTTGCGGGAGAGAAGACGCTGCACCTGCGCGAAATGCTTGCAAAAGCGGCAAAAGTCGATGAAAAAGACATCGTTGCCACGGACGTTTCGGTTTACAACCCGCAGAGCGGAGAAGAGTTCGGCGGCGTTATATGCGCGCCGAGACTTGACGATCTGCAATGCGCTTTTGCTTCACTCACGGCATTTCTGAATGCGAAAGACGGTGCGGGGCTGCCTGTGCTCTGCCTGTTCGACAATGAAGAAGTCGGCAGTCAGACAAAGCAAGGCGCAGCGTCAACGTTCCTTGCGGACACGCTTGAAAGAATTTGCACGGCACTCGGAAACGGCGACAAATACAGAGAAAAAGTTGCTTCGGGCTTCCTTGTTTCGTGCGACAATGCGCACGCTGTTCACCCGAACCACCCCGAATATGCGGACAGGAATCACACGGTTCGCATGAACGGCGGCGTGGTTATCAAATACAACGCAAATCAGCGTTATACGACCGACGCGGTATCGGAGGCGATATTCAAATCGTTCTGCGACAAGGCGGGCGTCAAGACGCAGTTTTATGCAAACCGTGCGGATATGGCGGGCGGCGGCACGCTGGGCAACATCGCAAACACACAGGTATCGCTGAACACGGTTGACATCGGGCTTGCGCAGTTGGCTATGCACTCCGCATACGAGACGGCGGGTGCGGACGATACGCAAGCAATGATTTCGGCTCTCTCCGCATTTTTCGAAAGCGGCATAGAGATGAAAGCGGACGGCGAATATATCTTACATTGACAGAAAACTCAAAAACTATGCCTGCGGCATTTCTGCCGCAGGCGTTTTGTTGTATTCAGAGAAAAGTTTTTACTCGAATTCGGAAAAAACTTATTGAAACGCGGAAGTTTTTGCTTAAATCAAGCAAAAAACTTCCGAAAAAATAAGAATTGTTCGGAAGAATTGAACCGTTTTCGTTTTATCTCAAACGGTTGCGTTTGCTGCCCGGATGGTGTTCAAAAATGGATTCCAACTGTTCGTCGGAAAGGTCGCTTGTCTGCCCTATCTGTTTGGCATAAGAGTATATCTTCATAACCTCTTCGGCGGCTTCGATAAGTTTGACGGCATCTTCAAGCGTTCTGCCGACGGAGATAACGCCGTGGTTTGCAAGCAGAACAAGGTCATTGTCTTTCAATGCTTCCGCAAGGCCGTCCGCGATGTGCGACGTTGCCGCTTCACCGTAAGGAATACATGGGATCTTCTCGCCGAAAAGAATGGCAAAAGAAGAGGAACATTTTATACTGATGTCCTTGCCGCAGTAAGCGTATGCGGTAAGATACGGAGAATGAGCGTGCGCAACGGCGTTGCAAGTCGGGCGCGCTTTCAACGCTTCCAAGTGCATAAGATATTCGCTCGAACGAGGCAGACTGCCCTCAACCTGCTCCCCGTTTTGCATAACGGCTATCTTGTCCGCATCAAGAAAGCGCTTGCGTGTACCGGACGGGGTAACATAAAGTTTGCCCGTTTCTCTGTCAAGAACAGAGAGATTTCCCTCAACGGTGTTGACAAGTCCCTTTTCATCAAGAATTTTTGCATAAGTCACAACTTCGTTTTTGTAGTCTTCGCCTGTTTTTCCCATATCGAATATCCCCTGTTTGTTTTTTGTCAGCCAAATCATAACACATAGGCGGGACAATTTCAACAGAGTTTACAATGCTGCCGAAAAAATGACATTTCATTTACTGATAGCTTTCAATACTGATAAAAATCAATCGAAGTTACTAAAATTTAGTTATAAAACAAAAAGGAGCAGACCGAAAAAGTCTGCTCCGATTTTTTTGTTCGAGGTTGAATTACTTCAATTCAACAACAGCGCCTGCTGCTTCGAGAGTTGCTTTCATAGCCTCTGCATCTGCATAAGGAACGTTTTCCTTAACAGCCTTGGGAGCAGCGTCAACGATCTCTTTGGACTCTTTAAGTCCGAGACCGGTGATTTCTTTAACAGCCTTGATAACTGCCATCTTGTTAGCGCCGACTTCCTTGATGATAACGGAAGCGTCGGTCTTCTCCTCAGCAGCGGGAGCAACTACCGCAACCTGTGCAGCAGCGGAAACGCCGAATTCCTCTTCAAGGGCTTTAACGAGTTCATTGAGTTCAAGAACAGTAAGGGTTTTGATCTCTTCGATCATATTGGTGATTTTTTCACTTGCCATTTTGATTTTCCTCCGATAATAAATATTTTCTTGCGCTTATTATAACGCCGCGCAGAGCGTCAGGCGCATTCACGCCCGTAAAACGCGCAAAAACCGTAATTTTCACGCCGCGATGTATTCTCGCTTCTTATTCTGCGGCAGCCTCCGCTGCGGGTGTCTCTGCGCCTTCGTTCTTCTTGTCGGCGATTGCTTGGAGCGCGATCGCAAGACCCTGAAGAGGAGAAAGGATGCAGTAGAGCGTTTTGGAGATAAGGTCTTCCTTCGAGGGAACTTTGGAAAGCGCGATAACGTCCTCAACGGGAACAACTTTGCCTTCGATAAAGCCGCCTTTTACGGAGATCTTGTCGCCGTGATCTTTTGCGAATTTGCAGATAACCTTTGCGGGAGCAACAACGTCGTCGCCTGCAAGAGCAAGAGAAGTCGTTCCGTTAAGAACTTCGTCAAGTCCCTCGTAACCTGCTTCTTTAAGAGCGAATCTGGTCAGGGTGTTCTTTACAACAGCGTATTCAACGCCTGCCGCACGAAGAGCCTTTCTGAGTTCGGTATCTTCCGCAACCGTAAGACCTTTGTAGTCAACGAGAACGCCTGTGCCGGAAGCCTTGATCTTTTCGGCAAGAGCCGCAACGATAGCCTTCTTTTCGCTTAAAACCTTTTCACTGGGCATTAGGATTTTCACCTCCCGAAAAAAATAAACTCTTTCATTCCCAAGAACTGAAAGAGCACATATAAAAACAAAAATATTCGTTTTTTACGCCTCGACAGGATTTACGCATAAGCACCTGTTGTCTTAGGAACAGAGTGATTATACCATAAATCCCGCCGAGTGTCAAGTCAAAACACGAAAGACGGCGCACGCGTCACAAAATATTCGGATTTGCCGTATCAAATCCGTTTTTGCAGCCTTCTTTTTCCGTCAATATCAGTCATGCACCTTTAAGCCGTGAAGCATTTTGACGAATTTCGGGTCGGAGTGATCGACTATCTCGCTGTGACCGAGGTCAAGCGCGGAAATCGCTTCCATATCGGACTGAGAAAGAGTGAAATCCCAGATATCGGCATTTTGCGCCATACGCTCTCTGTGCACGGACTTCGGAATAACCACCACTCCGCGCTGAACGTTCCAACGCAATGCGACCTGCGCGGCACTCTTGCCGTATTTTTCGCCTATCTGCGTCAGTACGGGGTGAGTGAATATGCCGTGTTTGCCCTCTGCAAAAGGTCCCCATGCTTCGGGCGTGACACCGTATTCTTTCATCAAATCAAGCGCGGACTGCTGTGCAAAAAACGGATGAAGTTCCACCTGATTTACGGCGGGTATCACTTCTACGGTCTCGCAGAAATCCGCAAGAATATGCGGATAAAAGTTGCAGACGCCTATTGCGCGAACAACTCCCTCTTTGTAAAGAGATTCCATTGCGCGCCATGCGCCGTAATAATCGCCCATAGGCTGATGAATAAGATAGAGGTCAAGATATTCGAGACCGAGTTTTTTCAAAGAACGGTCAAACGCACGTTTTGCGGCGTCGTAACCGGCATCCTGCACCCAAAGTTTTGTTGTGACGAACAGGTCGCCGCGCTTCACATCGCTTTTTGCTATCGCGCTGCCGACAGCCTCTTCATTCATATAA
>ERZ779861.3708-NODE-3708-length-12332-cov-3.451332_pt1 | contig 12332 bp, 11 predicted proteins | sample MGYA00511558_ERZ779861 | MGnify/ENA primary metagenome ERZ779861 (study PRJEB29588, sample SAMEA2163432) | human gut metagenome | biome: human gut; feature: human-associated habitat; material: faeces | place: Denmark | collected 2008/2010 ... | reverse complement strand
AAAAGCCGCTCTCGTAGGTATAATTCTTCACGTCCTCCGTGCCCTCATACCGCTCCGAAAGCTCGATGCTCATGCGGACAACGCCCCGTGCTTCCCCGTCCCGGAAGCGGTTTTCAAATTCCACCGCCCGGACTTTCTCATCCATTCCGTTCTTTTTCCAGATTTCATAGCGCCGATGCACAAAAAGATACAGGCGGGCAAGCAGGGTGTTGAGAAATTTATTTTCATACGTCAGGAGAGAATCATCCCGGAACACGTTGAGCAGTTTGTTGGGCGTGATCTCATCCCCGTCGATTTTTGCAATGTAATCGGAATGTTGTCCCAGGTGCGCAATCGAGCGCCCTGTGATCTTACGGGTCAGCTCAATGGGAAGCACCTCTTCGGTTTCCGCAATGTAGCCAACCGGGTGCCGGATCAGGTGATCCAGCGTAGTGACGCAATCCTCCACCGTCTGCACCCATACCTCGTCAATGGCACGGAGCATCAGGCGCTCGGACTGCCGGACCGACGCTTCTCCGTCGGAAAACAGCTCCAGAATATCCCGGTAGGTCCCGTGGCGGGATAGCAGTTCCCCCACCGACCGGGAGGTGTCGTCATAAATATCTCCCTCTTCGGGCGTATCCTCCAGCTCCGGCTTCAGAAGTCGGATCCAACCCCGGGTCAGAAGCTTTTCAAAGCTTTCCGCCGGGAAGTTTTCGGCATTGACCGGCTCCACGGCGTTTTTTTACAAGTCCGTGTGCCTTTGCCATATTTTCAATCAGATGAGCGGCGACCTTTGCCGAGCGCTCATTCTGAATTTTCAACTGTGCAGGAGCGGCGTCTTTTCTGCGATCAGCAGAGTTATCCGCACGATACCATGCGCCGGGCATTTTCTCCGGCGTAGCGGCAAGCGTGAGAACGAGGGTGGTTCCGTTTATGCCGAATTTTGCAATCTGCTTCTGCCCGGCATAAAAGGTACTTCCCGACCAGGTGTCCCGTTCCACTACCTTTTCATAGGACAACAGCTCGGTGGCAAGCGTGGCATAACACTGCTTGATGACAGACTCCGACAAAGCAAGCTTTGCCGCAAAAGACCTGACGTACAGCAGTTTGTCCACGCACTCCCGCAAGCCCAACTGAGGCTGTCCGATCACAGCGGTCCTGTTTTCTTTTCTGTTCATACCAGCGCCTCCTTTGTCAAGCGGTCAGGTGCGCCGCATCAGTACATTTTCTGCAGGCGCTGTAAATATGCGATGCTTTCCTGCATCACGCCCTTGCCGAACAGGCTGTCCATGTAGGAAATCAGTCCCCGGATCTCGTCCCGGATCAGCGAAAGGTTGAGCGACTCAAACTTGCGGAACACTTTTGTGGCGAGAATATAGTCGATCGCCTCTGCCTCCACGCCGCCGCAGGCGACGTAAACCGGCACAAAGGTCTTGAGCTGTTTCAGAATACGGTTACCGAAAGCGACCCGGAATTTGTCGATCACGTACAGGTCAAGCTTTCCGATATTTTCAAGCGCCTGAGCGCTGACCGGATGCTCCGCCTTTGCCTGCTCGTAAAGAGCCGACACGTAGGAATAGGAGATCCGTTTTTCCACGGTCAGGGGTGCGTCAAAGGGGATTCCCTTGCTGTCAAGGTTCACCACCAGCGCACGGTCGTACACCTTATCGGAGACCGAGAAGGTGGAATCGTCGTTGTTGATAGTACCGATGTACCAGACGTTCTGCGGGATGTGCAGAGCACCGTCGGTCAGTTGCTTCGGATCGTTTTCCCAGGAGGACGGCACAATTTCGATCTTCCATTCGGAGGGATCCGGCATTTCCAGAATCGAGAGCATTTCCGCAAAGTAGTACTCCACACGGGCAATGTTCATCTCATCCAGAATGATAATGTTGAGGTCGTCGTTGTAGCCCGCCTCGTAGATGCGGCGCAGGACCTCGGTCTCGTTGAATTTCTTGGTAAACTCGTTGAAATAGCCGAACAGTTCGTTTCTGTCCCGCCAGGACGGCTGAACAGAGGCGATCGTGGCGTCGTTGATGAAATATTTTCCCATGACGTAGGGAAGCGATGTCTTACCGGTACCCGAAATACCCTGAAGAATAATCAGCTTTGTCGAAGCAAAACCGGCAAACATCAGGCGGATCGTCCGCAATTCGTAGTAAAGAGAATGGCTGGAGCAGGCATAATTCCGCAAATCCTCGCAGATCTCCTGCAAGGACATTCCGTTGTCATATACCGGCGGCGTGTAGAAGGAATACTTTTCGTCCACCGCCGCAAGCCTTGCAAATCTCGGTGCGGGGAGCGCCGTATTCTTGTTTGCGTCTGCGTCCTCTCCCTCGCCCTCCGCTTCGCCAAGCAGTTGCTTCATCTGCTCGTAGGAAAGCCCCGCCTGGGCAACTTTCATCTGAATGATGCGCTCCTTTTCCTGCGTGAGACGGAGCACGTCCCGGTGCAGGTCGGCGATCTCCTCCAGAAGATCCTCGTTGCCCACCAGCGTATGGCGGAAGCGGATGTATTTCCGGACGCCGATGATAATCAGAAAGATCGCACCCGTCCAGACGGCAAAGGTAAGGATAAAGGTAAGAATGGAGAGAATCCAGTCCATTGCGTTGAAATTGGCGCTTTCATCCGACCAGAGCCTGAAATAATACGGGAAGTCGAATATTTTGCCAATGCCGAAAAAGATCCCTTTGAAAAACGTCAGGATCCCATCCAACATATAGCTGAAAAACGCCTTGAACCAGGTCAGAAAGCCATATAAAAATTCATTCATCTCGCCACCGCACCTACCTTGCTTTGCTAAAACTTATCCATATCCTGCAATCTGCGCAAAACGCAGTTGTCCGGAAACTTATTGCTCCGGACCCTGTCCCCCGTCGTTCTTTCCGGAGGTTTCGCCGTCCTGCTTGTCCGCAGACTCCTGCTGTTGACGGCGCAGATATTCTTCAATCGCCTTTTGTTTGATCATTTCCTCATCCTCGGCAGTGATCACCTTTTTGCCGGAATTCCGCACACGGCGAACGGCAAGGATAAAGACCACCAGCTGATAAACGAAGAACGCAAACAGCGGCAGTAAAATGCACAGGAAAAATCCAAGGCGGGAGGAAAGAAAGGTCTGTACGGCGCCGATACCGGGCATTTTCTTGCCGGTGTACTGCGCAATCACAGCGGAGCGTCTTACCTGCTCGGTAAGTCCGTGGCTGTATTCCTCATTGTCGCCCTGCGTCTCCAGAGAGACCACATGACCGGAGGCGTCCCGGTCAATACTGACGATACGGTGGGTGTTGTACTCGCCGGCGGAAAGCTGTCCGTCGCCGTTGATATCCCACTCAAAGGTTATGATGTCCCCTACTTCCAGCTCGTCTATTGCCGTATCGTCCTCGGCGATATAGCGGCTGACCAGCAGAGTGCCCTTGGAAAATCCCGACGGCTTGTCCGACGGAACCCCGGAAGGCTTTTCGGCGTCCATAGAGCCGGATTGCACGCTGAGGAAGCATTTGCCTCCGATAGCGGGCACGTTCTTTGCATTTGCGCCGGCGGAAAAAGCGACGATCGTGACCACCACGGAGAATGCTACAAAGAGCCACAGAATGATATTGACGACCACGCTGACTACTTTTTTTGTTTTTTGTTTGTCCTTCATAATACCCTCTCAAAAAAATCTTATTATTTAAATTTTTTTGATTAATAAGATTTTGTATATTGTTCTTTTCTGGCCCATCTCCATAAATTTCCACTATAAAATCATCATATTCTGATTTAATTTGTTCAAATGCTTCTATCAACATAGGAATATTTTTTTGTCTGCTTAATCTACATGCTGTTATTATACTTTTATTATGTTCCTTTTCTTCCCATTTAGGTAATTTATTCACTTCTATTGGGTTATAAATAACTGCACTTTTGTTTTTTATTTTTTTTGAAAAATAATTCATTGCATCTACTGTTTGGAATATTACTCCTCTACTTTTTTCATAAAATATTTTTCTCATATTTTTTTCAATGAAATTATTTTCACTTGCTTTAGGATCTATTCTTAATGTATAGATAATATTTGTTTTATTTAATAATAATGTTTCTTTGTAAATAAATGAAATAATAATGTCTGGTCTAAAATCCTTAATATACTTTTTAATAATTAAACATCTATCAATAAACTTTCTTTTTTTTGATTTTTGTTTTTCTACATTCACATATCTATATTCAACTTTTTCTTGTAATTTATATACTTTTTCATTATTATATACTGCAATAAACTGAACTTTATCTTCTTTGCTTAAATAATTTGCTACTATTGATGCTACTCTTTCTGCACCTCCATCAGATAATCCATGTGCAATAATAGATACTCTCATAAAAACTCTCCTATTTAATATTTTCTTTTTTTATATAATTCCCTTGTATCTCCAATTATTCTTGCGGGATTTCCTGCTACAATTGCATATTCAGGGACATCCTTTGTGACTACACTCCCTGCTGCAATAATACTATTCGAATGAATATATACATTATATAGTATTATTGAATTTCCACATATGCAAACATTATTATCTATAACAATTTTTCCAGAATAATATTTTATATTATTCGAACTATTATCGTCTTCATTCCATATTCTATGTATAATATCATGATCAAAAAATTTAACTCCTGTACAAATTGTAACATTATTTCCCATTTTTAAGTTTTTAGGAATTGATGGTATTATTATAGGATAATAATACCAATTTTTTCCCATAGTTTCAAAAATTTGTTTTTTTCAATCCAGAACTTTTAAACATAGACAATTCAATCAATCTTAACATAATCAAATATCTATTTATGTTTTTTTCCTTCAATTTGTCTTTTTATATCTTCTTCTACAATTTCTTCACCTGTTTTATTTTTCAATTGTTCTCTAGATGCCTCAGACAAGCCATTATCAATAATAGCATTCAAATCGCAGGTAGATAGTTTGTCCAATTCTTCTTTTGTTACTTTTCCGTCTCTATATTGTCTTACAATTGGTAATTCATACATTGAATATTTTTTCTTTGTCCAAAATTTTGCTTTATGTTTAATTACCCACCAAGCTGGTTTCCAAATATATTTATGCATAGCAGGTGAAACTGAGCCTATCATCCAACAATTTCTTGAACAATGTCTTACAACATTTCTTACTTTTTCTGCTTTTTCAGAATTCCATAATTCTTCCCAAGATTGTTCATTCAAATTGCCCATTACTTCTTTACATTTTGTTCCATTACAAGGCATAACATCTCCATATGGATCAATAAAAAATGTATCAAACGCCATGTCACATGGTAGTAATCTTTTTTGACCATAAATATAGTTTATTAACCCATGATTAAAGTATGCTCTAAACCATTTTTTTGGAGATTTTGATTCTAAAAGTTTATTAATTAAATTTTCAAATTCTTGCGCAACCATTGGTCTATCATGAATAATATTTTTTGCTTCAACAAAATAGAAACTATTGTGTAATGATGCTGTTGCAAATTCCATACCCATTTCATTTGATAAATCATATAACGCTACCAAATCTTTGGCATTTTTATCTTGAACTGTCATTCCAAATCCAACATCTGGATGTTTCATTTCTACTAATTTTTTTAATGTTGAATATCCTTTGTTGAATCCATCATTTAATCCTCTAATTTCATTATTTGTTTGTTCTAATCCTTCAATTGATATTCTTATTCCAATATTTGGGAACTCTTTACATAATTTTATTATTCTATCTGTAAAAAATCCATTTGTTGAAATAACAATCCTGTCTGATTTTTTATATAATTCTCTTACAATCTCTGGTAAATCTTCTCTTATAAAAGGTTCTCCACCAGTTATATTTGTAAAATACATTTTAGGCAATTTTTTTATTGTTTCTATGCTTATTTCTTCATCAGGTCTTGATGGTGCCTTATATCTATTGCACATTGTGCATCTTGCATTACATCTATATGTAACTATAACTGTACCATTTAATTTTTTTTCTGTCATTTAATCTACTCCTTTATAATTTTATTAAAAATTTGTAATAAATTTTTGTAATGGCTATCTATCGAATATTTTGTCCTTACATCATTATATGCATTTTCTCCCATATTTCTGACATTATCCTTATCATCCATTTTTTTTATTTTTTCTAACAAAGAATCTATATTTTTTAATTCAAATTTATATCCATTTTCATTATCTCTAATAGTGTCTTTGAGACTTCCAACATCAGTTGCTATAACCGGTTTCTTTTTTGAAAATGCTTCTATTATTGTATTAGGAAGGTTTTCATACCATATAGAAGGAACAACTACAAACCTTGATTCTTCAATAATCTTTTCAAGTTCTTTTCCTTTTTTAAAACCTGTAAATTTAATATTATTTAATTTTTTATCCTTAACATATTTTTTTAATCTTTTAGCCTCTTCTGTCGTATCATCTCCTGTTATTATCAACTTATAAGCATCTCCAAGTTTTTCATATGCCTTTATAGCATATTCTACACCTTTTTCTGGAGAAATTCTTCCATAATACAAACCATAATTTCCCACATTATCTGACGTAGAATTTATAGAATTCGTAAAAGTCGGTATGTTGTAAATTTTATCTTTATCAAATCCATTTTCTATCAGTTTTTCTTTTAAAAAATTTGTAGGACATATATACGCATCAATTTTATCATAAATTTTTATTTTTTTATGAACAATCATAGAAAAACTTCTTATAATTGACGCACTTGTAGAATTTTTTACACATTTATTTTTTATACATGATTTATAACCATATTTCAAGCAATCCTCACATATATTATTATTATGTAAAAAATCAAATCTTGGACATAGTAAAAAGAAATCAGATAGACGCAAAACAACTGGCTTATTCATCTTTTTTGCTCCTGCTATAACACTTGGCGACAATTTATTTACATAATGTAATATGTAAACTATATCAGGATTTGTGTCTTTTATGATTTTTTTTATTTTTCTTTCAACATTAAAGGAAAATACACTTCTTCCTATCATATCCAAAATTGCTTTAGGTGTTTTTTTAAATTGATCATAATAAGCAAAATCTTGTTTTCCAATAGGATCTGCAAAATATTTTTCGTATTCTGTATTTTCATTTTTTGCAGACTTTATAGAAAATGGTATAACTTCATGACCCTCTAATTCTAATTTTTTCTTTATGTTAAACATATATTTTTCTGGTCCACCAGAAATAAAATATCTATAATTTACTAACAATATCTTCATATTAACCTCTTAGTTATAGTTTTAATAATTTTCCAATTTCTTTATCATATTTTTCAGGTACAAATCTTCCAAATCCAGCATTCGGGTAAAAAGTTATTTCACCAAAAAATACATTACCCTTAATATTATAAAAATCTACCCTTAAAAACGAAATACCCTTAGATAATTTCTCAGCAAAATTAATCATTTTTTCAAAATTTTCAGGTTTTTTAAACTTTATTTCATAATTAGGCATGCATACTTCTTCACCAAATTTTTGTATTTCAAATTTTTCATTATAATAATTTGCCCTATGTCCATTTTTCCTATCAAAATCAATTTTCATAAATTTTACCTTTCCATTAAAGCAAAAAAATTTATAATCTTTTAATTCATATCCAGATTCGTCAACCATATATTTTTCTACAATTATTCTTGGTTTTACGTCCTTATATGGCCATTCTCTATTCTGCCAATAATAATTATTTTTTAAACTCTTTTCTATTTTTCTTTTTGTTTTTCTGTAATTCAATTTAGCTTTATCTGTGCATATTACATTTCCACCCGAATCATGTGTACATTTTATAACAAATTGATCCGGTAATTTTTCAAAATTGATTTCATTAAAATTATCATATATTCCTAGTGTTGGAATGATATATTCTTCACCTATCATTTTTCCAATTACATTTTTTACCTCATATTTATCTACTAATTTTGTATATATTGGTTTTCTATCATTCAGTTTAAGCCATTGTAATTTTTCATTATATGTTATTGGATTGTTTAAATCAATATTGTATCCAAATACATTTTTAAATTGCATTTTTATAAATTCTTCATCACTCATTTTATGAAAAAAACCATGTTGTGATAAAAAAACTGTCCTTTTTTCCTTATTTGTGCAAAATATTTTTATACCTTCAAAAAAATTTTTCATTTATTTATAAAACTCCTTATACCACTCTGCAAATTTTCTCAACCCTGTTCTTAAATCTGTACTTGGTTTATATCCATAATCTTCTTCTAATGCTTTTGTATCAGCATAAGTAACAGGTACATCTCCTGGTTGCATTGCCACCAATTGTTTATGACTTTCAAAATCATAATCTTCTGGTAATACTTTTGCTCTTACCAATTCTTCTTGTAGAATTCTAACAAAATCCAATAAATTTTCTGGATGTCCATTTCCAATGTTATAAATTGCATATGGAGGTATAGGCAATCCATCCTCGCCATTTTTCTTTTGTGGTGCCCCTTGCATTACTCTTACTATACCTTCAACAATGTCATCCACATATGTAAAATCTCTTTTACAATTACCATAATTAAAAATTTTTATTATATCACCATTTAACAATTTATTTGTAAATCCAAAATATGCCATGTCTGGTCTTCCTGCTGGGCCATAAACAGTAAAAAATCTTAGTCCTGTTGAAGGAATATTATATAATTTAGAATATGCATGAGCCATTAATTCATTTGATTTTTTTGTTGCAGCATATAAAGAAACTGGATTATCTACTTTGTCATCAGTTGAATATGGAACTTTTTTATTTGAACCATAAACTGAAGAACTTGAAGCATATACCAAATGTTCTACTGTATTGTGTCTGCATGCCTCCAATATATTATAAAACCCTATTAAGTTTGATTCAATATATGCATCTGGATTAGTAATACTGTATCTAACGCCTGCTTGTGCTGCTAAATTAACTACTATTTCTGGTTTATATTTTTTGAATATATTGTCTATTATTTCTTTGTCTGCTAAATTTCCCTTTATAAATTCAAATTTTTCATATTTTTTTATATTTTCTAATCTATATTCCTTAATCTTTACATCATAGTAGTCATTCACATTATCAAGTCCAATTACTGTTTTTATATTAAATTTTTTAAGAATTTCATTTATTAAATTTGCTCCTATAAATCCTGCTGCTCCCGTTACTAATATTGTTTTATTATTCAAGTCAACCTTTTGTTTATCCATTTTCAAAATCTCCTTATTTCAACTCTAATTAATCTCTTGCAAATAAATCCCTTGTATAAACTTTTTCTTTAACATCAATCAATTTTTCTTCCAATCTATTTGCCATAATTACTGAACTAATATTTTTAAATTCTTCTAAATTATCAACAACCTTGCATCCATTAAATTCATCTTTATTCAATGTTGGTTCGTATATAATAACTTTTTGATTTTCTGCTTTTAAACTCTTTATAATATCTTGAATTGCACTTGATCTAAAGTTGTCTGATCCTGATTTCATTGTTAATCTGTAAATCCCAACAATTTCTGGTTTCATTTGCAATATTTCGTCTGTAATAAATTCTTTTCTTGTTTTATTTGAATTTACTATTGCCTCAATTAAATTCTGTGGAATATCCTTGTAATTTGCAAGTAACTGTTTTGTATCTTTAGGTAAACAATATCCACCATATCCAAATGAAGGATTATTATAATGAGTTCCTATTCTTGGGTCTAATCCAACTCCTTCGATTATATCCTTTGTATTTAATCCTTTTATTTCTGCATATGTATCTAATTCATTAAAATATGCAACTCTTAATGCTAAATATGTATTTGCAAATAGTTTTACTGCTTCTGCTTCTGTACTATTCATAAATAAAGTTTCTACATCTGGTTTTAAAGACGCTTCTTTTAATAAACTTGCAAACTCTTTACCTTTTTCTCCTTTATCTCCAACTATTATTCTTGAAGGATATAAATTATCATATAGTGCCTTTCCTTCTCTTAAGAATTCAGGACTAAAGAATATTCTATCTGTTACATATTCTTCTCTAATTTTTTCTATATAGCCTACTGGTATTGTTGATTTTACAACCATTGTTATATTTTTATCATTCATTGATAATACTTTTTCTATTATGTCTTCAACACTTGATGTATCAAAAAAGTTTTTTTCTTCATCATAATTTGTTGGAGTACTTATAATTACAAATTCTGCACCTTCAAATGCTTCTTTGTAGTCCAATGTTGCTTTTAAATTTAATTTTTTTTCTTTGAAATATTTTTCTATATATTCATCTTGAATTGGTGAAATTCTATTATTAATTTTTTCTACTTTTTCTGGTATAACATCTAATGCTATTACCTCATTTTTTTGACTTAATAATGTTGCTAATGATAAGCCAACATATCCTGTTCCCGCTACTGCTATTTTCATTTTTATCCCCCTATTTCCTTATATATTTTCAATGTTTTTTCTACAACATCATCCCAAGAATATTTATTTAAAACATATTCTTGAATTTCATTGTCATTATATCTATTTTTTCCTTCAATGCATGCTTCCAATTTATTTGTTAAATCTGAAACATCTCCCATTTTAAATGTCGTTGCATATTTTTCTGCAACCTGAATATTTTCATCAATATCACTTATTAATACATTGCGCCCATAACTTAATGCTTCTAATAAAGATATTGGCATTCCTTCTATATGACTTGGCAAACAGTACAAATACGCATTACTATATAATTCGTCTAATTCATCACCTTGTACAAAACCTGTCATAATTATATTTTTATTATGTTTTGTTTTTTCTTTTATATGTTCTAGATAATCATTTGTATGACTTGCTCCTCCTGCAATTACCAATTTTTTATCAGTCTTGATTTTCTCATATGCATCTATTAAGTCATCTAATCCTTTTTCTGGAACTATTCTTGCTAAAAATAATATATAATCATCTTTATTTAAGTCATATTTATTCTTTATTATATTTGCCTTTTTCATTGTTGGCTTTTCTATTCCATTTGGAACAAATACGGTTTCTCTATTATAAGTATCTTTAAAATACTTTTTTACGTTTTCAGATAATACAATTATTTGATCCGCATATTTTATAGCACATTTTTCTCCATATTTTATGTACTTTGTTGCAAATCCTCCCCATTTACTGCGCTGCCAATCTAGGCCATGTATTGTAACAATGATTTCTTTATGAAATAGGTGAGGTATCCATAACATTGCACATGAGCCCTCTGCATGATAATGAAGTACATCATAATGTCCAAACAATGCTCTTATGCTTGCACAAAAACTGTATAAAAATGCATCTATTCCTTTTTTATTTATTGTTGGTATTGTTATTATTTTTACACCTTTATATTCTTTTATTTTTTTATTTTCTTTGTCTGCATTTTTATCTTGAACATTTTTTCCTTTTCTATTATATACATCTACCTTATTGCCAAGTTTTACGAGTCTTGTAGAAAGTTCTTCTACAACAATTTCTACTCCTCCTTCTCTACTTGGAATTCTTTTATGCCCGAATCATTGCAATTTTCATATAATCCCCCTATTATTGTTTATATTGCTCCCTCTTTTTTTACTACTTTTAAAAATGTCTTTGCAAGTAATTTTAAATCCGTTTTCAAGCTCTTCTTTTTATTATACTCACAATCCATCTTCAATCTATCCTCAAAAGTAACATCATTTCTACCAGCAATTTGCCAATATCCTGTAACTCCAGGTCTAGATTGAATAATGCAATCATAATATTCGCCCATATCCTCTTTTTCTCTTGGAAGATATGGTCTAGGTCCAACCAAACTCATATCACCTTTTAAGACATTTATAAATTGTGGAAATTCATCAAGGCTTGTTCTTCTTATAAAATTTCCTACTTTTGTAATTCTTGGGTCATTTTTTAATTTTTTATATTTTTTATATTCTTTTCTAGCCTCTTCGTTTTCTTCTAAATATTTATGTAATTTTTCATCTGCTCCAATTACCATTGATCTGTATTTATACATTTTAAATACTTTACCATTTTTGCCTATTCGCAATTGGTCATAAAATATTGGGCCATCATTTTCATGCATTGCAATTCTAGCTACGTATATTATAATTGTTAATGGTATTGTTCCTACTAGACCACCACAAATATCTATTATTCTTTTTATAACATTCTCTAATTTTTTCTTTATTTTATTTTTACTTTTTTCTATTGTGATACTAACTGGTATTTCATTTTTTACAACTTCATTTTCTAATGCAATGTTGCAATTTTTTATTCCATTCATATCCACTTTAAATCCCCCTATTAACGTTTTTTGTCATCAGTCAACTCTATTTTAAATTATATAATA
>ERZ779861.3701-NODE-3701-length-12353-cov-3.137665_pt1 | contig 12353 bp, 9 predicted proteins | sample MGYA00511558_ERZ779861 | MGnify/ENA primary metagenome ERZ779861 (study PRJEB29588, sample SAMEA2163432) | human gut metagenome | biome: human gut; feature: human-associated habitat; material: faeces | place: Denmark | collected 2008/2010 ... | reverse complement strand
GGTAATTTCAGTGCCCATACCGCTACGCACTCAATGAGCGGGAGCGGCGCAAGAGGTTCGGGGAACCTCTGACCTGCGCGGACCGAAGTGGAACGTAGAACCACGAGTCGCAAAGTCTTTTTTCTAAATTACGGAGCCCAAAAAATCAATCATATTTTTTACTGTTACATTTGGGGTATTTCGATGCAGTAAAATGATGTGTTTTTTTCATCACCGAACTCGATTTCAAAAAGTATGTATAATACGGTTTTTTGTTGGTGTTTGTGCCATTGATAATCGGGTCGTCAAAGGTCACATCAATGTGATACCACTTACCGGAAAGTTTCACCATATTCCATGCATGGCCGACGCTACCGCTTGAACCGGTTACAAAGCGGCACGGAATTTTAAGTTTACGCATCACCATCTGAAAGGCATGCGAATAACCATCACACACTGCCACTTTTTTCAGCAGTGCTCCCTTTGCCGTGTGGGATACACTCGGTACATATCCGCGTTTGAGACTGTAATAATCATATTTTACATTTCGAATCATCCAATTATGTACTGCCTGTACTTTTTGATAATTCGTCATATCTTTTTTAATAACCGATTTGATAATCTGGTTTACCCGTTTTCCAACTGCTTTTCCGTATACCGTTACTTTGTACTGATATTTTTTACCACCGGCAGATGCCTGAATTATGGTGGTTCCTTTCTTTTTTGCGCGAATTTTACCACTTTTTGTAACGGATACCACACTCTTCTTCTTACTCTTATACGTTACTGTATTAATGCAGTTGAGCAAAGGAATCGTGTCGGTATCACCCGCAAGAAGGTAAATATGGGAAGATGCAAATTTAATTTTGTTTGTTGTCGTAACGGCAATTCCTTTTTTCTCAGCATACGAATACGCCTTGCTTAATTTTGGTGCTGCAAAATTTAAGATTTTTCCACAGTCATAAAGGATATTGTCTATCAATGTAACAGTTTCTTTTGGAAAAGAAATCACACGAAGCGATGAACATTTGGCAAAAGCATACTTTTCAACTGTCGTTACACTTGACGGAAGAATAATTTTCTTCACCTTTGAATTGTTATAAAAGGCAAGCGAAGAAACCACCGTTACCGTATTTGGTACGGTTACGGTCGTATCGCTTCCCCGATAAGAAATCAATCTGCCATTTTCAATCAAAAAATCCGAATTGTCGTAGGTACTGTCGCTGTTTTCTGTCGTTACCTCTCCAGACACAACGGAAAAGGATGCCGGCATGCGCTCTCCTAAGATTTCTCTTAAAATCGAAACCAGCACATCGGTATCTGACTGGCTTCCGTAAATTCTCGCATACTCGTCCTTTGTCACCTCATAGCGGGCGTCATCCAGATAAACATAATAATGCGTCACCTCTGCCGCCCTGCTGTTTTTACAAAATACAGGCAAAAGCATACCGCATAAAATTAATAAAACAACAATTCCTCCGATTCTTCGGATTTTCTGATTTGTATTCATTCTAACCTCTTTTCCAATGCCTCCACAACAATTTCAAGGACTTTAATCCTTGCATATAACTTGGAATTTGCCTCAATAATATGCCATGGGGCTTCTGTCGTCGATGTGCGTAACATCATCTCATCGACTGCTTTTTCGTAGTCATCCCATTTGTCACGGTTGCGCCAGTCTTCATCTGTAATTTTCCACTGTTTTTCCGGCGTTTCCATTCGCTGCTTAAAGCGTTTTTCCTGCTCATCTTTGTCGATGTGCATCCAGAATTTCAAAACAATTGTACCGGATTTTACCAAATGGGCTTCCATATCATTAATTTCCTGATAAGCACGTTTCCATTCTTCCTCCGTGGCAAAACCTTCCACTCGCTCAACTAACACTCTTCCATACCAGGTGCGGTCAAAAATTGCCATGTGTCCGTCCTTTGGAAAATGATTCCAGAACCGCCACAAATAATGATGTGCTTTTTCGATATCATTTGGCGAAGCAATTGGCACCACTTCATAACCACGCGCATCCATACACTGGGTAATGCGCTTAATGGCACCGCCTTTTCCACCGGCATCCCAGCCTTCGAATGCTAGCACCACAGGCACACGCTGCAAATACATCTGATTGTGAAGTTTTTCCATCCGCTTTTGCAAATCTTTTTTCTTTTTCTTATATTCCTCAGGCGTCAAAGAGAGCGTCAAATCCACACCTTTTAACACACTGTTTTGCAGGTATGCATCTGTATCCTCACTTTTAGAATCCGTTTCCGGATTTCCTTTTTTCTGATTCATCTCGACCGCCTGCTCCAGCCGGTTTACAATTGTCGTTAAAATTTTATCTGCTGCAAATTTTTTGTCCATTGCCTCGACAATTGTCCACGGCGCATTTGCCGTATCAGTCTGTACCAACATAGTATCAAATTGTGAGAAACATTTGTCATAATTCTCATTATTTTTCCAGTCTTTTTCTTTGACACGCCAGCTCGTGTCCTCACTGCCCGCCAAATGGTTTAACCGTTTTTTCTGCTCCTTTTTTGTAATAGCAAGAAAAAACTTAATCAAAACAGCCCCATCGTCGGTAAACTGCTTTTCGTACCGGCAGATTTCGTCCGCCTGTAAAACATCCGGAAATCCCTGATACCAGCTGTGGTCAAAAATATGAATTCTTCCTTTTGCCGGCATTTTCGTCGCATAACGCCATAAATATGGATGCCTTTTATCCTCTTTCGTTTCCTTTTCCATCGTAAAAACCTGAAAACCTCTTGGGTCAAGAGGACGAATCATCCGTCCAATCATTGTTCCTTTTCCGGACGCAGAAACCCCCTCAAACACAATAACAATCGGAATCCCCATACTCCGGCACTGCCGCTGCAGTTCTCCCATACGAATTTCTAAATGTGCCAGTCTCTCATCATAGTCTTTGCGAACTTCTTTTCGCTCCATCATTACCTTATCAAGCATAAGTAACACCCCTTTTCACAATCTTCTTGGTCTGCCCCACATCTGATTTTTACGGAGTAATTGGTACTTAGCATACGCATGTTCCAAAATTTTGCGTTCATTGGCAAACTTCAGCAGATGATATGCCTCATGGTATTTATAATACCCCGAATCCTGAAAATATTCCTCCCTTTGTGGTTTTGAATAGAAACTATCCGACTGCATTAAAAACCAATGAACATCTTTGGATACCGTCCCCTCCGGCACTTCAAATGTGTAGTGGCTTCGGTCAACATAATCAACAATCCGGCACAGCGCACTTGCCTCCTCCTTTACTTCACGTAATGCCGTCTCCGGAAAACTTTCTCCCTGCTCAACTGTTCCTTTCGGAAGAACCCAGCCTTCATATTTGTGTTTCACATTTTTATACAACAATAATATCTTACCCCGGAAAATTACTACTCCGCCACAGCTTGTTGCTTCTATCATTGCAATCCCTCCTGCGTGGAAATCACGTTCCTCTGTACACGTGTTTTTTTCTTAGTATACCCCATTCTACCAATAAGCGTCAAACACCTTTTTAGCAATCGGAACAGCATAGGCACTTCCGGTTCCCGCAGCCTCTACAACTACGCTGACGCAGAGCTTTTTACCATTTTTTTCCGCGTAACCGACAAACCACGCATGAGAATCCGTCGAACCGTTTTGGAACTCCGCAGAACCCGTCTTTCCACCTGCCTTATATGGCGTTCCATAGTATAAAGACGTTGCCGTTCCACCTTTTACGGTTCCCCTCATTAATTTTTTTAATTGTTTTGCCTCTTTTTCTGACATTTTCTTTCCGAGTGATTTCGGTGCATTTTCAGAAACCGTATTTCCGTTTGCATCCTCAATCCGGTCAACCACATATGGCTGCATCAATTCACCGCCATTGACTGATGCACAGACAAGTAAAATGTTTTGCAGCGGCGTAACCAATGTCTGTCCCTGTCCGATTGACGCCTGTCTTACATCACCCTGCGCCGTCTTGTTATCAATCGTAAAACGGGACGATTTCTGCTCCATTTTTTCAAGCGGAATGCTTTTGTTATAATAAAAGGATTCACATAACTTGCGCCACGAATTTCGGTTCAAACCATCTCCGATGGAGCAAAATGCTGCATTACAAGACTCGGCAAATGCCTTTTTCAAATCCACTTTTCCGTGCACTTCACCGCCATAGCACTTAATCTGTTCGCTTCCTGTTCCAATTTTCCCGGTACAGGTATAATGAAATTTTGAATAATTATCCTGTTCTCTCATAAATTCAAACGCTGTATACAATTTAAAAGTAGAACCCGGCGGGTACAACCCTTGTGTCGCCCGGTTATAAAGCGCCGACTGCTCTCCGGAATCCGATGTCAGTTTGTTCCATCTGGCATCTGTCAATTGATTGGGGTCGTATGACGGTTTGCTCACCATCGCCAGCACTTTCCCGGTTTCCGGGTCCATCACAACAACCGCTCCACGCTTTGAACCAAGTGCATTACTCGCCGCTTTGGAAAGCCCGACATTCAATGTGGTAACTACATTGTTTCCCGGATTTTTTTTACCCTTTAATTCATTAATCGTACTAAGAAACGGATTCAGTCCGGAGGTCAGCATGGTATAACTTTCTGATGCCTCCAACCCGGTTTTCCCGTGCGAAGAACGTCCGACAACATGCGCAAACAAGCTGCCATACGGATACTTTCTCGTTTCGTTTCCTGAAGAATCCGTAACTGTCTTTGCCAGCACGTTTCCTTTGTCCGATAAAATTTTACCTTTCGTCACACGCTTGGCTAAAAGTTCCTGACGTTTATTTGCCGAATTGTTTAACACCTGATCCGAATCGTGAATGATAAAGTAAACCATATATCCGGCAAGAATAAAAAAGATTGCCATCACAAGATAGGTCACAACCGCCATTTCCCGGTTCTGGCGTTTACTGCCTTTTTCCGGATTTTCGATTAATTGCTGCTTGTTCTTCATTTGTTGTGACCTCCTCTCTTCGGTTTCTCACATACATTCCCTGAATAATACTAAAAATCACAATCGTCGTTATAATGGAACTGCCGCCGTAACTGATTAACGGCAGCGTCACACCGGTTGACGGAATAAATTTGGTTACTCCACCGATACTTAAAAACACCTGAAAAATCAAAACCACACTCAATCCGAATGCACACAATTTATAAAAATACTTTTTCATTTTTAAAGCGATATTGACAAACATAATAAAGGAACTGATGTAAACCAAAATCAAAAAGATGCAGAAAATGACACCCATTTCCTCTGCAATCGCAGAAAAAATAAAATCACTTTCCACTACCGGCACACTCTTTGGCATGCCCTGTCCAAGTCCCATGCCAAACAATCCTCCGGTTCCGATTGCAAACAAACTCTGGCAAATCTGATAGCCGCCCTGATTCATGTTCGACCAAGGGTCCTGCCACGCCGCCACACGCACACGCACATGTGCAAATAACTGATACGCCACAACGGATGCCGCCGTCCCTGCAAAAGCTCCTGCCGCCAGATAGCGCAATTTCATCGTTGCCACATACAGCATCATAAGATATGTTACAAAATAAATCAGTGCTGCACCCAAATCCTTCTCTAACACAAGGATTCCCACATGTACTGCCGCCGCAATACTGATCACGGCAACACTCTTAAAATCTGTCCGCTTTGCCAATAGGGATGCGATGAAAAACACATAAATAATTTTTACAAATTCAGACGGCTGCAACTCAAATCCGCCAATCGAAATCCAGTTTCTTGCGCCGTATTTTTCCACACCGATTACAAACACCAAAAGTAACAACAGGACACCGGCAAGCGCATACTGCCAGCCGATTTTTTCCCAAATCGTAAAACGCTCAATAAACAACGGCACTAAAAGACACACACCTAAAGCAAGCGATGCCATCACAAGCTGTCTGATTGCATAATCATAGGAAAGTCTGCCAAGCATAATAAATCCAATCATCATGCAAATCATCATGTTATTCCAGATTAGTTTTGACATTCCCTTGTAAAACACCTGATAGATTTTCGTAAAAAACAGAAAAAAGAATAACTCAAGTGCCCACAAAACCACATATTTAATTTCTTTTTCTTCCACTAAAATAACTGCACTGCAAACCAAATGAAGCATCACGATAAGCACACGCTGTGCCCGGAATACTCCCTCATTATTTCCTGCCGCCCGTCCGATAAACGCGCGGTAACTGTAGAAGGTATACAGAGCAAATAAAATAACGATTATATATCGTGAAAGTTCTGCTATAATAAGTTCCATGTTTTCAAAACCTTTCTCATTTCATCGGCTGTCTCCCATGTAAAATGGTGCCATGCCGGCTTATCAAATTCCGGCTTTTTCTCGCCGTTTTTTGTATATATCGTATTGTAGCAAAAATCACAATTATTTACCACATAGAATTTGTCCCCTTTGCCACCGGATACTAAAATTCTCTCTTTTTTTCCATCGCACCTGTCAAGTGTCCGCTTTAAGCATCCCTTCGTCACCATTACTTCTTTGCGCCCATAGCCACGCTTAATTGCCTGGCAGATACCAAATTCTGCAAGCACTTCTTTTGCGCGCTCATTTTCATGGTAAAATGTTTCGGCAGCAATCCATGGGCAATCTTTAAACCTCTTTTTTGCCACAAGCAGCGCACGGTGGCTGTTAATCACAACCGCACCGACAAACAGCCTGTTTATCAATGTCCTCCACTTTTCTTCCGCTCCCGCTTTCATAATCCGTGGGAATGAAAGAATTACCGGACGATTTTGAAGAAGTTTGATTACCTCATCCTCTTCTTTTGCAAATAAAGCTACCGGAAGTTCAATCCATACATCGTTTTCATCCGTCTCCACTGCTGTCCTTAACTGCTCCATCGTAGAAACTTTTAGAATGGAGACATTTTGCCAGACAAGAAGTTCTTTCTTTTTATGCGGTTTTTGCTCTCCCACACTCCGTCCGGACACCGCCTCTCTCTCAAAAGCTGCTAATGCCTCTCGTTTTAATTTGGCGATTTCTCCCATTGGCACAAAGGAATCCTCCTCTAAAGTAATGGAAAAGTCCGTGAGTCTATAATTCGTATTTCCCATTTTCCGAATGCGCTTTTCAATTTCGTCTTTTGTCACAGGACGATTCACGGCTCTTTGTAATGGTTCACCAAACACTGTAACTTCATGCGAAAGTCCCTGCAGTTTCAGAGCAATCGGTTTGCCGATTTTCGCAGTCATTTTCCCTTTCAAAGAAATTTTGTCATCAATAGTTTCGATTTTTTCATTAATCCATGACAACAGTGCCGCATTTTTTGTACGATAAACTTTCTGTCCCTTAAATATCGTACTGCCCCTTTTTACATTGCACGTCACAACATCACCGGATGCTGCTTCATTTTTTACCGTATACTCGTATGCTTTTGTATCATCTTCCAAGCGAAATTCTAAAATATCCTGATAATGCAGGGCTTCTTTTACACGGAATACCGCCTGTCCTTTGGACGCTTTCAAAACAGTACCAACACACGTACCAAAATGCCCGTTTTTTTTCGGATACATAATATTTTTCTTATCTGTCTCAAAAAGGTATCCGGCACAAAATCCGCCGCGGTTATAAATGTCTTTACTCCGCCTGATATCTTTCCACAGCCTGCTTTCTTTATTCTGAATCAATGCCTGAAAAGTTTCCTTCCCCTCACTCTCATAAACATCGACATAATGGCGGTATAACGAGGACAAATACGCGCTGTACTCCTTCTTTTTCATGCGCCCTTCAATTTTGAAAGAATCGATTCCGGCATCCACAAGTTCGGGAATATGCATAAGCGTACACATATCTTTTGTGCTGAATAAATGTCCGTTTCCATATGCACTCGTAAATGGAAGTCTGCACGGCTGCGCACACATTCCCCGGTTTCCGCTGCGGTCTCCAATCTCCTCACTCATCAAGCACTGCCCGGAATAACAATAGCAGAGCGCACCATGCACAAACACTTCTATTTCCAAATCGGTCTGTGCTCTCATCCCACGGATTTCCTCAATGGTACATTCTCTGGCAGGAACAAATCTTGTAACACCATAGTTTTTGTATAACTCTGCCTCATCTCCGGATAAAATCGTCATCTGCGTGCTGGCGTGCAAATCCATCTGTGGAAAATTTTCATGTAAAAAAGACAACACACCTAAATCCTGTACGATACAAGCATCAAGTCCAGCTTCATACAACGGAGCAATCAATGGAAATAAATCATTTTCCAACTCCCTGTCAGTAAGCAGCGTGTTGACCGTCAGATATATTTTCTTGTCATGCATATGTGCATACAAAAGTGCCTCTTTCAGTTCATCGACACTCGGATTTTTAGCGAAAGCACGGGCACCAAATCGGCTGGTTCCTACATAAACCGCATCTGCTCCCATTTGGAATGAAGCATATAAGCCATCCAGCGAGCCTGCCGGTGCAAGAATTTCTACGTTACTCATTCGATTCCTTTCTCCCTCTATCTTGTAAAGAAGGACTGCATTTTCAGCAGTCCTTTTTCTATCTTTTTTGTTTCAGTCTGGTCTCTAATTCAACCTGTTTTTTCTCTAATTTTTCAACCGAATCATGAAGCTCATCGCGTTCTTTTTCAAGTTTCTTAATGGTATCCTGTAACTCAATAATCTCGTGCTTCATGTCTAACACCATTTTGTCTTTTAACTGAGTCTCGGTGCGGTATTCGCTTGCCTTTTTCTTCTCTTTGTAATAATCGTCGGCAATATTAATCGCAAGCAGGGTATTACGCAAATCCAAATCCAGTCTTGCATATCCCTCCTGTTTATGAAATTCTGCCAGTTTACGATTAATGTAAGAGGCAATTTTCTGAATGTATTCCGGGCTTTCAAATCCACAAAGTGTATATTTTCTGCCATCAATTAAAACTTCTACATCATTTTTCTTTTTCATCTATGCACCTCACCTGCTCAATTTCCTAATAATTATACATAAAAAAACATTATTCGTCAAATGACAACCCCAAATGATGATATGTTTTTTCTGTCACAATACGTCCTCTGGGCGTCCTTGCTAAAAACCCATTCTGAATCAAAAACGGTTCATAAACATCTTCAATCGTCCCACTGTCCTCACCAATGCATGCGGCTAACGTATCCAGTCCAACCGGTCCTCCCTGAAATGTCTCAATCATCGCCAGCAAAAGGCTCCGATCGGTGTTATCCAGTCCATATTTATCTACTTCCAGCAAATCCAATGCAAAATTTGCGACCGAAAGTGTAATGTTTCCGTCGTATTTTACTTCGGCAAAATCGCGCACCCTCTTTAACAGGCGGTTAGCTAAACGTGGCGTTCCGCGTGAACGTCTTGCAATTTCTCTGGCTCCCTCCCTATCAATCGCCACATGGAAAACATGCGCTGAACGAAGAACGATTTCGGTTAATTCATCTACCGTATAAAACTCCAAACGATGGACTACTCCAAAACGGTCACGAAGCGGTGCCGTCAGCATACCGGCGCGCGTTGTTGCACCCACAAGTGTAAACTTCGGCAAATCCAGACGGATACTTCTCGCCGAGGCTCCCTTTCCAATCACAATATCAATGACATAATCTTCCATCGCCGGATAGAGCACTTCCTCCACTTGTCTGTTAAGTCTGTGAATCTCATCCACAAACAGTAAATCACCATCCGAGAGATTATTTAAAATGGATGCCATTTCACCCGGTTTTTCAATTGCAGGTCCCGATGTAATCTTTAAATTTACATCCATCTCATTCGCAATAATTCCTGCCAATGTGGTTTTCCCTAATCCCGGCGGCCCATATAACAGTACATGATCAAGCGATTCGTTTCTCTGCTTCGCCGCCTCAATATAAATCTTTAAATTTTCTTTTGCTTTACTCTGACCAATATAGTCTTTCAAAAACTTTGGACGAAGACTATTTTCAATTTTATAATCTTCTTCCATCAGGTCAGTAGAAATCACTCGCTTTTCCATTGCTTACTCTCATTCCTTTACAGATTTTTTAAGCTCAATTTCAAAATATCTTCCACAGACATTTCTTCCGTAACTTGAAGTTTGCGTACCGCACCGGCAGCCTCTGATGCGGAATAACCAAGGGCAACCAGCGCCTCAATCGCATCTTTCTTCGCATCTGCTCCGGCCGATACATTTTCTGTAGCAAAAGATTCTTCCACGCCGCCAAAGACATCTTCCAAATGACATTTATCCTTTAACTCAAGAATCAGTTTGCTCGCAGTTTTTGGTCCGATTCCCGGTGCTTTCGCAATCGTTTTTGCATCATCCGAAAGAATCGCAAGACGGAGCGCATCGGTGTCCATGGCAGTTAAAATACCAAGTGCCGCCTTCGGGCCAATGCCATTTACCGTAATCAGCAGCTTAAACATGTCCATACTGTCTTTCGTCAAAAAACCATAGAGCTGCAACGCATCTTCGCGCACATATGTATAGGTATAAATCTTAACTGTATTTCCTACCTGCGGCAATTCAGAAACAACCGACCCCGGCACTAAAATTTCAAATCCGATATTCTGATTTTCCACAATAATTTTGTCCTCACTCACGGAGTCCAAAATTCCTTTCACAAATGCTATCATAGTTCCTCCCTTATGCCGGATGCATTACACAAGTGCGTCAAACACATGTAAAATCGGCTGAATAATTTTCATCTTTAACGGTCTGTTTTTCCAGTCCTCATAGGTAATCTCAATACTTTGCGCAAATGTATTTATAAAATCGGCTTCCACCGCCTGCCTGAATTCTTCATCATAAATCCAGACACCATTCTCATAATGTAAGTAAAAGCTCCGGTAATCCATATTGATGGTTCCGACAATCGCACAATGCTCATTCATAACTACTTTGGAATGAATGAATCCCGGCTCATATTCGTAAATACGAATTCCATTTTTCAAAAGGATCCCGTAGTTATATTCCGTCATGTATTTAATATGCTTTTTATCCGGAATATGAGGCGTGATAATCCGCACATCCACACCACGGCGCACGGCTTCCAAAAGCGTCTCAATCATCGCTTCTTCTAAAATCAGATACGGTGTCATTACATACATTTTTTCACCGGCATAATGTATCATCTGTTTATACATGCTGCCAACAAAAGAGCGGGTATCTAACGCCGGACCGTCACGCAGTACATGGCAGTACATATCCGACTGAATCGATGTTTTTTCTGCCCGGTACCGCTCATAATCAATCTCCTCATTTTTAGAGCAGACTGCCCACAGTTCGAGGAAAGTAACTACCATACTCCAGACAACATCACCTTTTAACCGTACTCCTTCATCTTTCCATATGCCAAAACGCTCTACTAAATTGGCATATTCATCCGCAATATTAAAACCGCCCGTATATGCCACCTCACCATCAATGACAAGAATTTTCTGGTGGTCACGGAAGTTCATAAATAACTTACTGGTATATTTATGAATCGGATTAAACACTTCTACTTCAAAACCTTCTGCCCGCAGTTTCTGTGCAAAATCCGTGCTGGTACGAAGCAGCGCTCCAAAATCGTCATACAGGAATTTAACTTCAACTCCTTCTTCAATTTTACGCTTTAAAATATCATGCATCTTATCCCAAATTGCGCCTTCAGCCACAATAAAAAATTCAATGAAAACATATTTTTTTGCCCGCTCCAAATCAGCAAACAAATCTTCAAACGCATTTTCTCCCATATCATAGTATCTTGCCTCATTATTTTTTGAAATCGGTGCACCATTAGCTTCCATATAACGCGACATACGGGATGAAACCGGATGTTTTTTCCGAAATTCATCGGACACTTCGGGATGCCATTCTAAGTGTCTGTCCACACTTTGAATCGTCGATTTTATCCGACGGTTTAATTTGTTTTTTTTGCCTACTTTTCCCCAAAGAGCAAACATAATATTTCCGGATACCGGAAGTAAAATTGTAATGCACAACCATCCATATTTATAGGACATGCTGCGGCTGTCATTCGTAAGTGCCAGAATGGTGAACACACCAAACAACTCCATTACCAAATAAAATAATGAAGCATACTGGCGCAGTAAAAACGGCAGTACAATCAGAATTGCAAACTGAAACATAACCAAAGCCGCAACAATGCAAGCTCTCAAAAAGCCGCTCAAACTGTTTTGAACTCGTCCTTTTAATCCCTGAAGATGTTTTAATGGACGTTTTTCTCTCTGTGCCTCCATATCATTCTCCATCCTTTTCCCTCAAATTTCAAATAAATACAGTATACCACATACGGTGGTAATTCGCAAACATTGCAGGATGTTTGTATCACTTTTTGGTTTTCCGTAATTCCGTAGAAAAGCTTTGCGTCTCGTGGGCACTCCCGTTTAACAAACGCGTAAGGGTATGGGCATGCAAAATACGCAA
>ERZ779861.3692-NODE-3692-length-12372-cov-2.764959_pt1 | contig 12372 bp, 6 predicted proteins | sample MGYA00511558_ERZ779861 | MGnify/ENA primary metagenome ERZ779861 (study PRJEB29588, sample SAMEA2163432) | human gut metagenome | biome: human gut; feature: human-associated habitat; material: faeces | place: Denmark | collected 2008/2010 ... | reverse complement strand
ATGTCGCAAGCGACCGCGCTTGGCGCGAGAATGTGCCAAGGCACATTCTTTTTCACGGGAGGACGGAGCGATGGGTTCCGAGAATGCGAATAAGAGTAAGAAGAAAAAGACTTCAAACATAATACAGATCTGCATCGGCGTGCTGGCGGTTATGCTGGCGGCACTGATTATCGTGATGATGGGAATTGTCTCCAGTATTCAGGGAACGGCGCGTGTGATCAATTATGCGGGACTGGTGCGCGGAAAAACACAGCGTATCATTAAATTGGAAATTTCCGGTCAGCCGGAGGATGGTATGATTCAGGATATTGAGGCCCTTGTCGACGGTCTGCGGAATGGCAATGGAGAACTGGGGCTGGTGCGCCTCGATGACGGGGCGTTTCAGAGTAAGATGCAGGAGCTGGATGATTACTTTGCCGCGCTTCACGATGAAATCCTGCGTGTCCGAGAAGTCGGCTATGAGAATACAGAGATCATTGATAAGAGCGAGCGGTTCTTTGAAATCTGTGATGAGGCGACGGGACTGGCGGAGGCGTATTCCCAGCGGAAGGCATCCTCGCTGACGGTAATTGAAAAATATATCACGATTGATATTATTGTTCTGATGCTTCTGATTGGATATGAATTTATTAAGGCGGTGCGCTATGCGGCGATGAACCGTGTGCTGCAGAAAAAGGTTTATCTGGACAAGGCGACCGGACTTCCAAATAAGAATAAATGTGAAGAATTGCTGGATGATCCGAAACCGGCGGAAGAGGATGTGGGAGTATGCAGTTTTGACCTGAATAATCTCCGCCGAATCAACAACAGCATGGGGCATGAGGCGGGGGATGCCTATATCAGGCGGTTCGCCGTCTGCCTGCGCGCGTCCATGCCTGCGGAACAGTTCGTAGGGCGGGACGGCGGCGATGAATTTATTGCCGTTACGCATGGTCTGGATGAGGAGGCCATGCGGGAATGCCTCACCCATGTGCGGGAGGCGATGACAGAGGAGTCAAAGGGATATCCGGATATGCCGCTCAGCTATGCGGCCGGGTATGCACTTGCCAGTGATTTTCCGGGCAGCACGATGCGGGAGCTTTTCAGTTTTGCCGATAAAAATATGTATATCAACAAAAACCATGTAAAGCGCGAGGAAGCGGCAGCGGAAAAACGGCTGGATTTCCACCTGCTCAAGCTTTTAAACCGGTACGGGAGAAACTTTTCGGATTGTCTCTACTGCGACGCGCACATGGATACCTACCGGGCACTCCGTGCCAGTGCTGATTTCTTTCTGGCGTCAGACGGAAGCTATTCCGGTGCGGCGGAGCAGATAGCAGCGGAACGGGTGGCTCGTGCTGACCGCGCCCACATCCGCCAGAGCCTGCAGATTTCAGAGCTTTCCGGGAAGCTGCAGGTGGAGGGAGATCTACTCGAATTGCAGTATGACACGAACGGTCAGGGACTCTACAGCCGCCTGACGCTGATCCCGGTAGATTGGGATGAGGAAGGAAAGCTGCATCATTTCCTGCTGGCATTTGAGACGATCCGGAAAAGTTCAGAAGGGCGGGCAGATGCGAAGGAACAGCTGACGCTTTATTATGAACAGCTCAAACAGTCGATTCTGGAAAATGACAGCTATGTGGATGCACTCCTGGATCTGTCGGATATGATATATACAGTTAATTTGACAAAGGATATTCTGGAGAAGAGTGTTGTCCTGAATGGAAAAGACGAGGAATGCCGGGAGCTATTTATGGACTATCCGCTGCCGTGTTCTTACCGTGATTATTGCAGTGAATATATGAAGATGGTCACCCAGGAGACCTTGGGAAGCTATCGCATAGCAGATGATCCGGCTAAGCTGTTGAAGCGGTTTGAGGCAGGGGAGAAACATATTTCTGTGGAATACTGTATCCAGGAGGAAGATGGCACGATCTGCTGGGTACAGAAAACAGTTCTGATGACGCAGACGATCGTGTTTGATACGGAGCTTTCTTGTGAGATACCGGTGGTTCATGCGATCATTCTTCTGCAGGATACGTCGCAGATGCACGCGCGGGATGAACAGGAGCACGCGCGCCTGCAGGCGGCATTTGATGAAATGCGGACGGCAAACCGGGCGAAAACAGATTTCTTAAGCCGCATGAGCCACGATATCCGGACACCGCTCAATGGCATTATCGGGCTTTTGAAAATCGATGAGGCACATTTTGATGATAAGGAGATGCTGATGGAAAATCACCGGAAAATGCAGGTGGCGGCGGGGCATCTGCTGTCCCTCATCAATGATGTGCTGCAGATGAGCAAGCTGGAAGAAGGAAAGATCATTCTGGCACATGATTATATTTCATTGGCAGAGATGACGCGCGATATCGTGAGCATCATCATCGAGCGCGCGGTAGATGCGGGCATTCAATGGGAGTATGATAAAAGAAAAGCGGAGATTCCGTATCCGTATATTTATGGCAGCCAGCTCCATCTGCGCCAGATTTTCCTGAATATTTATGGAAACTGCATCAAATACAATCATCCGGGCGGAAAAATCAGTACCAGGGTGGAGGCGCAGGATGTACGGGACGGCTGGTGCGTCTATAGGTGGACGATCTCGGACACGGGAGTTGGCATGAGCCAGGAATTTCTGGACCACATCTTTGATCCGTTTGTACAGGAGAAAAATGATGCGCGCAGTGTTTATCAGGGAACTGGGCTTGGTATGACGATCGTCAAAGGGCTGATTGAACAGATGCACGGAACCATCGAAGTGACGAGTGAGGTCGGCATTGGAACGACGTTTGTGGTGGAAATTCCATTTGAGATTGCACCGCCGCCGGAGGAGCTTCCGGTTAAGGAAGCAGCGCCGTCAGGAGATATTCACGGTTTGAAGCTGCTTTTGGCGGAGGACAATGAGTTGAATGCAGACATCGCGGAGACACTTCTGACCGATGCGGGTGCCCATGTCACGATTGTGGAGAACGGGAAGAAGGCATTAGACTGCTTTGAGGCGGCACCTCCGGGGACGTTCGATGCGATTCTCATGGATGTGATGATGCCGGTGATGGATGGTCTGGCTGCGACACGCGCGATCCGGGCGATTCCACGGGCGGATGCAAGGCAGATTCCGATTCTTGCCATGACGGCAAATGCCTTTGAAGAGGATGCCAGGCAGTGCCTGGCGGCTGGGATGAATGTGCATCTGGCAAAACCACTGCAGATGGATAAGGTGGTAGCGGCGCTCATGGAGTGCTGCGGCAAAAAGAGGGATCTATAAAGTTTGGAAAGGGCGAAAAGGAACGCAGGTGGTATGAAAGCAATCTCTATTTACACGATTACCCGAAATCAGAATACGGAATACCTTCAAAAGCTGGAACGACAGCTTTCGGGGCGGGATGTGTTTCTGAAAATACGGGAATGGGAGCTGGACAGCATGAAAGCGCTGGTTTCGGAGTTGGAGAGACATATACAGGCGGTGTACGCACTGCGTTTTTTCTATTCCTTTCAGATTCCGAGACTGGGAAAAGAGTTTGATCTGCTTCAGATCAAGGAAGAACAGATTTTAAACCTTGAATTAAAGAGCGGACAGGTGTCGGATGAGGCGATCCGCAAGCAGCTCATACAGAACCGGTATTATCTGGCGGCGCTGGGAAAGCCGATTCGTTCGTACACTTATATTAGCAGTCAGAACCGCCTGGTGCGTCTGACGAATCATGACCGCATTGTGGAGGCGGACTGGGAACAGCTCTGCCGGGATTTGCAGCAGGAGAGTGCTGATTATCCAGGCGATATCGAAGACTTGTTTCAGGCGGAGCTGTACCTGATTTCGCCGCTTACAGAGCCGGGACGGTTCTTAAAGAAAGAATATTTCCTGACATACCAGCAAAGGGATATTGAACGCCAGATTTTAAAGAAAATCCGGGCAGACCGGACGGGATATTTCTGGTTTACCGGGCTTCCGGGGACGGGAAAAACGCTGCTTTTATATGATATTGCGATGAAACTCTCCGGGCGGCAGCGGGTGTGCATGATCCACTGCGGTGAAGCGGGAAAAGAGTGGAAGGTGCTGCATGAGCGGCTGCGGCGGGTGGAGTACCTGGCGGAGGATAGTGTTCAAACGGGAGCGGAAATCAGGTTTGAAGCATACAGCGCGATCTTAGTAGATGAGGCACACCTTCTGTCACCCAATACATTGGAAATTTTGCTGGAGATCGGCAAAACGCGTCCGGTTATTTTTTCCAGTAACTGTGAGGATATGATTTCGCCGGAAGAATTGGATCTGGGTGCAATAAAGCTCTTGGGGAAGCAGCCGGGAATCCAGACATTCCATCTGACGAATCGGATCCGTGCGAATGCAGAACTTTCCTATTTTATAGAAAATATGATGCACCTGCCGCACGGACGCGGAATGAGGCACTATCCCCATGTCGCGGTGGTTTATGCCAACGATGAGTCAGAAGCAGCTAATTTGCGGAATGATTACATCCGTCAGGGATATGAGTGCCAGAAATCTGATTGGCAGGAAAAACTGGAAAAGCAATCCGATTCTGCCGTAGAAATACAATCTCGCCATACGCGAGAAGTCGATCGCATGGTGCATCGGCTGGATGGGCGCTATTATTATGATGAAATGGGATATCTGCGCTCGACGGAGCGCGATGTGAGACATCTTTTTTATCAGCTCAGCGAGGCAAAAGAAGAACTGGCGCTGGTGGTGATGGGAAATGAGAAGCTGTATGGAACGCTGCTGAACTTGTTTTAAGGTGTTTTGAAGGAAAGGTTTTATATAAAATGTTGGAATGTGCTCAAAAAGCATATTTCCAACATTTTTTGTCGTTCATTATGCTCAGGACAAGAAAAAAGCCTCAGGCAGACACCTGAGGCCAGTTAAACTCGATTTAGGCTCTTTCAACTAAACCGGATCTTAAGCAAGAAGTACATACATACATCTTCTGAGCTCCGCCATTAGTTTTAACCTTAACAGACTTAACGTTAGCTTTCCACATTTTGTTAGATCTTCTATGTGAATGACTCACTGCATTACCAAAATGAGCAGCTTTCTCGCAGATTGCACACTTAGCCATCGTAGCACCTCCTTAACCGATCATTGGACTTCCTATTAAAATCCATAACAAAGGTATAATAGCAGAAAATAGGAAAATATGCAAGTGAAAAACCAAAAAAAATAAAAAAAGTTTTCGACAGATGTCTATTTTCTATTTCCTTTTTAACGTGGGTGGTGTATAATATACGCGTAAGCCATGAGTCATGCGGATAAAAAAGGCTGAAAAACGGTGTTGTGCTTGCACATAAGCCGTATTTCAGACATTTTTATCCATAGGGCGAAGCCCGTGAGCGAGATGGAGCGAAGCGGAATCGAGCTGCATGACGGGGTAGAGAGACGCATATATTTCATTCCACGCGCCGACACAGGAGCCGCCCCGGCTCCGCATGTCCAGCCCGTAAAAAATCATGGCATAAAATTCGAATCAAACAAAAACAAGTAAAGAAACGGAGGCTGTCAATATGAAAGGACGCATCGACAATAAAATGGGTTCGATCCAGATCGATCCGGAAGTAATTGCAATGTACGCCGGAACGACAGCAGTAGAATGCTTCGGTATCGTTGGCATGGCGGCTGTCAGTATGAAAGATGGTCTGGTAAGACTGCTTAAAAGAGAAAGCTTGACACACGGCATCAACGTAGCCATCAAGGACAATGCACTCAGCATCGATTTCCACGTAATCGTGGCATACGGAGTCAGCATCTCTACCGTTGCGGACAACCTGATCGAGAGTGTAAAATATAAAGTAGAAGAGTTTACTGGCATGAAGGTTGAGAAAATCAGCATTTATGTTGAAGGCGTAAGAGTGATAGATTAAGGAGGAACAAACCCTGTGGGCATGAATTATATAGATGCCGGGATGTTAAAGAATGCATTTCTGGCTGGAGCAAAGGGCCTGGAGGCCAACAAGGAATGGATCAATGAGCTGAACGTATTTCCTGTTCCAGATGGAGATACCGGTACGAACATGACGATGACGATTCTGTCAGCCGCCAGAGAAGTGGCAGCCGTTGAAAATCCGACGATGGAGGCGTTAGCAAGAGCGATTTCCTCCGGTTCCCTGCGTGGCGCACGAGGCAATTCCGGCGTTATCCTTTCACAGCTCTTCCGCGGATTTACGAAAGAGATTAAGACGGTAGATGTCATTACGACGAGTGTTCTCTCAGACGCATTTAACCGTGCGACGGAGACAGCTTATAAGGCAGTTATGAAGCCGAAGGAAGGTACGATTCTGACTGTTGCCAAGGGAATGGCGGATAAAGCGGCAGAACTGGCACCGCAGACCGAGGACGTACTTGAATTTTCAGAGAAAGTATTGGAGTACGGCGAATATGTTTTAAGCCAGACACCGGAGATGCTTCCGGTTCTGAAAGAGGCAGGTGTAGTGGATTCTGGCGGACAGGGTCTGATTCAGGTTATCAAGGGCTGTATTGAGGGCTTAAAAGGAAAAGTCGTGGATATCGACGCGGCAGTTACTCCGTCTGTATCGGGAAATGGAGCGGCAAAAACAGCAACAGGCGCCGGAAGCACGCAGGCAGCGGATATCCGTTTTGGTTATTGTACGGAATTTATTATCAATGCAGAAAAACCGGCGGATGAGACGACAGAGCAGGAACTGAAAGATTATCTGAGCACGATCGGCGACTCCCTGGTAGTTGTGGCAGATGATGATATTGTCAAGATTCACGTTCATACAAACGATCCAGGTCTGGCGATTCAGAAGGCACTGACCTACGGTTCCCTGTCCCGCATCAAGATTGACAATATGCGCGAGGAACATCAGGAGAAACTGATCAAAGATTCCGAACGTCTGGCGGCACAGCAGAAGGCAGAAGAAGAAGCCAAAGAGAAGAAGGAAGAACCACGCAAGAAATATGGATTTATCGCCGTATCCGTCGGAGAAGGTCTTTCTGAGATTTTCAAGGGTATCGGCGCTGACTATATCATCGAGGGCGGACAAACGATGAATCCGAGTACGGAGGATATGCTGGAAGCAATCGAAAAAGTCCATGCCGAGACAGTTTACATTCTGCCGAACAATAAAAATATTATTCTGGCGGCAGAGCAGGCAAAGAGCCTGTCAGAAGATACCAAGGTATATGTAGTTCCGTCCAAGACGGTTCCGCAGGGTATCACGGCGCTGATTAATTTTGCTCCGGATCTGACGGTGGAAGAAAATATGGAACAGATGACCGAGGAGATGAGCCACGTTAAGACCGGTCAGATTACCTACGCAGTCCGCAATACATCGATCGATGGTATGGAGATCGCAGAGGGTGATATCATGGGGATCGGCGACAGCGGCATGCTGGCAGTTGGCAAGAATATCGAGGAGACCGCGATGGAGTCACTTCGTAAGATGGTAGATGATGAGTCTGAGCTTGTGACGATCTATTATGGTGAGGATGTCACGGAAGAGGACGCAGAGGCATTCTGTGAGAAAGCCCGCAAAGAATTTACATCCTGCGAATTTGAATGCCAGAATGGCGGGCAGCCGATTTACTATTATATGATTTCGGTAGAGTAGATTTAGGTCGTTTAAAGTGATTGAAATGCGTTAAATGAATCTGCACTATTGGCTGAGAAAATGCAGATAACGAGAAAATGAATTTTCTATGTGATGGCGCAGATAAAACATTTGACGTATAAAACAAAATAATTCATAAGTATGAAATGAGGCAGGTCAGGGGAGAGATCCCTGCGTCCTGCCTCTCTTTCATTCCAATGTATTCCCGGATTTTTTGTCCGGTAACTGTCCGCGTGGCTGATTTTCCGGAGAATATTCTGAAAAGCAGGAGGAGATAAATGGAACAGCAGAATATAACCGCTGTCAAGGGCATCGGTGAAAAGACGGCAAAGCTATTTCAAAAAATAGGCGTGGAAACGGTGGAAGAACTGCTTCATTATTATCCGCGTGCTTATGATGAGTTTAAGGAACCGCAGCCGATCGCGGAACTGAAGGAAGATACGATCGCGGCAGTCGGCGGAATCCTGGCAAAAACGGCGGATGTGGTGCGGTATGGAGCGCGCCTGCAGGTTACGACGGCTGGATTGCGGGACAGCGGAGGCACACTGGCGCTGGCATGGTACAATATGCCCTATCTGCGCGGGACGCTCAAGGCGGGGGAACGCTTTATTTTCCGTGGCCGTGTGGTAAAAAAACGGGGAAGACTTACGATGGAGCAGCCAGAGATCTACCGCCCGGAACAGTATGCGAAAGTCGTGTCGTCTATGCAGCCGGTTTACGGACAGACGAAGGGACTTGGCAATAAGACGATCGCAAAGGCAGTCACGGAAGCCCTCACGATGCGCCAGATGGAACGGGAATATTTGCTGGCTGGTCTGCGGGAAAAGTACGGATTGGCGGAAATCAACTATGCGCTGGAGCACATCCATTTTCCGGCAAACCGGGAAGAGCTGATGTTTTCTCGAAAACGTCTTGTGTTTGACGAATTTTTTATGTTTCTGATGTCAGTGCGCCTGCTCAAAGACAAAAAAGAAGATAAAAAGAGTGCATATCCATTTGCAATTTCCGGGGAAATGGCATCGGTGGAAGAGCGCCTCCCATATGCGCTGACCGGGGCACAGAAAAAGGTAATCCGAGAGGTGTACGCTGATTTGTCCGGCGGGCATATTATGACCCGATTGATTCAGGGCGACGTTGGTTCGGGTAAGACGATTGTGGCGATTCTGGCGTTGCTGCAGGCGGCGGCAAATGGATATCAGGGGGCGCTGATGGTGCCGACGGAGGTACTGGCGCGCCAGCATTACGAGTCGATGACCGAATTGTTTGCGTCGCTGGGAATCACATATCGTCCGGTGCTTCTGACTGGTTCGATGACAGCGAAGGAAAAACGGCTTGCCAGAGAGTCGATTGAAAATCATGAGGCAGATATCGTGATTGGAACCCACGCGCTGATTCAGGAAAAAGTGGTGTACGACAATCTGGCATTGGTAATCACGGATGAACAGCACCGTTTTGGAGTGGCACAGCGGGAAATGCTGAGCAAAAAAGGCGGCGAGCCGCATGTGCTTGTCATGAGTGCGACGCCGATCCCGCGGACGCTGGCGATTATTTTATATGGGGATCTTGATATTTCCATCATCGATGAACTTCCGGCAAACCGGCAGCCGATCAAGAACTGTGTCGTGAACCGTGAATTTCGCCCGAATGCCTACCGTTTCATCGAAAATGAAGTCCGCGCCGGCCGTCAGGCATACGTCATCTGCCCGATGGTCGAGCCGAGCGAGATGCTGGAGGCAGAGAACGTCATCGATTATACCGAAGAGCTGCGCCGCTCCCTGTCCCCGTCGATCCGGGTGGAATATCTGCACGGAAAGATGAAGGGAAAAGAAAAAAATGCGATCATGGAAGCATTTGCGGCAAATGAGATTCATGTGCTGGTATCCACCACGGTCATCGAGGTCGGAATCAATGTCCCGAATGCTACCGTTATGATGATCGAAAATGCCGAGCGTTTCGGTCTGGCGCAGCTCCATCAGCTCCGCGGCCGTGTCGGTCGAGGAAAAGATCAGTCCTACTGCATCATGGTCAACGCCTCCGGCGAGGAAGACGCCGGAAAGCGGCTGGATATTCTCAATAAGTCAAATGACGGCTTCTACATCGCCTCCGAAGACTTAAAACTGCGCGGTCCCGGCGACCTATTTGGCGTCCGCCAGAGCGGTGATCTCGAATTCCATTTAGCGGATATATTTGCAGATGCAGATATATTGAAGGCAGTTTCGGATGAAGTGAAGAAATTAATGGATAAAGATCCGCTGTTGGAGGCGGAGGAGAATCAGGAACTGAAACGGAAGATGAATGGGTATTTAGAGAGAGGATGGGCGAAGGTGAATTTGTGATGGGGATGGATTGAATTGCAAATCACGGTTTGAGTAGATTAATTAGAAAAAGCTCCTGCATACACAGAATGAACATTCATCTGTGTATGCAGGAGTTTTTTGAAATTTACAGCCGTTTATCAGCCGTCAATTCTCATTACATCTGTCCCTCATTATACCGTTTAATCAGCTTCTGGATCTTCGCAGTCGGAGTCAGTGCGTTCTCCAGAGATACGTTATGGTTCAGGGAGTTGATGATTGCAGCGATAAATTTGCTCATATCAGCTTCTACATACCAGTCACGTTTAAGAAGTTCCGGCGTGTGGTAGTTTAAGTTGGTGGTTACAACGCAGTCGAGGTAACCTTTTGCGAAAAATTCGTCGAATTTCTCAAGTCCGTTGGTGAACAGACCGAAGGTAGCGCATACAACGACGCGTTTTGCCTTGCGCTCTTTGAGGGCGCGGCAGGTGTCCAGCATGCTCTCGCCGGAGGAGATCATGTCATCGATGATGAGAACGGTCTTTCCTTCAACGGAAGAACCTAAGAACTCATGGGCAACGATCGGGTTACGTCCATTGACAACACGGGAGTAATCGCGGCGTTTGTAGAACATACCCATGTCAACACCCAGGTTGTTTGCCAGATATACGGCGCGGGACATAGCGCCCTCGTCCGGGCTGATAACCATCAGGTTGTCCTTGTCGATCTTTAAGGTTTTGTCATGGTTCAGTAATGCCTTGATAAACTGGTAGGTCGGCATGAAATTATCAAAACCGCTTAACGGAATGGAGTTCTGTACACGCGGGTCATGTGCATCGAAGGTAATGATGTTGCTTACGCCCATCTGAATCAGTTCTTCGAGCATCATCGCGCAGTCAAGGGATTCACGACCGCTGCGCTTGTGCTGGCGTCCTTCATATAAGAACGGCATGATAACATTGACACGATGAGCGGTAGCAATGGATGCGCCGATGATACGTTTTAAATCCTGATAATGGTCGTCCGGGGACATATGATTGGTAAATCCGCTCATTTTGTAGGTCAGGCTGTAGTTGGTTACATCGACCATGGCGTAAATATCGGTACCACGGACAGACTCATTGACGATGCCTTTTGCTTCACCGCTTCCGAAACGCGGGCACGCGCAGTCAAGCATGTAAGAATCAGCATCATAGCCGCGGTACTGTAAATTTTCCTGACGTTTTTTCAGGACTTCAATATCGTTGCGGCGGAAATTGATAATGTGGGAGTTGACTTTCTCAGCCAGATCCCGGCAGCTCTCCAGTGCGGCAATTTTAAGCGGCGCAACCGGAAGCGTGTCATTAAACACGTAGTCATTCGACATGATTATACCTCCAAACAGTGTAGGTCCTTCGATGCATGCGGGCAGAGCGTACAAGTTTGTCTGCCATTTGCAGGACATAATACAACTATTTTATACCATTTTACGATAAGAAACGTCAATAGCAAATGAGAAAATTACAAAAAAAATCAAATATTTGGCTTGCTTCCCCAAAAATCCACATCTGCGAATCGGAAGCACAACTTTACAAAAAAGCTGATTACTGTTAATATAATACTGGATTCTTAGGGTTTAAAAATATTTGAAATGAGGATTTTATAAATGAAAAAAGGTCATCTGATAAAATCGGTCGATCCGGGCTCGATTGCGGAGGAAATGGAGCTGGAGCCGGGGGACGTCCTTTTGACGATCGATGGAGATGAGATAGAGGATATTTTTGATTATGAATATAAGATAAACAGCGAGGAGATCACGCTGCTGGTCCGCAAGAAAAACGGTGAGGAGTGGGAACTGGATATCGTAAATGAGTATCAGGATCTGGGGATTACCTTTGAAAATGGTCTGATGAGCGATTATCGTTCCTGCAGGAATAAGTGCATCTTCTGTTTCATCGACCAGATGCCGCCGGGCATGCGTGAGACACTGTATTTTAAGGACGATGATTCCAGACTTTCGTTCCTGCAGGGCAACTATATCACGCTGACGAATATGAAGGATAAGGATATTGAGCGGATTATCCGGTTTAAGCTGGCGCCGATCAATATTTCAGTGCAGACGACAAATCCGGAGCTGCGCTGCAAGATGCTTCATAACCGCTTTGCCGGTGAGGCGCTTCAGAAAATCGACCGCCTGTATGAGGCGGATATCCCGATGAACGGTCAGATCGTTTTATGCCGGGGCGTCAATGACGGGGCGGAGTTAGACCGTTCGATCCGTGATCTGACGAAATACATTCCGGCGATGCAGAGTGTTTCGGTCGTGCCGGTCGGTCTCTCGAAGTACCGCGATGGTCTGTATCCGCTTGAGCCGTTTACACCGGAGCAGTTGGGCGATACCATTGATTTGATAGAGAAATGGCAGAAGAAGATCTATGCGGAACACGGTATTCACTTCATTCACGCCAGCGATGAGTTTTACATGGGCGCCGGGCGCCCGCTTCCGGAAGCGGATCGCTATGATGGCTATATC
>ERZ779861.3691-NODE-3691-length-12372-cov-4.479825_pt1 | contig 12372 bp, 9 predicted proteins | sample MGYA00511558_ERZ779861 | MGnify/ENA primary metagenome ERZ779861 (study PRJEB29588, sample SAMEA2163432) | human gut metagenome | biome: human gut; feature: human-associated habitat; material: faeces | place: Denmark | collected 2008/2010 ... | reverse complement strand
GCACCCGTTTGGCGGGCTCCGATTATCCCATGGACACAAAATTTCTGACGCTCTCCCGGTTAACAGTAATTTCATTTCTTCACTCCTTTGGGTTTATTCAACTGTTACGCTCTTAGCCAGATTGCGTGGCTTGTCTACGTCGGCCCCACGGGCAAGTGCCGTATGGTACGCCAACAGCTGAAGCGGCACAACATGAAGAACGGGGGAGAGCCGACCGTAATTTTCCGGAAGTCGGATGACATGCATACCTTCCACTGCCTCAATATTGGAATCGCCATCCGCACAGACGTACAATTCTCCGCCACGCGCTCGCACTTCCTGCATGTTACTCTTGAGCTTTTCCAGAAGACGATCATTTGGGGCCACCGTCACGACGGACATTTCCCGGTCGACCAACGCCAACGGACCATGCTTGAGCTCCCCAGCAGGATAAGCTTCTGCATGGATGTAACTAATTTCCTTGAGCTTCAGAGCCCCTTCCAGAGCGACCGGATAATGCACCCCGCGGCCAAGAAAAAGCGCATGCTGCTTGGCAGCAAAGCTCTCTGCCCAAGCCATCACCTGCGGTTCCAATGCAAGAGCCGCACTCAGCGCCACTGGCAAATGACGCAAACGTTCCAGTTCTGCCTCTTCGTCCGTCTTCGAGAGACGACCGTTCAATTTGGCAAGCGTCAGCGCTAGCAAATAGAGAGCGGTTAACTGAGTCGTAAAAGCCTTGGTAGAAGCCACACCAATTTCGATGCCCGCCCGCGTGATGTAGGCCAGACGACTTTCATTAACCATGGCGGATGTCGCGACATTGCAGACCGTCAACGTATTCGTCATCCCAAGCTCATCACGTGCGTGACGAAGCGCTGCCAGCGTATCCGCCGTTTCACCCGACTGCGAGATCGTCACGACGAGCGTTTGAGGATCAGGCACAGAGGTGCGATAGCGGTATTCACTTGCGATTTCCACATCGCATGGGACGCCAGCGAGTTCTTCAATCCAATACTTGGCCGTCAATGCGGCGTAATATGATGTACCGCAAGCCAGAAAAAGGAGGCGCCGAGTACCACTTAAGATCTCCTGCGCATCAGCACCGAACAAGGTAGGCGCGATTGCCGAAACTCCTTCGAGCGTATCGCTCACGGCGCGAGGCTGTTCGAAAATTTCCTTCTGCATAAAGTGGTGGTAAGTGCCAAGCTCAACGGCACCTGCATAGGCAGGAACAACCTGAACCGCTCGTTCGACCTCACGGAAATCCCCCGATTCCACTCGTTCGTAGACCTGCCATGCATCTGGCCGAACATCGACGACATCCCCTTCGGCAATGTAAACGATGCGTTCGGTAATGCCTCCTATGGCCATAGCATCGGAGGCGATGAAATTTTCTCCATCACCCAATCCCAACACCATTGGCGATCCCTGGCGAGCCGCCACGATGCGATCCGGCTCGTTGGTTGCAATGACGGCAATTGCATAGCTGCCCTTGAGCTTTTTAACGGCCGTCATCACAGCCTGAAGCAGATCTCCGCTATCGCAGTAATTGATCAAATGTGCAATGACCTCCGTGTCTGTCTGGCTCGTAAATTTATAGCTCTTGGCCTGAAGACTGCGGCGAATTTCCTCGTGATTTTCTATGATGCCATTGTGCACTAAAGCAATGTGTTCGCAGGAGATGTGAGGATGCGCATTACAAAGTTCTGGGGCACCATGTGTAGCCCATCTGGTATGCGCAATGCCGACCGTACCCTTCAAGCCATCTTGAAGGGTGCATTTAGTTAGTTCCTGAACGCGACCTACTGTCCTTGCCTTCTTGATGACATTGTTGTCAAGTGTAGCAATGCCGCAAGAATCGTAGCCTCTATATTCAAGTCGCGCAAGAGCCTCTAAAAGGAGGGGAACTATATCACGATAGCTTGTAGCTGAAAAAATCCCGCACATATATCTTTAGTAATGGTTACGTGATAAATCAATGAGAGCCTTTAATATATCTCCTTTTCTATAAGAGCTCTCAAAAAGGAGAATGTTTTCAGGAAATAATGAGCAAAGAGACCGCATCTTATTGTAATAGTGTCTATGAGAATCAACACAGAAGGAGATAGTCGGGATGTTTAATTTTAGTGAAATTAATGATGCGTGATATTTCATATTAATGAAAGCATCTCCTCCTTTCATTAATTGAAGCATACTTCCGATGCTATTGAAATTAGGAAGAACAGTATGATCGATACCGTTCAAGTCAATTTTACTTAAGATTTTTTGAATAAATATAACATCATTATCATTACCAACAAAGAATGGCAAAAAACAAATTACCCACTCTTCATCAGCTTCGATGACAAACCTTTTCGCTTCATTAACTATGTCAATAATCGTGCTTTCTGAAGCAAAAGAGGCTATGGTAATAATAAGTGTTTTCTTTGATAGGTTATAATCTAGCCCAAGATCGTGCCGATAAGTGATGTTGTCAACTAATCCGACTCGTTTTAAGGTAGTTAGAGAGAAATTGTCTCTGACAGAAAATTCTTTAGCGTTTTCGACGACAAATTTAAGTTTTGAGATATATTGTTTGTTTGTTAACTCGTTGTTTGCGCTGACCGCAATCCAGCGGACATCCTTGGATTTTTTTATGCTTACAATTGAGAGTTCTAAGGCGATGTAAGGAATAAATGACAAATCAGTAATTTCTACATCATCAATATGCGCTCCTCCACCGACTATGATTATATCGAAATAATCAGAAATGGTTGATAGATCATCGTAGTTCGTTGGAGGAAAGTAACAATTAATTTTATTGTAAGTGTCAAGATGATGGTAACAGTAAGGATCAAGCAAAACGGAGATGTCATAATTTTTGAATTCTTCTCTTTCTAAGAAAGTAGAAAGCATCAGTTCATCACCGTAGTTGCCTGCGCCATACCATCCCAAAATTAGAACTTTTTTAGAATGTGTTTCTGGTAGTAATGTAGAATTGATAATTTGATATCTATGGCTGGCGATGTCGTTAGCCATGTCGGTTTTAGATTTTAATATGCACGATTGTAGAATAGCATTCTGATTTTTGAGTTCATTTAGAGTGGATGTCAAATTTTTTTATCGCATTGATGCATTGCTCAACCTTTCGAGTACTTAAAATGCAATGAGACAAAAAAGTTTGAGTTTCTACTTTCTTTCGAAAGTAGTTGATGATGTCTGACAGATCAATGGCCATAATTATTCATTTGAATTTTCTTTCCTTCATAAAAAGTCTTTTTCCGAACAAACGTAATACTTTTAACTCATCTTCATTACGAAGACATAAAATTTTCTCAAGCCCTTTAAGTTTTTTTGGAGCAATATCCGAGGTTTTAGCCACAGGAACAAGTGTGATCTTGTAGGTACCCTCGTAAAGGGAACGGAGAACTGGATCGACAAGTGGTCCGGTTTTCCATGCACGAAGTCGTTTAGTTGCTTCAGCGATCACCCAGGCTCGTTCATACGGGAGACAATAACGATATGATAACCAGAAATATGCAGCAAAGATCTCGTTGAATATATTATTGTTTTTTGGTAATAATTTTTCTTTTTTCCAAAACTCAATGACCTCATCTAAAATAAATATATGGTTGATAGCTAAGCCTTCTGTTCCATTCATCGTGCTTGACATAATGGAAATTTGGTGCCTGTAATAGATGTAATATTTTTCTTTGACGAAGAAAACTTTTCGCTTTTTTGCAAAAAATTTCATGAAAAAGAGTGCGTCTTCGTAATAGCGGCCGTGAAAGAGTAAATCAGTAGTTAGTTGATTGCGACGAAAAATTTTGTTGCAAGAGCTGCAGTCATACTGAAGAAGTTCATTAAGCGGAACCACTCCGATTCCTTCTTGTTTAACAGCATAATACTCATTGTCACTCTTTCGTAGGTGCTCATGAGATTCGTAAACAATGTCAATTCCAAACCATACAACATCTATTGAGGGATCTGAAAAATGAGGAATTAATTTTTCGTACGTGTTTTGTTTGATCTCATCGTCACCATCTATAAAGGAGATAAATTCACCACGCGCTAATTTGATACCGGTATTTCGGGTTTCGCTTAGGCCGCTATTTGTATTGTGTGAAATGACTTTTATTCTCGAGTCTTCTAATGCAATCCTTTGGAGAATAGCCAGAGTTTTATCTGTCGAGCAGTCATTGACGCAAATGATTTCGATGTTTTGATAAGTTTGACTTAAAACGCTGCGTATGCATTTTTCAATATATAGTTCAACATTGTAAGCACATATCACGATCGAGACGAGAGGGTTAAACATGATTTGATGTCCTAATAGAGAATGGAAGAAATGCGAGCCTGAGAAGCTTAAGTCTCTTTGAGAAATTATAAACCTTTAAATCCAGAAGTCCATTTTTTATTTGAACCCGTAATTCAGAAGACCACTTTTTAATAAAAGATTTCCGAAGCGATGGTGATAAGCGATTATAATTCCAAGTGTATGTTGCCACTTGCAGAATCGGAATTAAATGTTTTACAGCCTCGTATCGTTGAGATTCCTGTTTAGCAAATGCCCACATTTCTTTGTATTCATCGCAAACACAAAATACTTTTGCGGGGTTATTAACAGATGAGGCTTCATTGTCTATGCGATAGTGAAGTAAGCCATCACAGATCATCATGAAACGTTTAGCACAACAATATACTTTAAAAGCAAAGGCGGTATCTTGAAAAGATGCACCTGGAGTTTCTAAAAAGCGAATGTTGTATTCATTTAAGACAGATCTGCGATATATTGATGACCATATTGCAGGTGCTTGGTAAAAAGGTGTCTGGGATTTTATGGGTTCGATGACAACATTTTTCGGGACAAAGTTGTTGGAAACAAGATGGTTGGTATTATCCCTTGTTTTATATTCAAAATAATATGAACGCGCAATATCCAAATCGTTTTCAATTGCAGCTCGGATAAGTTTTTCGAACATTTGAGGTTCAATAAAGTCGTCGGATTCGACAATGCCAATGTAATCTCCCGATGCCTTATTGAGGCCAATATTCATTGAGGCACCATATCCAGAATTTGATTTATTTATAATATGAAACCGGTTGTCTGAAGCTTCATATTTCCGTAGAATGTTCAATGTGTTGTCGGTTGATCCGTCGTTAATGCACAAAACTTCTAGGTTGTCATATGTTTGTTTTTGAATAGATGATAAGCATTCATCGACATATTTTTCCACGTTGTAGCATGGAACTAGAATTGTGATGAGCGGGCGATTAAATGAAGTCATTTTTGCTCAAATATGTCTTTATTGCAATCCTTTTTAGGGATCGATAGTGCTATTTACGGTCTATGGTATTTAGACAGAATGATGGAGCCCTTTCCAAGGGTCATTCGGAAAACTCCGTGTAAACGAAGGCCAGCGCTTCGGCGATGACCTTGTCCATATCGAAATATTTGTATTGGCCAAGCCGTCCGGCAAATCGAACTTTATCCTGCTGGTCAGCCAATGCCTTGTAGCGTTCGTAGAGCGCCGTGTTCTGTGCATCGTTGACCGGATAGTAAGGTTCAACACCTAGCTGCCATTCGGATGGATATTCGCGGCTAATGACGGTCTTCTCCTGTGTGCCAAAGGCGAAGTGCTTGTGCTCGATGATTCGGGTGAAGGGTACTTCACGCTCGTTGTAGTTTACGACGGCAACGCCCTGATAGTTCGAGATCGGAAGAATCTCCGTTTCAAAGCGGACGCTGCGGTAATTGAGCGCACCGTGGACATAGTCGAAGTAGGCATCGATGGGACCCGTGAAGATCACCTTGTCAGCGACGGCTTCGAATTCGTCTTTCTGTTTGAGAAAGTCGGTATTGAGCAGCACTTCGATGCCCTCGAGCATCTTTTCGACCATGCTTGTGTAGCCTTCTTCAGGGATGCCCTGAAAGCGATCTCGGAAGTAGTTGTTGTCGAAGGTAAAACGGACCGGCAAGCGGCGAATGATGGAGGCGGGCAAATCACGGCAGTCGCGCCCCCATTGCTTTTCGGTATAGCCCTTGATGAGGATGCGATAGATGTCTTCGCCTACAAGGCTGATGGCCTGTTCTTCGAGATTCTTTGGTTCTGTGATGCCGGCTGTTTTCCGTTGCGCTTCAATCTTTTGTGCGGCCTCAGTGGGTGTTTTCACTCCCCACATTTGATAGAAGGTGTTCATATTGAAGGGAAGGTTGTAGAGCCTGCCCTTGTAGTTCGCAACGGGTGAGTTGATGAAGTGATTGAAGCTGGCAAATCGGTGGACGTACTGCCAGACTTCTTCGTTGCTCGTATGGAAAATATGGGCGCCGTACTTGTGAACCTGAATGCCTTCAACCTCTTCCGTATAGACGTTGCCGGCGATGTGGCCACGTTTTTCTACGACGAGACAGCGCTTGCCGCGCTTCGTGGCTTCGTGAGCAAATACAGCACCGAACAAGCCGGCACCGACAATCAAATAATCGTATTTCATGACTGAGATTTTTTTAACAAGTATTGTTCAAACTGGTTAGGAAAGCGTGTCACGGCTAGATAATGGAAAAAACGGTTCAAGTGGCTGACGTCAAATGGGCGGCCGTAGCCAGCATGCTTTTGCCATCGTTTGAGCCAAGCTTCAAAGAAGCGGTGAGCTTCAGCTTGCGGGAGCCTCAGGTAGTTCCATTTAAAGGTAGCGTATTCGATGTCGAGCATGACCCGGCTGACGATGTCTTCAGTGTGATGGTAGCGTGCGTAACGAATACACTCATCGAGCTCTTCCATCACGATGAACGGATTGCTCGCCTTCTTGACGGAGTTTCCCGCATGGATTCGATAGTTGATGAGACACTCAGGAATGCAGCGAATGCGTTTGGCCATCAAGGTTGTCTTGAAGGCAAACGAAATGTCCTGATAGGCGGCTCCTGGCGTTTCCATAAATCTAATACCGTTTCTTTCGATCGTGTCTTTGCGATAGATCGCAGCCCAGATGGAGGGCGGATGACGAAAGACGTTGTCCGCTACTTTCGGATCGACCGTTAAATCTTTTGGCAAGAAGTGGCATCGGTTCGGTTTGACACGACCGTCCAAAAGGGTGTTGAAGCAGCATCGGGCAATGTCTAGCTCATGTTCGACGGCGACGCTGTAGAGCTTTTCGAACATCGTCTTCTCAACGAAGTCATCGGACTCGACGATGCCGATATATTCGCCACGGGCCATCTTCAAGCCGAGGTTCATCGTGGCGCCGTAGCCGCTGTTGGGCTTGTCCACAATCCGGAAACGCGGATCATCGGCAACCGTTTCGCGGATGAGGGCGAGCGTGTTGTCAGTCGATCCATCATTCAAGCAAATGACTTCAATGTCGTTCAGCGTCTGCACCTTGAGGCTCATGAGACATTCGGCGACAAAGTGGGCTACGTTGTAACAAGGAACCAAAACTGAAATTTTTGGTGTTGTCGAAGCGGTCATAACAATCCTTTTACGATAAAAGAGTTGAAACACAATTCGACAGGCGATCTTGGCGAAGTTCGCCGTTGCATAACGACAAAATGCGACCTTTTTGAGGTCGCTCTATCATTATGAAACAGCAAACTTCGGTTGAATGGTTTCGTGGAACGTGAACCTGAGGGAAGGATGACGACCAGCAATCTGTAGGACTGGCACGATTGCAATTTCCGCCAACATAGTGGCCTTCCCGAAAGGGGGATGCCTGTCGAAAAACACTATTCTGGGTTAGATGGAGTTGCTTGCAGTGCACAGAAGGGAGGGGATATGTATACCGCATTGAAAGTAAAAGAGATCAGAATTACTGGAGAAGCGCGACCTACGGTTGAGTATCGTCAAGGACCCTAAGGAAAAAAGAATAACAGTTTTGCAAATTGATGAGGTGGGCATAAACCCTTACAGCCGTTTTATGGCATGCTGCTCCAACTAGACAGAGGATTCACTTCGACCGTCAGCCAGCTCTTTCAGAGGGCAAAGCCGCCTGAACGTCACCGCCCGTACAAAGTGGGCGCGGCAGACCTTTTTCGTTCCGCCTTGTTTTCGCAATTCGGCTTCGTAAACCCCGAAGCGTCCTGCAGGGGCCGCCACAAGGTTCATGACGACACAGATCGCTGCCGTTGGTTATCGTGGAATCGCGAAGAATCGCAGCCGCGTCGTGACGCTCTGGACTCTCTACTACTGGTTCCTGATTAACAAGGCTTCAACCCCCACCCTATTGACAACGTAGCTGATACGAAACGGTACAGGATCCTACGCGCTCTTAGTTTCTGGGCTGGGTCTGGCGGCCCGGGATGTCCGATTTCCCCAAAAGTCCAGAAGAGGCCTAAGATTTACCGCGCCCCGCTAATAACTGATCCTTAGCCGCCCTATAGAAAAAGCCTTTCATCTGAATTAACTTCTGGGGTGAACCCTCTTCAATTACTTTTCCTGCACTCATCACAAAGACTCTATTTGCTTCCATCACACTCCCCAATCTATGAGCGACAGTAATACAAGTTCTCCCTTCCCTCAATCTGTTCATAGCTTCCACGACTTGTTGCTCTGTCTTGCTATCCAAGGCACTTGTTGCCTCATCCATGATCAGAATAGGTGCATTCTTCAGAAATGCTCTAGCAATCGACACTCGTTGCTTTTGGCCTCCTGAAAGCATATTTCCTCCTTCGCCCACACGCGTCTCCAACCCCTCAGGCAACGCTTGGACCAACTCCGTCAGTGATGCTACTTCCAAAGCCTTTTGAATGTCGCACTCCGTTACATTTCCCAGACCGTATGTGAGATTATCTTTCAACGTACTGTCAAAGAGTACGACATCCTGAGTCACAAACGCCATCTGACGGCGCAAGCTACGATGCGAAACCTTCGATATGTCCTGACCGTCGATCAAAATTCGCCCTTCCGATGGTTCCAAGAACCTTGCTATCAGGTTAACCAATGTCGTCTTACCCGAGCCCGACTGACCTACCAGCGCAACGCGTTCGCCTTGCTTGATCTCCAAGGAAAAAGACTTCAGCGTTGGGACATCCTTGCCAGGGTAAACAACCGTCACATTCTCAAACGTAACAGTGCCACCGCCCGGCTGAATCAGCAAATCCGGACCATCGTCCTTCTCCCTTTCAGCATCAATCGTATCGAAGATGCTCTTGGCAGCTACGGAAATACTCGCAAAGGTGCCGTTCAGTCCAGAGAGATGTTGAATCGGCGCCTTCATCAGCAACAATGCCGAGAGGAAAGTGATGAACTCCCCGATCGTCAATAATCCTTTTTGCGCTTCGTAAAGCGCCATCCCAACAACGCAGGCAATGGCCACCATCGTGAGCATTTGCGTCACGGGGGTCGTCACAGCTGTCATCTTGATGTTCTTGAGCGTCAGTTTGAAAATGTGTTCGTTAACCTCTGCAAAGCGCTTTTCCTCAAAGTCATAGGTATTGCTCACCTTGACCAGACGCTCGGCTTCATAGGTCTCCTGTACTCGCGAAATCATCTTGCCGAGCGTTTCCTGACTTTCCCTCACGATCTTTCGTATACGTCTTGAAATCGTGCGCAGGGTCAACGCGAGGCCCGGAATGATGACGAACGTCACGAGCGTAAGTTGCCAGTCATGCCAAAAAAGCACCGACAGCAACGCCACGACCTGAATCGAATCACGCACCAATACGATGAAGGACTGTGCCGCTCCCGACAGCGCCATCGTCGCTTCGTTGACGAACTTGGAACTGATTCGCCCCGTTGTATTCCGCTGATATTCAGCATCGGGCCAGTGCAAAATGCTTTCAAATAACTGCATGCGCAGTTTGACCAGCACGGCCTGGCTGACCTTGGCCATTAGAACCGTACTCATCACCGTACAGATGGCAAACCCCAGAGTCACGCCAATGAGCGCAAGCGGTGCTGCATAAATATTCCAGCCTTCCTGATGATAAAACCCGATGTCGGTCATTTTACCGAGCAAAGTCGCCGTCACGGACGACATGCTAGCGGACCCCATTAAAAAGACGACCGCCACGGCCAAACGCCATTTATGCGGGAGAAAATATCGATAAAGACGGCGCAGATCAGGATCCACTTTCTCCATCCACTTCATGCCAGCTCCCCTCCATCCGTCTTACCTTCATTGTTGTTTTCAGTCTTCCCTTCGCGCTTTTCCAGGGACTGCAGACGCAAAAGTTCGGCAAAGAGACCATTTTGTTCAAGCAACTCGGCACGCGTGCCCATTTCCTTGACCACACCGTCGGCCATCGCCACAATCTTCGTAGCGTGCTCGATCGTTGAAAAGCGATGCGCAACCATAAACGTCGTGCGTCCCTTCATCAAAGAGACGAGCGCTCCCTTGATCTTCATCTCGTTTTCACTGTCAAGCGCACTGGTAGCCTCATCCAAGATCAAAATCGGGGCATTTCTCAAAAATGCCCGCGCAATCGACAGGCGCTGCTTCTGGCCGCCAGAGAGCCGGCTACCACCTTCACCCACCACCGTGTCGAGCCCCTCAGGAAGGGTTCTCACAAAATCCGCCAAAGAAGCATCCTCCAACGCCTTCCAGACTTCGGCTTCCGTAGCGTCAGGCGAGCCGTAAAGCACGTTGTTGCGGATCGTATCGTCAAAAATCATGACGTCCTGCGAGACGATGGCAATGTGCCTGCGAAGCGACTCAAGCTTCAAGTCCCGAATGTCAATACCGTCCAGTAAGATCCGACCTTTTGTAGGATTCCAAAAACGCGGAATCATGTGCACGAGCGTACTCTTCCCAGACCCAGACAACCCGACCAGAGCAATACAGTCACCCGCTTTGACTTCCAAATTGAACTCGTGAACCGCATCGCGTTTGGTGTTCGGATAGCGCATCGAGACATGCTCGAAGACGAAGTCACCCTTGCAGGTGGTCAAATCCACCTTGCCCTCATCCGTCTCGTCGGCTTCGTCGAGCGTCGCAAAGATGCTTTCGGCTGCCACCGCCATCATCACGAAACCAGAATTGACACCCGCGAGATTTCGAAGCGGCGGCATCAGAAGAAGAAGCGCCGCCAGGAAGGTCACGAAATCCCCCATGGTAATCACCCCCTGGCTGATCTGGAACATCGCGAACGCGAGTACCAGAGCAACTCCTGACATAAAAATCAGTTGCGTGAGCGGCGTCCCCATGGAGGTCACCTTTGTCATGTCGATCATCATTTTGCTCACGCCGTCATTGATGCGTTTGAAACGATCCATTTCGAGAGCGTAGGTATCGGAGAGTTTGACGAGGCGATGCCCCTCGTACACTTCCTTCACACGCTCAAGAACGGAAGCAAAGGACGCTTGGCAGGTCTCCATGATCGTCTTCATTCGCTTGGAGATGTATCGGAGCAACTTGAAAATCATCGGCGCAATAATGAGGCTCACAATGGCGAGCATCCAGTTGTTCCAGACGAGCACGCAAGTGAGCGCCACCACCTGCACGCTGTCACGCACCAGGATGATGCAGGACTTGCTCGCATTCGAGAGTGCCACATTCGCCTCAAAGATGAACTTTGACGTGATGTTACCGGTGGAATTCTTCTGATAAGTGGCGGCAGGCCAACGCAAGATCTTGTGGAAGATTTCCCCTCTGAGTTTTACAAGCACGGCCTGACTAGTCTTCCCGAGCAGATAATTGCTCATGAACATGCTCCCGCCATGCAGAACCGAGATGAAAATGAGCGCAATAGGCGCAGCCACGACGATCCAGGCTTCCTGATCGTAAAACCCGACGTCGGTGAGCTTGCCGAGCAGCATCGCGATGAGGGAAGAAGCGGCACCAGCTCCGATCATGAAGACGATTGACATCGCGATCTTGCCACGATGGGGCTTCAGATAAGTCACCAGCCTAAGAAGACTGGGATTGAGCTTGGATTTGAGACGAGTTATAAGAGACATGCAAGGGTCGAGCATTTCTTAAGATGCAGGAGTTGCTGGAAGAAAGAGCCGTGCGTTCTTTCCTGAGGTGAAGAACGGTTTCGACCATGGCGCTATTGTACCTGCAGCATTTTTGCAGAGAAAACAACATGGTCAATTTCTCCGTCCTTTTATCCATGACGGCTAAGCCGAAACGGCGACGTATATTCAAGGTCTTGCAAGACATTCGCGCGTTTTGATGCGCACAGCACGATCAAGCTCGACAATCTCGTCGACCGACCCGGGAAGCGGCGCCGAAATGCTCTCGAGCATGCCGCGCACCGTGCTGAAGATGTCGGTGAAGCCGATGCGGCCCTCGAGGAAGGCCTCGACGGCGATTTCATTGGCGGCGTTGAGGACGATGGTCGCGCCGTTGTCGGCGGACAGCGCATCGTAGGCGGCCTGAAGAAGCGGGAAGGTCTTCGTGTCGGGCTCCTCGAAGGTCAGCCTGCCGATTTCGGCAAGGCTCAGGCGCTTCGCGCAGCCGTCAAGCCTTTCGGGCCAGCCG
>ERZ779861.3684-NODE-3684-length-12395-cov-3.564425_pt1 | contig 12395 bp, 9 predicted proteins | sample MGYA00511558_ERZ779861 | MGnify/ENA primary metagenome ERZ779861 (study PRJEB29588, sample SAMEA2163432) | human gut metagenome | biome: human gut; feature: human-associated habitat; material: faeces | place: Denmark | collected 2008/2010 ... | reverse complement strand
GACCCCGACAATCCGCGCACACAGGACGACTTGGACGAACCCGGAATTCTGACTCACTTCACTCCAGAGCACACGGAAAGACTGATAAACTATATCGACAACGACTGCGGCTCTCCCATTACGGAAGCAATACCTGCCGAGCTGCAAAGCATTATCACGGAAGAAATAACCTCATTCACAGGAGGAGCGAGAACTGCCGAGGAATGCGCGAAGGTTATTCAGTCGAGAGCAAAAATATGGCTGGCTGAACACGAATAAACTTACACATCCCCATCTGACAACGGACCAAGCGAGGACTCAGTATGTTTAAAAAAGCAATCGCATATGTCATGGCGGCTCTTCTCTGCTTTACGGGATGCTCCGCTTCACAGGACGCTGACGAGAGCGAAACCACATCTGTCGAAGAAGAATATGTACGCCCGACCAAGCTGACCGAACGCTTCACCTGTGCTCCTATTGAATCTCCGAGCGGATTTACGCCTGCGGTAGACTCATACCCGTATTACGACAAGGACAGCGGGGAGATTACGGTTCTGTTTAACAAAAGCGAGCCGAGCGATTCCGACGACGGCAAGTACAATATTTCCTACAAATTGTGCAGGTACGACAGCAACAACAATTTGATTTTCGTGCGCGACCTTGACCTCTGTGGAGACGACAGTATGTATGCGGCAAACTCCGTTATTCTCGCCGACCGCATTGTATATCTCTGTGCGGAAAGCAAAGGAGACGGAAGACTCTCGTACTGCCTGAAAAGCTGCGGACTTGACGGCGGGGATGAAAAAAACTCCGCAAAAATTGACGGGCTTTTTGACACATACTCTGACTACGGCGGGTTCTACATAAGCTATATGTGCGTCTCCTCCGACGGTAGTATATTCCTCGGAACGGACACCGAAGTTCTCGCGCTGAGCTACGATTTTATAAAGAAATTCTCCGTCACCACGTACAACTACATCACGGCAATGTCGCTCTCGAACACAGGGGAGGTGTACATCGCATCGTTCTTTGAAAACGGAAGCGGCATTGCCAAGGTTGACGAGGAAACAAAAGCTCTCTCCGACCCGATATACCCGGGGGACAAGGTGAGACAGATATTCTTCGGCGACGGATACGACCTATACCTCACGCAGGACGATGGATTCTACGGGTGTACTGTCACGGAAAACGGATGCGAGGTGGAAATGCTCATGAACTACACAAGCTCCGACAGCACCGCGGACTCCTTCACCATAGTTTCCGTTATCGACAAGGACACGGTTTTCGGATATGAATACGGCTCCGACTCATACATTCCGACCTGCGGGATATACAAAAAGGCTCAGGATGTTGATTTGTCAACAATAACCGTTCTCGAAATCGCGGCTCCTGAGGGCATAGGACGCTCAACTTCGGCAAAAATCGTAGCGTACAACAAGGCTCACAGCGATACGAGGATAGTAATAAACGACTACTCGCGCTATTCTACAGACGAAAATTATAACGGAGGCATTGACAGGCTCATCACGGACATGGTGACGGGACAGTACAAGCCCGACATAATTATAGGCGGAATGTACAGCAGTCTCACCGACAGTATTATCGCGCAGGGACTGTTCGCAGATATGTACCCTCTCATTGACGAGGATGACGAGATAAGCCGCGACGACATTCTCGGTGGAATACTGCGCACCTTCACGACCTCCGACGGACAGCTTTGGGGACTGACTTCAAGCTACTACCTCGACACGTTAGTCGGACGGAGCGATACTCTTGACGGCAGAACCTCATGGACGCTTAAAGAGATGATGGACTTCGCCAAAGCTCTGCCTGAGGGGTCAAGCCTGACAAGAGCGTTAACTCAGTGGAGCGTCACTACACGGTTCAAGGGTATGTTCAATCAGTTCATCGACATGGAAAACCACACCTGCGATTTTGAAAACGAGGAATTCATCGAAATACTGAACTTCATCTCTTCCCTGCCAAAGGATTATGACTACAAGGCTGACAAAAACGCTGACAATGTCTACGAGAAGTACCAAAACGGCACGATTTCTTTATACAATCTCTACATCCGCGCGCTGAATTTGTTTACCATGCTCAAATTCGCTCTCGACACCGAGGACTACACGCTCATAGGATATCCTACATATGGCGAATACACAAGCAGCGGAAGATTATCGTTCAACAATCAGTTTGTCATAACGAAATTCTGCGAAAACAAAGCTCTCGCGTGGGACTTTGTTAAATCCGCAGTCGCGCCGAAGATGAATTACAGTCAAAAATTAACAAACGACGACCTGCCGATAACGCGCGGAAGCTTTAACAAGCTCTGCAAGGTCATGTACGGCTACGAGTTTGAATACTACTACGGCGGCGGAGTCTATTATCACCCCGCAGATCCCAAAAATCCGCTCACCTCGGAAGCTCTTAAAACTCCCGGAGAAGTGCTTCGTTTTACCGAGCGCGACGCAGAGATACTGCTTGACTACCTCGACAACGAATGCGGCTCTGCGGTATCGGAATCCATCCCGTATGAGGTATCAAGCATAATAAACGAGGAGATAAGCACGTTCTTAGGCGGTGCAAAAACTGCCGAGGAATGCGCGAAGATTATTCAGTCGAGAGTAAGCATACTTCTCTCTGAGATATCATAATGACTTTTTAATCAAATTCTCATGAAACATGACTTTATTAAATTACTTCGGTGTGCTATAATACTTACACTGATTAATTATCTCACGGAGGAAATAATGCGAAAGAGAATTTTTGCTCTTGTCTTAGCCATGCTCATGCTGACCTCAGCCGCGTCATGCACAAAGGACAACACATCTGACCCCGCAGACACTAACGTCACAAGCACAACGGACGGTGAAGCTGTCGAGAAAATCAAGGTTCTGACAGGAGTTTACACCGAAAAGGCTGTTGATGTACCGGAAGGTTTTAACGCTGTCGGAAATATGACGCCATCTTATGACAAGGAAACAGGAGAGATGCGCCTGCTTGTCTCAAAGTTCGACGACCAGACCGACAAAGAAGGCAACTACGTCACCTCAAAATACATATACAAGCTCATAACCTACGATAAGGACATGAATATCACAGCAAACAAGGATCTTGTCATTCCCGACAGTGAAATGTCGTACATTAATCAAGCTGTGATATCCGGCGACATGCTTTATTATCTTTCGAACGAATACACGGACAACGCCGCAACATACTATATCTGCAAGTATAATCTGACGACGGACGAGATCACAAAATCCGATGAGTTAAACGGTCTGTTCAACATAGAAAACCCCGAATGGTTCTATTTACAGGGTATCTCGGTAACTCCTGCGGGAGACGTTTACCTTGCTTCGGACGGAGAAATTGTTGTGCTTAACTCCGACTTCATCAAAAAAACTTCTATTCAGATAACAAACTGGATAAACTCGATGTCATGCTCACCCGACGGCGACGTTTATATTTCATCATATTTTGACGACGGAATGGGTATCGCTAAGGTTGACACTGAGAAAGGCGCGCTCGGAACTCCGATAACCGTAGGCAACGAAGCGAACGACATATTCTTTGGAGAAGGCTATGACCTTTTCATCGGAAAGAGCGACGGCGTTTACGGATGCACCTTTGCCGAGGACGGTACTCTCACACAGGAGATGCTGCTGAACTACTCTAATTCTGATATCAACAGAGGCAACTTCAATCTTTTGTCAGTGCTCGACAAGGATACCATCATCGGAAATGACTACTCATTAGAATCCGGCAATATGGTTATTCTCCGAAAGAGCGCCGATATCGACCTCTCTTCCGTCAAGGTTGTGGAAATAGCGACATCCGAATTCACAGGCTACAATGTCGCGTCAAGCTTAGTCGACTACAATAAAACTCACAAGGACTCCCGAATAGTGCTCAGCGACTACACTAAGTACAACACGGACGAGGACTATACTGCCGGAAAGACTAAGCTGATGAACGATGTCTCCGCGGGTCTGTACAAGCCGGACATTATAATCGGCAGCTATTACAGCGGCGTGGCGTCTGACTTTGTCAAGAAGGGTATGTTCGTCGACCTCGGAACGTTCCTTGACTCAGACGCAGAGCTGAAAAAGGACGATATTTTCGGCAGCGTTATCCGCGCGTTCTCTACCTCCGACGGAAAGATATGGGGACTTACGCCTGACATTAGTCTCCAGACTCTTGTTGCGAGAACCGACACGCTGGGCGGCAAGACTTCATGGACGCTTGACGAAATGATAGACTACGCAAACGCACTTCCCGCCGGAACTCAGCTGCTTGAGGGTCTGTCGCAGGGAAGCATACTCTCCTCATTCCAGAACGTTTTCAACACATACATTGATATGCAGAACAACACCTGCGATTTTGAAAACGAGTCGTTCTACAAGTTCCTTAACTTCATATCCACCCTGCCGAAGGAGTACAATTACGAGGAAAGAGGCGACAACTACTACGAGGTGTATCAAACAGGAAAAATCGCACTCTATCCCGCATACATTTCCTCACCCCCGAACATTACCGAGCTTCAGTGCGTTTTCAACTCAAAAGACTACACACTGATAGGATATCCGACCACAGGAGACAACACTTACGGCGGTCTCATCACATATGACACGGCTTACATGATAGCAAGCTGCTGCGAAAACACGGACATTGCATGGGACTTCATCAAATCTACGATAACCCCAAAGGGCGAAAGATATTCAAACAATCTTCCGATACTGAAGTCTTCCATGAAAGCGCAGTGCGAGACATACTACGACTACGAATTTGAGTATTATTTCAGCGGCGGCGCTTCGTGGGGACCGATGGATCCCGACAATCCCACAACACAGGAAGACATGACCGAACCCGGAATTCTCGCGCACTTCACCAAGGAAGACACTGACTTTATCATGAACTACCTCGAAAACGGCTGTGGCTCCCCCATGACGGACACCATCCCGACGGAAGTGACAAACATAATCACGGAAGAGATAACATCATTCTCGGGCGGTGCAAAAACTGCTGAGGACTGCGCGAGGGTAATTCAGTCCCGTGTAAAGATATGGCTTGCGGAACACGAATAAAATTTCCATATTCACCCATATAGCATATACGAATAAATCATACCCGTTTTGGATATAACATTAGCGGATGAAGTTTTCGTACAGTCGAAGTTATCTGACTGTACAACCGAGCTTTATCCGCTGATTTATTTTATCAGGCAGGTATGAGAAATGGATGGAAATCACGATTTTTACCGTATCGACGACGCTATGAGAGATCTGCCGCTCGGTCTCGGAATGGCGTTCATGCAAAACTTTTCGGCTTTTGAAAGATTCCGCGAGCTTTCCGAATACGAGAGAAGCAGATTTATCAGCGGAGTACGCGACGTTAAGACAAGAGAAGAAATGCGCGACTATGTTCTTTCTCTGAACGACCGCAAAGAGTAAAAACTCCGTCTGTGTAGATTATTCTCTTGATTTTGCCGCTGTTTCGGACTATAATTGTATTATACCGAAATAACAAAGCCGGAGAAAATCAATGCAGAATCTTGAAATTGAAAGAAAATATCTTATCGTTTTACCGGATGAAGAGTTCTTAAAATCGCGCGAAGGATGTGTCGTGAAGCATATTACTCAGACGTATCTTCTGCGTCACGAGAATGATGTCGAGCGAAGGATAAGAAAGATAGAGGACGGAAAAAATACTTTCTACGTCTACACCGAAAAACGCCCGAAAAGCTCCACCACAAGGCTTGAGGACGAGCGGGATATAACAGAGGACGAATACAATGAGCTGATGAAGGAAAGATATTCTTATCTCACAAAGACAAGGTACGCTTTCCCGTATTCCGCTCATACTATCGAAATCGACGTTTATCCATACGAAATCGGAGGAGACGCATTAGTCGGACGCGCAGTCATGGAAGTCGAACTGAAGGATGAAAACGAGATGATTGACTTTCCGAGCGGCATTACTGTCATACGTGAGCTTACGGGAACACGTGAGTTCTCCAACAAGACTTTGGCTAAGCGAGTGGGACAGTCTGACTAAATCAGATTCTTACTCAAAAAAAACAGCGCCGTGCATCGGTCTTTCCCTCGATTGAAGGAGCTTTACCGATGTATGAGCGCTGTTTTTCGTTTTGATTAAAATGAAGCGAGAGACTCTACCGCGCTGTCAAAGGTTCCCTCTCCCATGGAGTTTGCCTTTGATATCAGCTTAATATTCATGTCAAGCGCACGCCTTTTCAGCTTCAATACGGATTTAGGCGAGGTCGTTCTTGTGTTCTGCGCGGCAGAGTTTTCGTCGAAAAATGTAGTTGACAGAAGCACCGCCTTTGTGTAGCTGCTGCCGAATTCCTCCGAGACTGTGCCGAGCTTGTAGAGTTCCTCCGTCTTAATATCTCCGTTTTTGCATGAGATAAATATGGGGCAGACTCCGCACATGAGCATACAGTCTATTTCGTTCTGTGTGCCGTTGAAGCCGCCGTTTTCGTCATCCCATCCGATGGTAATGCCCGTCTCGACACTGCAAAACGCTCGGTCCTCTTCATGCTTAGCACGGATTCCGGCAAGGTAGGTTCTGTATTCGAGTATCGTTCCCGATTTGTTCAGGCATTCCTCAACTATTTTGTTCTTGTATCTGAAGAAATAGCTTCCGCGCCGCGACATTTCCTCGTTAATTATAACGAATCCGCACGCGACAAGCGCTTTCCACAGCTTTTTGTCAACGGAATTTTTCGCGCTCGAGCCTATTATGTCCTTTGATATCGTTCTTATCTCACTTTCCCCATATCTGCTCGTTTCTGAGGAAAGCCTGCCGATTTTTGCGTTCCATCCTGCGGGGTCAGCCTTGCACAGCTTCCACAGCGACTCGATATCGAACACTTCGGGAGCGTCCGCGTCAAATTTTATTCCCCTTGAGCAGACAACGCCGCCGTGGAGAATGATGTTCTCTTCGCAGGTGAGGTAGACCTCGGTATTGTACGAGAAGTCGAACACGAATTTTTCCGCGCCGTCTTCCCCACCGAAACGGAAAAGAATTCCTCTGCGGCTCACCGGACTGATACGGAACGCGAACAGGTTTCTGCCGTTTTTCCTGCCGAGCGTCATGCCCACTGCCGTCAAAATAACGCTGTCTCCGCCGGAAATATCGACTACGTAGTTCTCGTTTTCGTCGGACAGTATGCCCTCAAGCACTCCGCATATGTCGTCAAGGTCGTTTCTTGAAGCTCTCACGGCGTCCATTTCGCATTGAAGCCCTCTGCCTGAGAGTATTTTTTTGTATCGCGGAATTTCACGCCATACTTTTTTTGTATCTGGAGCGACAAATATTGTTTTCTGCGGTTTGAGCGCGAGCGTGGATATGAAGTTTTCTATCGGTGAACCCGAGAATATTTCAATCAGTGTCATACTCCGCCTCCCTCATGTCGTTCTACTATAATTTTATCAGATTTGCAGGATATTTTCTGTACTTTTATATTAATTTTTCATAATAAAAATATGCACCCCATTTTTAGTGAAGTGCATACTTTTTTTCAGTTATTTGTGTTTCTGAGATATCTCTCTATTCTCGACGAGAGCATCATGAGCGCCACTTTGTTTTCTCCGCCTTCGGGAATTACAATGTCAGCGAGCTTTCGCGTCGGCTCTACGTATTTCTCGTGCATCGGCTTGACAGTTGTAATATACTGCGTGACTACCGATTCAAGCGAGCGTCCTCTTTCGCGGGTGTCTCTCAGTATTCTTCTGATAAGGCGAACATCCGCATCTGTGTCAACGAAAATCTTCTCGTCAAACATATCCACAAGTCTCGGGTCGGCGAAAATCAGTATTCCCTCAACGATGATAACGCGGTTCGGCTCTATCCTGTGTGTCTCGCGGCTTCTGTTGTGGTCGGCGTAATCGTAAATGGGACAGTCGACGGCTTCTCCGGCTTTCAGCTTTTTCATGTGCTCGATAAGCAAATCATTGTCAAAAGCCTCGGGAATGTCGTAGTTGAGCTTGCATCTCTCTGAGAATGGCATATTGTCGTGAGCTTTGTAGTAGTCGTCGTGGCGTATCACGGTAACATCGGGTGAAAATTCAGCGGCAAGAGTATCGGTAAGCGTAGTTTTTCCGCTCCCTGTTCCTCCCGCAATTCCGATAGTAAGCATATCAAAAACCTTTCGTTATCTTCTCGACTTATCATAAGGAATTCCCTCTGCTTTTGGTGCGCGGGACTTCTTTGACGTAAACGCAAGCACTATCATCGTAACGATATACGGCGACATTTTATAGAATGCGTTGTTTATTCCGAGAGAGTTTAGGAACGGGATAAGCGGAACGGAATACGCTATGGTTCTGAGTAATGCAAACAGAAGTGCCGCGAGAGCTATCTTCACCGGCTTCCACTGACCGAAAATCATAACGGCAAGCGCAAGGAATCCGAATCCCGCCACACCCGTATGACCGTTGCAGTTTCCGTCCGTTACTCCGACAGCGTAGAAAAATCCGCCGATACCGCCGAGGAATCCCGATATCGTAACGCCCGCCCATCTCATCTTCTCTACATTGATACCGACTGAATCGGCGGCAGAGGGATGTTCACCGCAGGCACGAAGTCTCAAGCCGAATCTTGTCTTATAGAACACCACGACAGCCACGGCAAGCAAAACGAGTCCGATATACACTGTTATATAAGTGTTTTTGAAGAATAAATCTCCTATAACGGGGATTTTCGACAGTCCCGGAACTTCACGGACGTAGAAGAACACGCTTGTTGTAACACCGTCCGAGCCGAGCTTCATCTTAGCGAAGAGAAGTATAGCCGCGGGAATGAGCATATTCATTGCCGTTCCGACTATGGTTTGATCCGCCTTCATATTTATCGCCGCAAACGCAAGCATGAAGGAATATATTATACCCGCCGCAGCCGCCACTATCATTGCAAGAATGAGCATGAGCTGTGCGTTCATTCCGCTTCCTTCGATAAGGTAAACAAACACGCATCCGAGGAAAGCTCCCGTCAGCATTATACCTTCAAGACCGATGTTGATAACGCCCGAACGTTCCGAGAACATACCTCCGAGAGCAACGAGCAAAAGAGGTATCGCGACGGGAAGCGTTCCCTGAATCAGGTAATAAATGGTTTCCATTACTTATCCTCTCCTTTCGTTTCTCCGCTCTTTTTCATCTTTCCGAAGAGCTTTGCAATTGACGCGCTGATTATTCCGGAGAACGCCGAGAAGTAGATTATGACCGCTATAACGACGTCGATTATCTCCGGCTTATATCCGTAAAGGCTCGCCATTGTTCCTCCGCGCTGAATAAGGCTGATAAACACCGCCGAGAATACAATTCCGATGGGGTTTGACGCGCCGAGAAGTGCGACAGCGATACCGTTGAAGCCGTTTGCCGCTATGACCGAGATAGGCTCGTACGTCATGGAGCTTCCCGCAATAGTGGACGGCGCGAGAATGGCAAACGCACCTCCGAGACCCGCAAGCATACCCGCGAGAGACATTGTTAGCATGATGTTGCGCTTGCTCTTCATTCCGGCGTACTCTGCGGCGTCCTTGTTAAAGCCTGTCGCGCGAAGCTCATAGCCGAATGTGGTTTTGTTCAGCACAATGTAGAGTATCACAGCCGCTATGACCGCGAAGAATATTGCAATATTGAGGTTTGAATTCTTCACTCCGAGAGACGGAAGCTGAGCCGAATCGGGGAGATATTTGGTTCTCGTCTTGCCGGACTCATAGAGAAGCGCGTTCTGCATTATGAGCATATCGACAAGGTACATTCCTATGTAGTTGAACATGATGGAAGTGATGACCTCGTTCACGTTGAGCAGCGCCTTGAATATGCCGGGAATGAAGCCCCAGATGAATCCTCCGACAGCACCCGCGAGAACGCAGAACACCCAGCGTATTCCCTCAATTCCCGCCGGAAGAGGCACGCATAGTCCCATGTACAGCGCGAAGAACATTCCCATTGTGTACTGTCCCGACGCGCCGATGTTGAACAGACCCATTTTGAAGGCGAATCCGACAGCAAGACCAGTCATCATAATCGGAATTGAGTAGTAGAACACGTCTCCGAGCTTTTTAAAGCCTCCCGTGATAATAGTAAGAATACCGGGAGCAGCGGACGCCGGACTTGCCGCGAGCATTACGAAAAATCCGAAAATAAGTCCTATCACTATAGCAAGGCAGGCGGCGCGGAATGCTTTGAATCCGTCTGAGCGGACAAGCTTTGATAATTTACCGTTATTCATTTCGTCCACCTCACATATTTCTCTTTGCGCCCGACATATAAAGTCCAAGCTCTTCTACCGATACCTTCTTCGGGTCAAGCTCACCGACTATCTCACCGCCGTGGATTACGAGAATTCTGTCGGATACGTCCATGACCTCGTCAAGCTCGAGCGACACAAGAAGAACCGCTCTTCCCGCATCTCTGTCCGCTACGATTCTTTTGTGGATATATTCTATCGCACCGACGTCAAGACCGCGAGTAGGCTGAACCGCAATGAGAAGCTCGTGTTCCTTGTCTATCTCGCGAGCTACAATCGCCTTCTGCTGGTTTCCGCCGCTCATCTGCCTTACAACGGTAAGAGAGCCTTGTCCGCATCTTACGTCGTATTCCTTAATAAGCTCGTCGGAGTATTCGCGTACTTCCCTGCGCTTTATGAATCCGTGGTTTTGGAACTTCGGTTCGAGGTATCTCTTCAGCACCATGTTTTCTTCGAGGGTGTAGTCGAGTACAAGTCCGTGCTTGTGTCTGTCCTCGGGGATGTGGCTCATCTCACCCTTGTGGCGCTGTCTTACCTTCGCGTTCATAAAGTCGTTTCCGCACAGCTCTATCTTTCCGCCCGCGGCTTTTTCAAGTCCCGTCAGCGCATAGATAAGCTCCGTCTGTCCGTTCCCGTCGATTCCGGCAATACAGCATATCTCGCCCGCGCGTACATCGAACGACACATTTTTCACTGCCTCGCGCTTGCTTATTCTTGACATTACGGTGAGGTTCTTCACACTGAGCACAACGTCTCCAACCTCGGCAGGCTTTTTGTCAACGGAGAAGCTGATATCGCGTCCGACCATCATTCTTGACAGCTCTTCTTTTGTAGTGCCTTTAGTCTCAACCGTGCCGATGCATTTGCCCTTGCGAAGAACCGTGCATCTGTCAGCGACCTGCATTATCTCGTCGAGCTTGTGCGTGATAAAGAGAATTGATTTTCCCTCTTTCGCGAAGCCTTTCATGATAGCCATAAGCTCGTCGATTTCCTGCGGAGTAAGAACGGCAGTCGGCTCGTCGAAAATGAGGATGTCGTTCTCGCGGTACAGCATCTTCAAAATCTCAACTCTCTGCTGCATACCTACGGAAACATCTTCGATAACGGCGTCCGGGTCTACCATAAGTCCGTATTTGTCCGACAGCGCGACGATTTTTTCCCTTGCCGCGGCTTTATCGAGAAATCCGTTTTTGAGCGGTTCTACGCCGAGCATGATGTTTTCAAGCACCGTGAATATCTCGACAAGTTTAAAATGCTGATGCACCATTCCGATACCGAGTGCGTTTGCGTCGTTGGGGTTATTTATTTTGATAGGCTTTCCGTCTTTACGAATCTCACCGCCGTCCGGCTGATAAAGTCCGAAGAGTACGCTCATCAGAGTTGATTTTCCCGCTCCGTTTTCTCCGAGAAGCGCGTGTATCTCTCCCCGTTTCAGCTGCAATGTGATGTCATCGTTAGCGCGTATTCCGGGAAAATCCTTTGTAATGTGGAGCATTTCTATAACATAGTCTTCCATAGTCTTTGTTAAAACCGCTCCTTTCCGTCATATCGTGTGTTTTTCAAGCTCTCCTCCGATGTTTGAATTATTTATTATTCCTGACATTTTTCGAGCTTCTTTATGTAAAAAGAGGGAGAAGCAGTTATTTGCCCCTCCCTCCGCGATACCGTTCATGCGTTAAACGAGGTATCATTTGTACATTATTCTGTTATAGTTTCTCAGAATCAGAAGTCTCGAATTAATTTATCTTACCGTTACGTTAACCTTTGTGAGTCCGAGTCCGGATACGAGCTCGTCTGCTGTAGCGATACCGGTATCAGCCGCAACTGTGATTGTGCGGACAGGATCAACTGAGCCGTCAACGAGAGTAGCGTAAACCTTGTCGTAGTCTTCCTTAGTGAACTTTGCGAAGCGGTCGAAAGCATTGTCGGAAGAACCGTCGAGAACCTCAGTGGGAAGACCTACACCGTTGTTAGCTGCGGTGAAGTATGTTGTCTTTCCGCCGTATGTGGACTCAAAAGTACCGTCGTAGATGGAAGTAAGAACTGTAACTACAGAGTTGCCGAGGCCCTTTGTAGCGGATGTGATAACTGTGTCGCTGTCATATCTCTGGTCAACGTCAACGCCGATAACCTTTGCA
>ERZ779861.3682-NODE-3682-length-12399-cov-13.543098_pt1 | contig 12399 bp, 7 predicted proteins | sample MGYA00511558_ERZ779861 | MGnify/ENA primary metagenome ERZ779861 (study PRJEB29588, sample SAMEA2163432) | human gut metagenome | biome: human gut; feature: human-associated habitat; material: faeces | place: Denmark | collected 2008/2010 ... | reverse complement strand
TGGCCACCAGCTCGCCGTTGGACGCGGCCTTCTGGCCCTTGCCCAGATAGATGTTATCCTCGAAGCCTACGCGGACATTGCCGCCCATGGCGATAGCGGCAGCGGCCATGGTCCAAGCAGCGCGGCCCACGCCGGAGACAGTCCAGGTGGCGTCAGCGGGGATCTTGCTGGCGAAGAAGGCCAGATTCTCCACGGTGGCGGGGGTGCAGCCGTGCACGCCCAGCACGAAGTTGAACTGCATGGGGTGGCCGGGAACCTCGCCCTTCTTGGCCATACCCAGAACGGTGTCGATGTGACCCAGCTCGAAGCACTCGTACTCGGGCTTGATGCCGTTCTCGATCATGCGCTTGCCGAAGGCGCGCATGGTGGGCATAGTGTTATCGAAGATCTCATCGCCGAAGTTGCAGGTACCGCAGTCCAGGGTGGCCATCTCGGGGAACAGCTCAGTGGGCTGCAGACGCTCCTCGGGGCTCATGCCGGTGGCGCCGCCGGTGGAGGGGATCATGATGACGTCAGGCAGTTCCTTGCGGATGGCGTCCATGACGACCTTAAAGCGGTCACGATTCTGAGTGGGGGTGCCGTCGTCCTCGCGGACATGGATGTGCAGGATGGCAGCGCCGGCCTCGTAAGCGGACTTGGCCTCGCGCACCATTTCCTCGACGGTGTAGGGAACGGCCTCGTTCTGGGCCTTGGTGACTTCCGCGCCGCAGATGGCGGCGGTAATGATCAGCTTTTCCATCATTCTGCTCCCTTACTTCTTGATTTCCTTGCGCTGGCAGTCCTTGGGGGTGACGCAGGTGCCGTGAGCGCGGCAGACCACGATGGGCTCAGCCAGCACGTCAGCGGCGGAAGCGCTGATGTCGGGGCGGGAGACGATGACCTTGCGGGCCTCGAACTTCATGGTACGGGAGGTGTTGCCGATCTTCTCGATCTCGCCGTAGGCCTCGATGTAGTCGCCGGCGTACACGGGAGCCAGGAACTCCACATTGTCGTAAGCGCAGAACAGGCCCTCGTCGCCGTCGCAGGCGATCAGCAGCTCGGTAGCCACGTCACCGAACAGGTGCACCATGTGGGCGCCGTCCACCAGGTTGCCGCCGTAGTGAGCGTCCTTCGCACTCATACGCAGGCGAAGCATAGAAGTGATCTTTTCCATAGATGTTTCCTCCTTCAAAATGATTCTTTCTTACGTTTTGTTCGTATTCCTCATTCAGCTGGCCGGGAACTCTCTTTTTTCTTATACCAGAAAAGAACAAAGAGCTTGTGGGCAAAGACGTTCCGAAGAAATCTCCGGATTGCTTTGACCGCAAGCTCCTAACGCGAAAAGAGCGCTGTCGGTCAAGCATTTTGACCAATAGCGCTCCATGTCGATAAGATCAACATGACAGCAACACCGTTTACGCGGCGCTGCCAAGGGAACAGAATAGGCAAACTGCTCCCTTTCGGCGAAAGATCCCTTCCCGTCCGGCCATCCAGGCCGCCCGCTCCGCTGCCGGACAGTACCCTATCTTTCGCGCCTCTATTGACTGATATTTGGAATATTACCAGTGTCAATTATGACAGGTATTTCAAGTATTGTCAAGAGGGTTTGTGATACAAATAACAAACTTATTTTTGTGCAACTTTCCAATTATTTGGGATAAAATTTCGCCCCGGGAAACCGGGGCAAAAAAATTACCTCAAATGGGCGTTGCCCATTTGAGGTAAGCAGGTTCTCGCTTCGACCCGCGCTCCTTCCCCCGCAGGGCGTGGGAAGGAACACTCTCTCCGCGCAGAGTGTTTTTCGCCACGCACATGTCTCGGCGAAAAACGATTCAAATGGTTCGCCGCCTGCGGGCGGCGAATTCTGCGAAGCTTTTTGTTCTGAGCCCGAAAGCCTCAATAGTTTTCCTCGATCAGCTGCATGATCTCCGGTTTCAGGGACAGCATGCGGCAGATGTTCAGGGCGTCACGGGGACAGTCGGACTTGCCCACCACCCGGTACAGGCCGTAGTTCATGTGGCGGGCGATGACGGCCACGCCGTCCTCATTGGTGGCGGCCAGCTCACGGCGGATCTGCTCGGGGTCAACGTCCCGCAGACCGATGATCTGATAGTGATCCTTGGCGCACTCGGCCACCTTGTCATAGTGGGTGGTCAGCAGCGAGATGGCGTTGACGCCGTTGAGGTACTTGGTGACGGCCTGCACGATCACCGCGCCCTCGTCGGGGTTGGTGCCACGGGCGAACTCGTCCAGCAGGAACAGGGAGTAGCCCTGCTCCACCTCGGAGAGCGCCTTCTGGAACTGGACGATCTCGGAGCCGAAGCCGGAAAGACCCGACTGGATGGACTGCAGATCGTCAAACAGCATTTTCACGCTGTGGAACAGCGGCATTCTGGCGGACTTGGCGCACACCAGAAAGCCCGCCTGCAAGAGAAGCACATTCAGCGCCACGGTTTTCATGGCCACGGATTTGCCGCCCATGTTGGCACCGGTGATGACGGTAGCGCCCCGATCCAGCGCGATGGACACGGGGACAAAGGCTCTCCCCTGCTCCGCCAGCAGGTCGACTAATTCCGGGTTCACCATATCCTCCAGCACCAGCTCGCCGTCGGTGATCTGGGGCAGCACGCCGCCGTAACGGACGGCGAACAGCGCCTTCTGCACCATGAAGTCCAGACGGCCCAGTGTCTCCGCGTCGGTCAGCAGATCGTCCACCATGGGAGCCAGCTGGGCACCCATGGTGCGGCGCACCTTCATCTCCTCGCTCTCCTCCTCGGCGCAGATACGGGTGCGTTGGAGCCGCAGATCGTCCTTTTCCGCGTCGGTCTGGGCGTGGAACAGCCGCTCCTCCACATCCTTCTTGGCAGCGCGGATCTCCTTCAGCTTCTGGGTGGCGCTGTCCGGGATATAAAAGCCACGGCTTCCGGTGTGATTGGGGTCGAGGATATCCAGCGCGGCGGCGGGATCGTGGAGGGCCGTGTCCTTCAGACCCGCCGTTTCGTTGATGGTATCCAGCAGCGGACGAATATCGCTGAGCCGCTGGAGGTAGCCCTTGATCTCGAACAGCTCCACATGATCCGGCACCTCGCCGTTCTGGCAGCGGCGCAGGGAGTTGCGGATGTCCTTGATCTGGCACAGCAGCGTCATCAGGCGGGTGAAGGTATCCTTCAATTCCTCGTTATGGACAGCCAGCGCCTGCACGTTGTACAGCTCTGTTTCCAGCGCTGGGCGCTCCTCGGGGGTATAGAACCGCAGGCGGCGGATGCGCTCCAGCCCAAAGGGGGAGCAGCCGTGCAGCGTCTCCAGCGCGTATTGCAGGCCGATCTTGACCTTTTCGTCAAAGGATATGGCGATCATCGTAATTCCTCCTTCACATTGATGACGGGAGCGTCCACCGCGGCGGTCATGGCGGCCATGAACGCGTCCTTGTCAAAGCGCCAGCCATAGGCGGATACCGGGTTGATGGTGACGCACAGGGTGCGGGCGGCCTCCTCCGTTTCCAGCGTGACGCTGCGGGTAGCCAGCTTGTCCAGCGTGTCGGGCTTCAGCAGCACCTTGCTGGGATCCTTCACCACCAGGCGGCCGTTGCGCAGTACGCCGCTGCGCAGCAGCGGCAGCACCATGCTGTCGGTCAGTGCGCCGGTGATGAAGGCTGCGCCGTTGTCCCGCCAGCACTTCTCCAGACCCTCGGCAGCCTCCGGCGGCAGCGTCTCCGCCTTGGGCAGGTTCATTAGGTGGTAGATGTGGGCGGTGTCGGCCACCACCTTGTCCATGTTCATATCGTAGCTGGCGCCGGTGCAGAGGATGACGCCCTCGGCCACGGCCCGGGCGCCAAGGCTCTTGCGGCCCAGCGCACCGTCGATGATGGAGATATCCGCGCCCAGGTCAAAAAACTCCTTTGACACGGTTTTCAACTGCGTGGTGATGGACGGCCCGGCCAGCTGAACGTGTCCGGCGCTGCGTGCCCGGACGATCACCACCTCGCCCAAAGGCGTGGGGATGCCGGTGGTCATCAGTATTTCCTTGGTGATATCCCCCAGCCGCAGCATATCCTTGGCCGTGGCGATCAGGGTGCCTTCCCGGACGAAAATGCCGGGCTTTTCCGTGCCGGTCACAATGTCGGTGGACTCGCCGTCCCGGCCAATGGAGGTCAGACCCAGCACACCCTGCAATTTTCCCTGCTCCAGCAGCCAGTTGAGCATCGTCGTCTTTCCGGCATTCTTGCACATGCCCACGATGGACATGGTTTTCACGCTGTGCAGCTGCCGCAAAAGCTGTTCTTTCATATTGCCTCTCCTTCGGAGTGTAGTCATTCAACTAATTATTATAGCGGATAAGCTTTCAAAAAGGAACCCCCAATTTTTTTCTTATGAAAAAGGGCAACGCCCTTTTTCATAAATATGATTCGCTCCGACCCGCATTCATTCGCCCACCTTGTGTGCGAATGAACACTCTCTCCGCGCAGCGTATTTTTTGCCATGTACACGCCACGGCAAAAAATGATTCAACTTGTTCGCCGCCTATGGGCGGCGAATTCTGCGAAGCTTTTTACACCTTCACCAAAAATCCCACTGTTTACCCGTTTTGTTTCCTGTCAGTCGGTTGACAGAGGTGGTATAATAAGAAAAATTCCCGCAAAGGAGAACGCCGCTATGGAGATTACCCGCGCCTACGTGAAAAGCATTCTGCCCCACCGCGATCCAGAGGGGCACAAGGGCACCTTCGGCAAGGTGTACTGTCTGTGCGGCGCGGTGGGCTACACCGGCGCACCGGTGCTGGCGGCCTCCGCCGCTGTCCGCAGCGGCAGCGGATTGGTGTTTCTGGGGGTGCCGAAGGATATCTGGCCCATCGTGGCGGTGAAATGCGACAGCGCCATGCCCTCTCCCCTGCCGTCCCAGCAGGGTAAGCTGGCGCTGGCGGCGGAGGACGCCGTCCGGGCACGGATCGATGGCTGCGACGCAGTGCTGATCGGCTGCGGCATGGGCCGCAGCGAGGAAAGCGACGTCCTAACCCGGCGGCTCATCGACATGGACAAGCCGCTGGTGCTGGACGCCGACGGCATAAACGCCTTTGAGACGCATATACCTGAAATAAAGCGCCGTCAGGGCAAGGTCACGGTAATGACGCCCCACGAGGGAGAGTTCTTCCGCGCCGGCGGCGACCTGAGTCGGGGCCGGGAGAGCGGCGCACGGGCCTATGCGGCCCGTTGGGGCGTGTATCTGATCCTGAAGGGCCACCGCACCATTGTGGCCGCCCCGGATGGCCGTCTGGCAGTGAACACCACCGGCAACAGCGGCATGGCGAAGGGCGGCAGTGGTGACATTCTCTCCGGCATGGTGGTGAGCCTGCTGGGACAGGGGATGGAACCGTTCGACGCCTGCTGCGCCGCCGTGTACTGCCACGGCCGGGCAGGCGACATGGCCGCGGCGGAGCTGGGAGAGCGGGGCATGTCCCCGGCCGACCTGCTCTCCCGCCTGCCCTATGCGTTCAAAGAGACAGAACAGGGATAAGGAAAGCCTTCCGAATCAAGCTTTCGGAGGGAACACCATGAAACGTATCGTGATCCTGCCGCTGTGCCTGCTGCTTCTGTGCGGCGGCTGCGGCAAAAAGAGCAGCACGGCGGCAAATATTCAGGAGCAGTACAGCCGCGTAGCCACCGCCCAGATGGAGGCGGAGGTCACCTTCCACACCCCGCAGGAGGATCGCAGCTTCACGCTGCAATGTACCTTCACGCCGGAGGAGTCCACCGTCACCGTCACAGCGCCGGAAACCGTCAAGGGCGTGACCGCCACCGTGTCCGGCGAGGAGCTGACCATCGCCTACGACGGGGCGGTGCTGTCGGCGGGCAGCGTGGGGCGGTTCGGGCCTGTCAACGCCCTGCCCTGTCTGCTGCAGGCCATCGGCAGCGGCTATCTGCTGGAGGAGGGCCGGGAGACGCTGGAGGACGCCGACTGCTACCGCCTGACGCTGGACGCCACCGCCGGGGACACGCCGCTGAAATGCACGGTGTGGCTGGACGCGGAGACGCTGCTGCCCCGGTACGCGGAGTTTGCCGCCGACGACGCGGTGGTGGTATCGGCGAAGCTGCTGGCCTTTTCCTGCACGCTGAACGAAGATGCAAACTGACCTTGCAAGGAGGAAATACAGATGGAATCTACACTGCGGAGAACATGGGCCGAGATCGACCTTGACGCGCTGGCCCACAACTATAGGACGCTGCGCGCCCACGTGGGCCCGGCGGTCAAATTTCTGGGGGTGGTGAAGGCCGACGGCTACGGCCACGGCGCCATTCAGGTCTCCCGCACGCTGGAAGCGCTGGGCGCGGACTATCTGGCGGTGTCCAGCATCGACGAGGCCATGGAGCTGCGCCACAACGGCATCGCCATGCCCATCCTGATCCTGGGCCACACGCCGAGGGAGCAGGTGAAGAACCTGATCGACCTGCACATCACCCAGGCCGTGACCTGTGCCGCCAAGGCGGAGGAGTACAGCGCCGAGGCGGTAAAATGCGGCGGCACGCTGAAAGTCCACATCAAGGTGGACACCGGCATGTCCCGGCTGGGGTATCTGTGCGGCGGGGAGATGTTTGACACCGGCGTGGAGGGTATCTGCCACGCCTGTAGCGCGCCGGGACTGGAGGCCGAGGGCATCTTCACCCACTTTGCCGTGGCGGATGAGCCGGACGCGGACAGCCGCGCCTACACGCTGGCCCAGTTCGACCTGTTCCGCCGGGTCATCGACGCCGTGGAGCAGCGGCTGGGCAGGCGCTTCGCCATCCGGCACTGCGCCAATTCCGGCGCGGTGGCGGCGTATCCGGAGACGTATCTGGACATGGTGCGGCCCGGCATCCTGCTGTACGGCTGCACCGAGGCGGCCAAGGCGCTGGGGCTCGTACCGGTGATGACGCTGAAAACCACCGTCAGCACCATCAAGACCTACGCGCCGGGGGTAGATATCAGCTACGGACGGCTGTTCACCACGCCGCGCACCACCCGCATGGGCGTGGTGCCCTACGGCTACGCCGACGGATTTTTCCGGGTGTTGTCCGACCGCTGCGCCATGATGACGGCGGACGGTCCGGCGCCCCAAAGGGGCCGCATCTGCATGGATATGTGCATGATCGACCTGACGGAGCTGCCCGGCGTGCAGGTGGGGGACGAGGTGGAAATTTTCGGCCGCCGTGCACGTGTGGACGACCTGGCAGCGCTGGCGGGCACCATCCCCTACGAGCTGACCTGCGCCGTCAGCAAGCGGGTGCCAAGGGTGTACCTGCAGGGCGGCAAGGTGGTGGAAAAGGAACTGCTGCTGCGAATGTAAAACATGAAAAAAGCACATAAAAACGCTCCCCGATGGGGAGCGTTTTTATTTCAGCCGCAGCTAGGAATTAGCCGCGCTTTTTCTTGGTGATGACCAGCGCGGAGCCGGTAGCAGACAGGACGGACAGACCGACGTACAGGGCGATGCCGCCGTCGAAGGTCTTACCGGACTGAACGGTCTTGCCGTTGTCCTTGGTAGTCGTGTCGCTGCTGCTGTTGCTGCCGCCGGAGGTCTTGGTGGCCCATCTGGCGACGAGGGTAATGTCACCGGTGATGGGGGTGCTGAAGTCGAACTTCTTGCCATCCAGATACCAACCCTTGAACGTATAGTCGTTTCTGTGGGGGTTTCCGGGCTTAGTAGCCGTGCTGCCGTGCTCGACGATCTGGGAATCCACCTTGGTGCCGCCCTTGGAATCGAAGCTCACGGTGTACTCCTTCAGCTTCCACTGAGCGGTGAACACCACATCGCCATCGACGGTAACGGTGTCACCAGCCTTGAGCAGCTTGTCATTCTCCGCGGGAACAGCCTTTACGCTCCAGCCCAGGAAGTCATAACCATAGCGTTCAGGGACAGCATCAGGGATAGTGATCGTCTCGCCATCGAGATAGTAATCATAGACGGCGACGGCATTATGCGTATATTCCGCATTGGGCATGCCGGTCACATGTTCACTATCTTCCGTTACGAACCGGGCGGAATAGAACACCAGATTGCCACTCAGGAAATTGGTGTCTTCCTTGTCGTCCAGCTCACCAACATGGAGGTATGTCCAGTTGGTCTTGCTCATGATGCCATCCGCCTTAGCTTCGTTAACACCAGCGGCGAAGCGGCGCTCGAGGCCATTCTTCAGATCCGCAACTGCCTTAACAACGAGCGGATCCGTGCCGGGGAAGTAATCATCAGCATCGGCGAGACCGGCGCTGGAAGCAAACGTCGCAAAGTGGATACGCACAGCGTCTTCATCCTCATAGCCCGGCAGGCCAACGCGGCTCAGCGTGCTGGCAGCCAGCGCCATATCAAAGCCATCTCCAACAAGCTGAGTGCCATCGGAGGTAATGGGAATGATATAAGCGTTGATGTTAACGATCTCCCACTTGGCGGTCAGGGTCATGGACTTGGTGATGGGGGTGCTGAAGTCGAACGCCTCACCATCCTTCGTGAACCAGCCGAGGAAGCGATAGCCCTCTCTGGTGGGATTCTCAGGCTTGGTGGCCGTGGTACCGTACTGGACGTTCTTCTGCGTGTCAACAGCGGTGCCGCCGTTGGAATCGAAGATCACATCATAGTAGGTGGTGGCGTAGCCCCAGATATACGCGGTGTTCTTGACGCCGGGATTCCAGCTTGCGCCTTCCTGACCGAAGTAAGTGATAACTTCGTTGAACAGTCTGCCTTCATCGGTGTTGGCGGGAGTCTTGCCGGGGAAGCACAGCTTGATCTCGATCTTGGAAGGCTCGTTGTCCTTATCGACTTCCTCAACCTTGGCCGTCAGATCCTCGAATACCTTATCGTAGTCGATGACATCCTGATACTCGCCGCTGTAACGGGGGCTCCAGGAATAGTTCTTGCCGGGAGCCTTGACAGGCTCGCCGCCGTTGATGCGCAGGTCGGGGCCGATGGTGTAGACCTTCTTCGCCCACTGCGCCGTCAGCACGGTCTTGCGGGTGATCTCGGTAACAGAGTTGCCATCATTGTCGAAGGTAAACGCGTTGCTGTCCTGATCGACCCAACCAACGAAGTTGTAGCCGTACTTCTCGCCGGGAGCAGCGCTGGCGACCGTCTTGCCGTACTCGACGATCTTCGTCTCGATCTCGGTGCCGTCCTCAGCCTTGAAGATCACCTGATAGGAAGTGGTGGCATAACCCCAGATGTAAGCAGTGTTCTTGACACCGGGATTCCAGCCGCCGCCCGTCTGGCCGTAGGTCAGAATCGTCTCATTGTACGGCGTGGCATTGGCGGGATCCTGGGTGCCGGGGAAGCACAGCTTGATGTCGACAGAGTAAGGCTCGTTGGCAGCATCGACTTCCAGAGCCTTTGCCTTCAGAGCGGCAAACATATCAGTATAGTCGATGGTCTCCTCGAACTTGCCGCCATAGCGGTGCGTCCAGGAATAGGCCTTGCCGGTCTCCTTGACGGTAGTATTGCCGTTGATGCGCAGGTCGGAAGAAATGATATAGCTGTTGCGGGTGTAGTACAGCTTCAGCACAAGGCTGCCGTCACCGGCGATGATGCCGGATTCCACCGTGCCCTCTACCGTCTTATCCACAGTAAAGCCGGTGTAGCTCTTGGCTACGGCAGTAGCGCGGGTATCGGTAGTGCCGGTCAGCTCATCCGTATCAGCCTTCACATACGTGCCGTCCAGCTTCTGCTTATAGTGCTCCACCTTGTAGGGGGTATCGGTATTGGGCGTCCACGCGGCGTACAGGTTCGTCCAGCCGGACACGGTCTGGCCGGTCACATCCTGATACTGACCCTCGCGGCTCCAGTACTGGAAGGTGTAACCCTCGCGGGTGGCAGCGGGAGCGTCTGCGGTGGGCAGAGTCGTACCCCTGCGGACGGTGGTGGTGTACAGCAGGCCATCGTTCTTGCTGTGATCCTTTTGGTAAGCAGCCAGATCCTCAGCGGACTGGAAGTAGACAACCTTATCAAGGTCATAGACCATGCACTTCAGGTTCGTCCAGCCGTTGACCGTAGCCGTCTTCATGCCAGCAGGCGCAGCCTTATCGTTGGCGACATTGGCCTTGTAGATATTCCACAGACCATCGTCGTACCAGCCGTAGAATTCAACGTTGCCCTGGTAATAGTCGCCGATCTTCAGCTTGGTCAGGTCGATGACCGTGCCGGGCAGCTCGGAATTCAGCGCGATATCAGCGTAAGCCTGGGAGGTATCGCCGTTGCGATAGATCACAACATGGACAGGGACGCGGTGAGCGGTCTGAATGATGTCGTCCACGCCAGCTTCCTTAGGCTTGCCGACCCACTTGCCGGATTCCTTATCAAAGGTCAGAACCCAGGTCAGGGTAGCGGCACTGACAAGCTCATGTGCCTGTTTCTGGGTTTGCGCGCCAGAAGAATAAGCCTTCACAAAGGGAGCAGCATTCAGCACGACATTATACGTGCCGTCCTTATTCTTCGTCAGCTGATAGCCATCGTTGCCGCCCAGTACCCCGTAGGCGCAAGAAGTGTGCTTGGTGCCGGGGTTGATGCACTTGACCGTCACAGTCACATTGCCCAGCGCGGCCTTCACGTCATCATCGGTGGGGCCATCCGTGGGAGGCTCGATCTCAGTCTTGCACTCGCACTTGATCACGGGGTTTTCGTCAAAGCCCTTAGTCCACTTTCCCTTTTCCCAATTCCAAGTGAGCGTAATCACATCGTTGGGGGCCTTATCTGTGTGCGCAGTCTTGGTTTCCCCATTAAACTTGCCGATGTAGGTGGTTCTGTTCAGAGTGACGGTGTAAGTCCAAGTGGTATCAGTCGCCTGAGTAAGCGTACCCTTGTCCACGATGTCATACTGCGCAGACTTGGGAGTATGCTTGGCGTCCGCAGTCACGCACTCGACCGTCAGCAGCTCAGCCATGTTGGGCGTATCGTTCTCGCCGGGGCCCTCGGGCTGGGTGGCATCGCACTTAACGAAAATCTTAGCGGGCTCAGTATTAGTTCCCACAAAAATCCAATTCTCAGTACTCGCAAACCAGGTCGGGTATATCTCCATTTTGGCAGTCGCGTCTTTATGATTCATATCGCGGGTATGACCGGTATGCTCGCTATTGTAAAGCGCAAAATACCCATCCAGGTCAATGGTGATCTTGCATTGCCAGTTGCCGTTCGCCAACTGCTTCCTATCACTCACACTGTAATAGCCGTTCTTCAGACCATAGCTGTCATTGTGCGTGTCGGTAGTCTCGCAAATGACCTTGACAATGTCCTTGCTACAGACAAAGTTCTCGCCCACTTTGGGATCATCAGGCGTAACAGGAGCCTTCTCCTCCCAAACCGCATACAGCGTGGTGGGATTATTGTTGTTATTCACAACGATCGTGTTGCCGGGCTGCTTGCTGGCCGTAGCAGCATTCTTGTCGGTGTTCCAACCCAAGAAGTTATAGCCCTCACGAGTCGGCGTCTGCGAGGAAATGGTGAAGGTATAGGACTTCTCATACTGAGAGGTCGCCTTGTAGGTCTGGCTGGCCGGTGCGCCGTTGCCGCCGTTGGCGTCATAGTTCAGCGTGAAAGTCAGCAGAACGGGTGCGCCTTTGAAATAGTAGTATGCCGTGTTCTTGCCGTTGGCAAGCAGGGCACTTCCACCTTCGCTGCGACTGTTGCTGCCGCTTCCGGCCCAGCTGATGTAGTCGACTTTGTTGTTGTCAACACCCTCCCAGATATCCTTTGCGTAGGGCAGCCTAAAAGTATCGTTGTTGACATTGTACTTGCCGAGGTCAACAGTGATGTCGTAGCCACTGATGCTGGTAATGGCATGACCGTCGATCTTATCGCCGACCTTGACCTTGACGCCCGTCACGGTACTGCCGACGGACGGATGCAGCACAACGGTACTGTTGCTTGCCGCCCAGACGGTGGTGGGGATCAGGCTGAACACCATCACCAGGCAGAGCAGCAGCGCTGTGATTCTTTTCTTCATTAAGAATACCTCTTCCTTTCATTAAAATATTGCATATGAAGACATGCTCTCCCCCTGCCGCGTTCCATCGCACACACGGCCCGTTTTTCACGCCAGAAGAAACACGGCCTATGGAACGCAGCACAGCGCGGGCAATACCCTATATGTATTGTCAGTATACCAATAGCCGACAGAAAAGTCAATGTTTGTATGTGCAAAAATGATGAGTTTTACGAAAGTTTTATTGTCGTATGGAAAAAGCCGGATGCTGTTCAACGGTAAGACGTGTGGAAAATCTGTCCTTGCGTGCCGATTCGCACGATGTACGCAGCGGGTACGTTAAACGGCTGTGGGGCGGCCTGCCCTTGCCTCTCCCTTTGGGAGAGGTGGCAACGCGAAGCGTTGACGGAGAGGGTCGACACGTTAAGAAAATATGCCGGTGTCGACACGTTAAGAAAATATGCCAGTGGCATATTTTTAGTGTCGAT
>ERZ779861.3680-NODE-3680-length-12411-cov-19.168016_pt1 | contig 12411 bp, 8 predicted proteins | sample MGYA00511558_ERZ779861 | MGnify/ENA primary metagenome ERZ779861 (study PRJEB29588, sample SAMEA2163432) | human gut metagenome | biome: human gut; feature: human-associated habitat; material: faeces | place: Denmark | collected 2008/2010 ... | reverse complement strand
GCCTGCGGCAGCTGCTGGCGGCGGAGGCGGATCGCGCGGCGGAACGGGGAAAACGGCTGGCAAACTTGTTGGAAAAAGCCTTGACAACGGAGAATAACCTGCTAAAATGGTAGGCAAATAGGAGAAGGGGCGCGCCGCACCGGGCGCGCCAAATTCCGGAAGAGCATCAAGGGGGCGGGCGGCGCCCGTCTCTGGTATACAAAGGAGGCTTTACCCATGAAAGAATGTATCTCCCGCGAGGCGGCGCTGGCGGCGCTGAAAACGTACAACAAGGAGCCGTTCCACATTCTCCACGGTTTGACGGTGGAGGGCGTTATGCGCTGGTACGCCAATGAGCTGGGCTATGGCGAGGACGCGGATTTCTGGGCCACGGTGGGTCTGCTGCACGACATCGACTTTGAGATGTGGCCGGAGCAGCACTGCCGGAAGGCACCGGAACTGCTGAAGAAGGCGGGGTGCTCCGACGAGTTTATCCACGCGGTCTGTTCCCACGGCTACGGCCTGTGCTGCGATGTGGAGCCCACCCACGAGATGGAGAAGGTGCTGTTTGCCGCCGACGAGCTGACGGGCTTGGTCGGCGCGGCCGCCCGTATGCGCCCCAGCAAGAGCGTGATGGACATGGAGGTCAGCAGCCTGAAGAAGAAGTATAAGGACAAGAAGTTTGCCGCCGGCTGCTCCCGGGATGTGATCAACACCGGTGCGGAGCGCTTGGGCTGGACCATCGAGGAGCTGATGGAAAAGACCATCCTGGCTATGCGCAGCTGCGAGGAGAGCGTCAACAAGGAGATGGAGACGCTGGCCTGAGCACATACATCGAAAAGAACACCCTGCGTGAATACACGGGGTGTTCTTTTTTACGAATTATACGGAGAGTTGTTGGATATTGTGGAGGGGCGGAGGGGTTTTACGCCGCTGCGCGGCTACACCTCATCCGCCCCCTTCGGGGGCACCTGTCTCCCTGCGGGTCGGTCGGTCCGCGGATCTGACAGGCCACCGGCCTGTCATTCAACACCGCGGACCCCTCAAGGGGAAGGCTTACGGGGGTGCGCCCTCGGGGGGGAAGGCTGACGGGGTGCAGGGGGAGAAAAAAGGGAAGCACCCGGGCGGGTGCTTCCCTGTATGTTATTCGATGGCGATGATGTAGTAGTACACCGGCTGGCCGCCGGGAAGGGCGGCGACCTCGGCGTCGGGGCAGATCGTCTCGAACACCTCGGCGGCGCGGGCGGCGTCATCCTCGGTGACACCCTGGCCGGAGTAGACGGTGACGAACTCGGCGTTCTTATCAGCGGCTACGTGAGCCAGCTTATCCAGCAGCACGTCCAGGCTGCGGTCGGTGCCCAGGAGCTTGCCGTCGCACAGGGCCAGATAGTCGCCCTCGTTGATGGCGAAGCCGTCGAAGTCGGAGTTGCGGGCGGCGTAGGTGATCTGGGCGGTGGTGACGTTGGTGGCGGCCTCGGTCATGGCGGCCAGGATGGCCTGGGGATCGTCGTTGTCCGGGTCCACGGCCATCATGGCGGAGATGCCCTGGGGCACGGTGGCGGTGGGCACCACGATGACCTGCTTTTCCGTCAGGCCCACGCACTGCTGGGCGGCCATGATGATGTTCTTATTGTTGGGCAGGATGAACACGATCTCGCTGGGGGTGCGGTTGACCTCCTGCAAAATTGCCTCGGTGGAGGGGTTCATGGTCTGCCCGCCGGAGACGATGCGGTCCACGGTCAGGTCGCGGAACACGGCCTCGAGACCCTCGCCGGCGCAGACGGCCAGGAAGCCGTAGCGCTTTTCCGGCGCGGCCACAGCAGCCTCGCCGCGCTCCAACTCAGCCTCGACGGCGTCCAGATCGTCGGTGGACTGGGCCTTCTTGCCGGCGGCCAGGTCGGCGGCCTGGGTACGCATATTCTCGATCTTGGCCAGCTCCAGCGTGCCGTATTTCTGGGCCTCGTTCAGGGCGTCGCCGGGGGTGTCGGTGTGGACGTGGACCTTGAAGGCCTCGTCATCCTCGCCAATGACCAGGCTGTCGCCGATGTTGTTCAGATAGGCACGCAGGCCGTCCAGGGGCTTGTCGGAGGTCTTGCGGACGATGAACACGGTGTCGAAGGCGAAGGTAATGTCCTCGTCGCCGATGGCGGCGAAGTCCGCCTTCTCCTCGGCAGTATCGGCCACCTCAGGCACGGGCTCACCCCGCAGGGCGCGGAGCATACCCTCCAGAATGATGAGGTAGCCCTTGCCGCCGGCGTCCACCACGCCGGCCTTTTTCAGCACGGGGTTCATCTCGATGGTCTCCGCCAGGGTGGTATAGCCGGTCTTGATGGCCTCGTCCAGTACGAACTCGGCGTCGTTCTTCTCGCCGGCGGCCTCCAGCGCACGCTGGGCGGCCAGGCGGGAAACGGTGAGGACCGTGCCCTCGGCGGGCTTCATCACCGCGCCGTAGGCAGTGGAAACGCCCTCCTGCATGGCCTCGGCCAGCAGGGCGCCGTCGGCGGTGTCATGGCCCTTGAGGACCTTGCTCATGCCGCGGAACAGCAGGGACAAAATGACGCCGGAGTTGCCCCGGGCGCCCCGGAGCAGACCGGAGGCCGTCAGCTTGGCGGCCTCGTCCACGGTGGCGGGCTCAGCCTTGCGGAGCTCGTTCACCGCCGTCTGGATGGTCAGGGACATATTGGTGCCGGTGTCGCCGTCGGGCACCGGAAATACGTTCAGGTCGTTGATGGCCTGTTTCTGCGCGGTGATGCAGGCGGCGCCGAAGGCGACCATCTGCTTGAAGGCGCCGCCGCTGATCTTTTCTGTCATGTCTGTTCTCCTTCCGGGCGCGTCACACGGTGACGGAATCCACGCAGACATTCACCGCTTTGACGGTGACGCCGGTGTTGAGGTTGACCACATACTTGACCTCGCCCATAATGGATCGGCAGACTGTGGCGATGTTGACGCCGTTTTCCACGACGATGTGCAGCTCGATGGACACGGTGCCGTCATCATTGTACGTGACCTTGACGCCCTTGCTCATGGCCTCGGGCCGCAGGAGATGCACCAGCCCGTCAGTCATGCTGCGCTGGGCCATGCCCTTGACGCCGAAGCAGTTGGTGGCGGCCGCGCCGGTGATGGTGGTGAACACGGCGTCGCTGATGGTGATCTCGCCGTTTTCGGTGGGGACTTTTATCATAGCGGACTTCCTTTCTGCGGAAATGGCATAATAACACACGATAATATGGAGTATTATATACTACTTTCTCCGGGATTACAATAGAGATTTTACCGGGGCGGCATATGGGCAGGTTTCCCGCGCGGCTTTGAAGGCGCGGCGAAGAAAGGGAGCGCCCCGCGGGGCGCTCCCTTGTGCATTACTGCTTGTAGGGCACGTGCCAGATGGTATCGGCGTACTGGGCGATGGCGCGGTCAGCGGCGAAGACGCCGCTGCGGGCGATGTTGGTCAGGCTCATGCGGTTCCACGTCTCCCGGTCGCGGTAGGTGTGGCGCATCCGGGATTCGGCTTCGCAGTAGGCGGCGAAGTCGGCCAGGACCATGTACTGGTCCGCCTGACCGTCCATGCCGGTGACAAGACGCTGGAACAGGTCCTCGTAGGTAACGCCGTCCCGGAAGCCTACCTTCAGCTGGTCCAGCACGCGGCGCAGCACCGGGTCGCGCTGGTAGAGCAGGTTGGGGTCGTAGGTGTGGCGCAGGTGCTCCACCTCATCGGCATGGAGGCCGAAGAGGAACATATTGTCGTCGCCCAGCAGGTCGTGCATCTCCACGTTGGCACCGTCTAGGGTGCCGACGGTCAGCGCGCCGTTCATCATAAACTTCATATTGCCGGTGCCGCTGGCCTCCTTGCCGGCGGTGGAGATCTGCTGACTGACCTCGCTGGCGGGCATGAGGACCTCGGCCAGGGAGACGCGGTAGTTCTCCAGGAACACCACCTGGAGCCGATCTTTGCACAGCGGGTCGCTGTTGATCTGGTCGGCCAGAGAATTGATGAGGTGGATGATGCGCTTGGCCACGGCGTAGCCGGGGGCGGCCTTGGCGCCGAACAGGAACGTCTGGGGAGGTAGGTCCAGGCTGGGGTCATCCTGCAGGCGCTGGTACAGGTAGATGATCTGCAGGGCGTTCAGCAGCTGGCGCTTGTACTCGTGCAGCCGCTTTACCTGCACGTCGAAGATGGCGTCGGTGTTCAGCACCACGCCCTGGTGCTTCCTGGCGAAGGCGGCAAAGGCAAGCTTGTTCTGATGCTTGATGTCCTCCAGACGCTGAAGGACCGCCTTGTCACCGGCGTAGGCCTCCAGCTTTTTCAGCTCCTGCGGATGGGTGAGATAGCCCTCGCCGATCAGGTCACGGAGCAGTCCGTCCAGACCGGGGTTGATCTGGGGCACCCAGCGGCGGTGGTCGATGCCGTTGGTGACGTTCTTGAACTTGTCCGGCATCATCTGGCAGGCATCCTTGAACAGGTCCTTCCGCAAAATCTCAGAGTGCAGGGCGCTGACGCCGTTGACGGCCATGCTGCCGGCGATGCACAGGTTGGCCATGCGGACGCCGCCGTCCCAGATAATGGCCAGCTTGGCGGTCTTGGCCGGGTCGTGATAGAATTCCTCCACCTGCTGCTGCCAGCGGCGGGAGATCTCCTGCAATATCTGCCACACGCGGGGCAGCAGCGTTTCGAACAGCTGCTGCGGCCAGACCTCAAGGGCCTCGGAAAGCACGGTGTGGTTGGTGTAGGCCACGCAGTGGGTGGTGATGTGCCAGGCCTCGTCCCAGCCCATGCCGGCATCGTCGATGAGGATACGCATCAGCTCCGGGATCACCAGCGTGGGGTGGGTGTCGTTGATCTGGATGACATTCTTCTCATGGAAGTTCTTGAGGGTACCGTACTGCTGGATGTGCTTGCGGGTGATGGACTGAATGGTGGCGGACACGAAGAAATACTGCTGCTTCAGCCGCAGGGACTTGCCCTCGTAGTGGTTGTCCTCGGGGTAGAGCACCTGACTGATGGCGTCAGCCATGGCGCGCTCCTCGGCGGCGTGGAGGTACTGGCCCTCGCTGAAGAGCTTCATGTCGATGGGCTTGGGGCTGCGGGCCTGCCACAGGCGCAGGGTGTTCACATGGTCGGTGTCGTAGCCGGCGATCTCCATGTCGCAGGGGATGGCCAGCACACGGGTGTAGTCCTCATGGACCACCATCAGGTGGTTGTTGTCCCAGCGGGTGCGGACCTTACCGCCGAAGCGGACCTCCTCGGCCTCCTGCAGCTTGGGCAGCAGCCACGCGTCGCCCAGCTGCATCCAGTCGTCGGGAAGCTCCACCTGCTGGCCCTCCACGATCTTCTGCTTGAAAATGCCCAGCTCATAGCAGATGGAGTAACCCGTCGCCGGGATCTCCAGGGTGGTCATGCTGTCCAGATAGCAGGCGGCCAGGCGGCCCAGACCGCCGTTGCCCAGACCGGCGTCCGGCTCCATGTCGAAAATGTCCGCCGCCTTGAAGCCCAGCTCGCCGATGGCGGCGGTCAGGGGCTCCAGCAGCGCCAGATTGAAGGCGTTTTTCATCAGGCTGCGGCCCATCAGGAACTCCAGCGACAGGTAGTGGACCTTGCGCTTTTCCTCGTGGGCCGTCTCCTCGCGGGTCTGTACGCCGTGCTCGGCCATGATGTCCCGCAGGACCATGGCGCAGGCCTTCATCATCTCGCCGTCGGTGGCCTGCTGCTCGGTGCAGCCGTAGTTGAGGCGCAGCTTCTGCACGATGGCCTCTTTCAGGGTCTCTTTGTTGTAGGTCATATCGGGTAACTCCTCCTTGGGTCAAAGGTTCTCATAAATGTGCCGGTAGGCCGCCGCACTGCGGCCCCAGCTGAAGTCCGCGGTCATGCCACGGTATCGAACGGTGTCGAAGCCTGTCCGGTCGCCCCGGTACAGGCCGGTGGCCTGACCGATGACGGAGAGCATGGCCCCGGCGTCATAGTCGCCGAACAGGTAGCCGGTGCCGTCCTCCTGCCCCACCTGGCAGGAGCGCACGGTGTCCGCCAGACCGCCGGTGCTCCGCACGATGGGCACCGCGCCGTAGCGCATGGCGATCATCTGGCTCAGGCCGCAGGGCTCGCTGCGGGAGGGCATCAGGAACAGGTCCGCGGCGGCGTATACGCGGCGGGACAGGTCCTCGGCGTACAGGATCTGGGCTGACAGGCGGCTGGGGTACTGACCCGCCTTCCAGCGGAAGAAATCCTCATACCCCCGGTCACCGGTGCCCAGCACCACGAACTGGCAGCCGGTGGCCATGATGCCGTCCATGGCCTGCTGCACGAGATCAAGCCCCTTGTGGCCCACCAGCCGCGTCACCATGGCGATCAGCGGCGTGTCCGGCTCCTGGGCAAGTCCGAGGGCAGCCTGCAGGGATGCCTTGCACACGGCCTTGCCGGCCGGGTCTGCCGCCGTGTAATGCGCCGGAAGCGCCGGGTCGGACGCCGGGTCGTAGGTGACGGTGTCAATGCCGTTGACCACGCCGTGCATTTTCCAGCCGATGGCGTCCACCACGCTCTCCAGCCCCTCGGCATAGGCCGGGTCATGGAGTTGGGCGGCGTAGGTGGGGCTGACGGTGGTGACGGCGTCCGCCATGAGCATGGCACCCTTCATCAGGTTCACGTCGCCGTCCATGCGGAGGGTGCCGTCATCGTACCAGCCACGATCCAGCCCGAACAGCTGGTCTACGCTGTCGCTGCCGTAGCGGCCCTGATACTCAATGTTGTGAATGGTGAACACCGTGCGGATATGGCGTATCTCCCACCAGCGGGTGGCCGCGTCCTTGAGATAGATGGGTACCAGCGCCGTCTGCCAGTCGTTGCAGTGGAGGATGTCCGGCATCCAGTCCAGGCTGGGCAGCAGGTCGACGACGGCCTTGCTGAAAAAGGCGAAGCGCTCGCCGTCGTCAAACTCGCCGTACAGGCGGCCGCGGCGGAAGTATTTTTCGTTGTCCACGAAGTACCAGGTCACACCCCGGTCATAGAGGGAGAACAGGCCGCAGTACTCATGCCGCCAGCCCAGGTCCACGTAGATATACCGGCGGAAGGTCATTTTCTCCCGCCACTGGGGGCCGATCTTGTCGTACAGGGGCAGAATGACGGCGGTCTCGACACCCTCCGCCGCCAGGGCGGGGGGGAGGCTGCCGGCCACATCGGCCAGGCCGCCGGTCTTGCAGAAGGGATAGGCCTCGCTGGTCACATACAGCAGCTTCATGGCAGGCTCCTTTCTCTTACACCGTCGCGCCCTTGGCGATGACGATGGGATAGCGCTCGTGGCCCATCAGGGTCACATTCTCGCTGACGGTGACGTATTTGTCGGTGATCACGCCCCGCAGTATGGCACCGCGCTTGACCACCGTGTCCTTGAACAGGATACAGTTTTCCACGCTGGCACCCTTTTCAATACGCACGTTGCGGAACAGCACGCAGTTTTTTACGCTGCCCTGGATGTCGCAGCCGTCGGCGGCCAGGGAGTTGACGCAGCCGCCCTCCGGGTCGATGTAGCTGGAGGGGGAGTCGTTTTCCTTGCCGTATACCGGGCGGTCCGGGCAGAACAGGGCGCTGCGGGTGCCGGTATCCAGCAGCTCCATGCTGCGGTCGTAGTAGTTCTGCAGGGTGCTGATATGGGCGGCGTAGCCGTCGTAGACGTAGCTTTGCAGGCGGAGGCGGCTGCTCATGCCCTGAAGGACATCCCGCCGCAGGCTGTAACGGTTGTGGCTCAGGCACTCCGTCACCAGCTGGATGAGCAGCTCGGTCCGCAGGACAAAGATGTTCAGGCAGCGATAGCCCTCCGGCGTGTGCAGGCCGTAGGCCGTGTCGGTGATGCGGCCCCGGGCGTCCAGCCGGAAATAGGTATCCTGCCCGTCGCCGGGGACGGCGGTGCAGACGGCGGTGATGTCCGCGCCGGTGTCGATATGGCGGCGGAGCACGTCCTCCAGGGGCGCGTTGATGACCGTGTCGCTGTCGGACAGCACCACGTAGTCCTGGCGGATGCTCTTCAGGTAGTTCATCACGCTGCCCAGGGCATCCACGCGGCCGCGGAACTGGCCGTCGCCGCGGTGCTGCTCATTATAGGCGAAGGCCGGCAGCAGCGTCAGACCACCGAAGTTGCGGCTCAGGTCCCAGCTCTTGCCGCTGCCCAGGTGGTCCAGCAGCGACTGGCACTTGCCGTGCATGATGACGCCCACGTCCGTGACGCCGGCGTTCACCATGCTGGAGAGGATGAAGTCGATGATGCGGTAGTCACCGCCGAAGGGGATGGAGCCGTGGACGCGATTTTCGATGAGCTCCCGCAGACCGTTTTCCTTGTCGTAGGAGAAGATGATCCCGTGCATTCCGTTCATGGCCGCACCTCCTTGCCGTTTTCGCCCAGCATCATTTTCGGTTCGATGACCGCGCCGTCCGCCACGGAGGTCCGGGGCCCCAGCACGGCGATGCCCCAGTCCTCAAAGGGGACGCTGCCCGGGGCGCCGCCCACCACGGCGTTTCTGCCTACGCGGCAGCCCTCGCCCACGATGGCGTAGGACACCTTCGCGCCTGCCTCGATGACGGCGCCGGGCATGACCACGGAATAGGAGACGGACGCGCCCTCGGCCACGGTGGTGCCGGTGCTGAGGACGGCGTTCTTTACCTCGCCCAGCACGGTGCAGCCCTTGGCCACGGCGCTGTTGCCCACATCGCCCGTTTTACCGATGTAGGTGGGCGGGCAGGTGGGCGTGCGGCCGTAGATGCGCCACTTCTTGTCCAGCAGGTTCAGCCCGGAGCCGGGGGAGAGCATATCCATGTTGGCGTCCCAGAGGGAGTCCAGCGTGCCCACGTCCTTCCAGTAGCCCTCGAAGCGGTAGGCGGACATCCTCTCGCCGTTTCGCAGCATAGCGGGGATGATGTTTTTTCCGAAGTCGTTGTCGCTGCGGGGGTCAGTCTCATCATCGATGAGGTACTGGCGCAGCTTTTTCCAGGTGAAGATATAGATGCCCATAGAGGCCAGGTTGCTTTTCGGCTCCTTGGGCTTCTCGGCGAACTCGGTGATGTTGTCGTTGCCGTCCACGGCCATGATGCCGAAGCGGCTGGCCTCCTCCCAGGGGACCTCCATGACGGAGATGGTGCAGTCAGCGCCGGTGGCCTTGTGGCGGCGCAGCATCAGGGAGTAGTCCATCTTATAGATGTGGTCGCCGGAGAGCACCAGTACGTACTCCGGGTCGTACAGATCCACGAAGCCGATGTTCTGGTAGATGGCGTTGGCGGTGCCCTTGTACCAGACGGCGCCGCCGGCGCTCTGGTAGGGCGGCAGGATATGTACGCCGCCGTTGACACGGTCCAGCTCCCAGGGCTGGCCGCTGCCGATGTAGGTGTTCAGCTCCAGCGGCCGGTACTGGGTCAGCACGCCCACGGTGTCGATGCCGGAGTTGGTACAGTTGGACAGGGGAAAGTCGATGATGCGGAATTTGCCGCCGAAGGGCACGGCGGGCTTGGCCATGCTGCCGGTGAGCACGTACAGGCGGCTGCCCTGGCCGCCGGCCAGCAGCATCGCCACACACTCTTTTTTCATCCTTGCGTACCTCCTGCGTTCTGTTTTTTCCGGGGGCGTTTTCCCTCCCGGCGCAGCAGCACCGCGCCCAAGGGCGGAATGGTCAGGGAAAGGGAAGTCTCCCGCCCGTGGGAGGGGATATCGTCCACGTCGATCCGGCTGCCTGCCGGAAGGGCGCAGCCGCTGCCGCCCCAGCAGGCGTCGTCCGTGTTGAACAGCACCTCATACCGCGCCGCCGCCGGCACGCCGAAGCGGTAATCCGCCCAGGGGACCGGCGCAAAGTTCACCGCGCAGAGCAGCTCGTGGCCCCTGCGGTCCCGCCGCAGAAACACCAGCACGTTGTTGTGGTTATCATCGGCCACCAGCCATGTAAAGCCGTCCCAGTCCCGGTCGTTTTCCCACAGGCACCGGTTGCGCTTATACAGCCGGTTCAGCTGCCGCAGGCACTCATGGCTGGCCCGGCAGGCGGGATCGTCCAGCAGATACCAGTCCAGCTGGCCGCGGAAGTCCCACTCGTGCCACTGGGGCAGCTCGCTGCCCATGAACAGCAGCTTTTTGCCGGGGTGGCACAGCATATAGGCCCAGAAGCTCCTTACACCGGCCAGCTGCCGCCAGTCGTCGCCGGGCATCTTGCCCCGGAGAGAGCCCTTCATGTGGACCACCTCGTCGTGGGACAGGGGCAGGACGTAGTTTTCTGAGAAGGCGTAGACCATGGAGAACGTCACGTCCCGATGGTGGAACTGGCGGAAGTAGGGGTCCATCTTCAGATAGTGGCACAGGTCATTCATCCAGCCCATGTTCCACTTCAGGTTGAAGCCCAGACCGCCCTGCTCCGGCGGATAGGTGACCAGCGGCCACGCGGTGGACTCCTCCGCCACCATCAGCGCCGCCGGGTCGGCGGCAAAGGCTGCCCGGTTCAGCTCACGCAGGAAGTCGATGGCCTCCAGGTTCTCCCGGCCGCCGTCCTTGTTGGGACGCCACGCGCCGCCCTGCCGGTCATAGTCCAGATACAGCATGGACGCCACCGCGTCCACCCGCAGCCCGTCGATGTGGTATTCCTTCAACCAGTAGACGGCGGAGGACAGCAGGAATTCCCGGACCTCCGGCTTGCCGAAGTCGAATACACGGGTGCCCCAGCCGGCGTGCTCCCATTTCAGGGGGTCGCCGTACTCGTAGAGGCAGGTGCCGTCAAATTCGATAAGCCCGTGGCTGTCCTTACAGAAGTGGGCGGGCACCCAGTCCAGTATCACGCCAAGCCCCGCCCGGTGCAGGGCATCCACCAGGGCCATGAAGTCGTGGGGCGTGCCGTAGCGGCTGGGGGGGGCGAAGTAGCCGGTGCACTGGTAGCCCCAGCTGTCGTCCAGGGGGTATTCCGTCACCGGCAGCAGCTCTACGAAGTTGTAGCCCATGGCCTTTACATAGGAGGGCAGCTCCTTTGCCAGCTCCACATAGCTCAGGGGAGAGCCGTCCTCGTGGCGCTTCCATGAGCCCAGATGCACCTCGTAGATCAGCAGCTCGCCGTTCACCGGCGGCTTTTCCAGCCGCTGCTGCCGCCAGTCATCGTCCCGCCACTGGTATCCGGACAGGTCGTAGACCTTGCTGTCTGTCCCGGGACGGGTGGCCGCGTGGAAGGCACAGGGATCGGCCTTCCAGACCACCCGGCCGTCCGCGCCGGTGACCACATATTTGTAGGCGTCGTAGACCTTGGCGTTCTCCGCCGCCGTTTCCCACACGCCGGTATCCAGCCGGGTCATGGGCCGGGGCTGCCAGCCGTTGAAGTCCCCGGCCAGCGCTACGGCGCGGGCGTTGGGCGCCCACACGCGGAAGGTGAAGCCCTGCTCCGCCGGGTGTGCGCCGAGGTAGGTGTAGATGTCGTGGGCCGGGTGCCGCGTCATGTGCTCAGCTCCTTTTCTCTCACTCTGCTCGTCTGCTCTATGGTAGCACGCCTGTTCCGTCAAAGGACGCGAAACAGGTCGCTGGTAACGTTACCGACATTGTACCCCATTTTTCCCGTCCCGTCAACAAACAAGGCGCTTTTTGTGCCGCGGCGGGGGCGGAAAAGGGCCGCAAGCACAAAAGGGAAACGCAGGCGCGCTGCGTTTCCCTTTTCGTTTACTCATCCCGCTGCTGCACGGCGCTGCTGCCGTTCAGGCCGAAGTCGTCCGCCACGCTGGCGGTGTCCCGGCGCAGCATGGTCTCCATCACCCGGATATCGCTGTCGATATCCATGGCATCGGTGCGGTACAGCTCGTCCAGCTGGTGCTCGAAGCCCGCCACGATGCTGTCCATGGTCTTTTCGATCTTGGCCTTGGCCTGGCTCAGGTTCTCGCCGCTGACGCCGGCCTCCTCGAAGCTGGCGTAGTTTTCCAGCAGCTTCAGGGTGGTGGGCAGGTAGTAGTTCAGGAACGTGCCGGCGGCGTCACGCTTGGCCTCGTCCTCTTCAATGAGTTTGAAAATACGGCCGGACACCTGCTCCATGCGGTCCAGCTTGGCGCTGATGGCCTCGTCGGCGATGCGGTCGTTCAGCTCACGGATCTGGGCCAGAATGGCGGCGTAGCCCGCCGGCGCGGGCGCGGTCTGTGCGGGCTGACCCTGCTCCGCCTTGGCGCGGTGGGCGGCATCAAAGTACGCCGTGGCGGCGGCCTGGGACTTGAAGAGCATACCGCTGCCCATGTCGATATAGGCCTCGTCACCCCAGAGGCCCTTTTCCAGCATCAGGTTCACGTCCTTCTCCACCCGGCGGCGGGACACGTCGGCGGCCCGGGCCAGATAGTCCAGGGGCACGGCCTGCTTCTGCCCGACGGTGCGGAGGTAGGTGGCAAAGCGCCGCTGGCGGCGCTTCATGGCGCCGCTGCCCAGCAGCAGGGACGCGCCGCCGGCCATCATGCCC
>ERZ779861.3668-NODE-3668-length-12435-cov-2.905331_pt1 | contig 12435 bp, 10 predicted proteins | sample MGYA00511558_ERZ779861 | MGnify/ENA primary metagenome ERZ779861 (study PRJEB29588, sample SAMEA2163432) | human gut metagenome | biome: human gut; feature: human-associated habitat; material: faeces | place: Denmark | collected 2008/2010 ... | reverse complement strand
TTCCGGCTGGTCGTGGGAGGGGTTGATGCTCCAAGCGATTGCGAAAGCACGGCAAGCGCCCCAGCAAGGAGAAGTCCCCGTAGGGGCGCTCATCGTCGATCCGGCGGGGACGATCCTCGCCGCCGAGCACAATCAGCCCATTACCCTGTCCGATCCGTCAGCCCATGCCGAAATCATGGCCATGCGTTCAGCCGGAACCGTTTTGGGCAATTACCGCCTCGAAGGCTGCATTCTCGTCGTTACGCTTGAACCTTGTCTGATGTGCACGGGCGCCATCGTTCATGCCCGCCTTGCCGGTGTCGTCTATGGGGCTGCGGACAACAAAGCCGGAGCTGTGGAATCGTGCTTCAACGGGCTGGATCTGCCTTTCCACAACCATCGTGTATGGCATATGGGCGGTATCGCCGCACCGGAATGTGCATCCTTACTGCAAAAATTTTTTCAAAAAAGCAGATAACGCCGTTTCTTTATTCCCATTAAGTTTTTTTGACAGATTGTGTATCACCCTCTCTTCTGATTTACCTTTCTCATGGACAAACGGCGTTTACCGCGCTAATTTCAAAGGAGGAGGAATACGTATGAATCCTACTCTCAATATTCTCGGCATCTCCGGAAGCCTGCGCGCCCAGTCCCGCAATACGGGGCTCCTGCGGTTCGCCAAGCAATGCCTTCCCCCCACGGTGAACTTCCAAATCGCCGATCTCGCCGATGTTCCTTTTTACAATGCCGATCGTTGTGATTCCAAACCTGAATCAGTACAAACGCTGATCCGGCAGGTGACCGAAGCCGATGCCCTCGTGCTGGCTTGTCCCGAGTACAACTACTCCATCGCCCCGGCCCTGAAAAACGCTCTTGACTGGGTGTCACGCGAACCGGACTGTGCTCCTTTCAACGGAAAACCGGTAGCCATCATGGGGGCCGGCGGCGGCATGGGGACATCGCGCGCGCAGTATCATTTGCGGCAGGTCTGCGTTTATTTGAACCTCCGCCCAGTGAACAAACCGGAAGTCTTTTCCAACGCCTTCTCCGCCTCTTTCAACGAATCCGGAGATCTCATTGATCCCTCCTTGCAGCAGCAAGTCACGGCACTCATGAACGCCCTGCTCGCTTGGCATAGCCAGCTCACCAAGTAATGCCGCCGCAACAGTAACAAAAAAGGCACCCGGATGAGGTGCCTTTTTCTTTTTCTGTCAAAGAGAACTGGCTATTTCATTGCCCTAAAGGGAGAAATCGCACGCAACTGCTCAATGATGGGCGGCAGATTTTTAAGGACGTAATCGATTTCAGTGTCCGTTGTATACCGGGACAGCGAGAAACGGATGGAGCCATGCGCGAAGGTGAAGGGAACGCCCATAGCGCGCAGCACATGCGAAGGTTCCAAACTGCCGGAGGTGCAGGCCGAACCGGAGCTAGCACAGATGCCGAGCTGATCCATGAGCAACAGGATCGCCTCGCCCTCAACATACTGAAACGCGATATTGGACGTATTCGGCAGACGGTTCTCCACATCTCCATTCACGATGGCATCGGGAATAGCCGCCAAAAGGCCTTTTTCCAGCTTATCGCGGAGGGCGGGCACTCTCGTGTTTTCATCCGTCATGTGGTTCATGGCCAATTCACATGCGGCACCGAGGCCTACGATGTACGGCGCGTTTTCCGTGCCGGCGCGACGCCCCCTTTCCTGATGCCCGCCGCGAAGAAACGGGATGAACCGCGTTCCCTTGCGGACATACAGCACTCCGATCCCCTTGGGGGCGTGGAGCTTGTGCCCGGAAAGCGCCAAAAAGTCCACCGGCATCTTGGCCAGATCAATAGGAAGCTTGCCGGCGGCCTGTACGGCGTCGGTATGGAACAGGATACCCCGCTCCTTTACCATTTCAGCGATCTTCTGAATCGGAAAAACGGTACCGGTCTCATTGTTGGCGAACATGATGGAGACAATGGCCGTATCTTTGCGCATAGCGTCCGACAGTTCGTCCAGATCCAGGCGCCCTTTGGAATCCACGCCCAGATACGTCAGCTCATACCCCTTCTGCTCCAGATGCTGCCCGAGGGCGATAAGCGCCGAATGTTCAACACGGGTCGTGATGACATGCTTTTTTTCAGGCTGAGCCTGCAAAGCGGACATCACGGCAGTGGAATCGCTTTCCGTGCCGCAAGAGGTGAACACGATCTCTTCAGGCTGCGCACCAAGCATCGCCGCAACCTTTTCCCGTGCATCCTGAATGCTCTTGCCCACCTGCCCGCCGAACGTGTGCATGCTCGAGGCATTACCATATTTTTCCGTAAAAAACGGAATCATGCTTTCAAAAACTTCCGGCGCTACGCTGGTCGTGGCGTTGTTATCGAGATAGATGACGCTCATGCCTTCACCTCTTCAACCACAATTTCCGGTTCCACCTGTTCACGGAGGATCTTCTCAACCAGATCCTTCAACGTCACCGTGCGGGAACTGCAGTTCGAGCACAGGCCGCGCAAAGCGACGACGACCCGATGGCCATCGACATCCACCAATTCGATATCACCGCCATCCGCAGCGAGACGCGGACGGACCTCATCCTGGAGGACCTGCATGACCTTTTGCATACGCTGCACATTGGTCATTATGGACTTCGGAGCGGGATTAAATTCCTTCAGCTTCGGCTTCCCCAATTCCTCATCAAGAATATCCTGAATGGTATCAAGGCATTCTCCGCAACCACCGCCAGCCTTGGTGTAGTTGGTAACCTCTTCCACCGTCTTGAGGTTGTTTTCCTCAATGGCACGGCGAATCTGAACATCGGTCACACCAAAACACTTGCAGACCAGTTTGCCTTCATGCTCATGCTGCTTCTCGGCGGGTTCGCCGCGCCAGTTACGCAGAGCCGCTTCCAAGGCTTCCTGTCCCATAACGGAGCAATGCATCTTTTCACGGGGCAATCCACCAAGGTATGTCGCAATATCCTTATTGGTCACCTTGGCCGCTTCTTCCACCGTCTTGCCCTTGATCATTTCAGTCAACGCAGAGCTCGACGCAATAGCGCTGGCACAGCCGAACGTCTGGAAGGAGGCATCTTCGATGATGCCTTTGTCGTTGATCTTCAAGAAAAGCTTTAAGGCATCGCCGCAAGCAAGGCTTCCCACCTCGCCAATGGCGTTGGCATCAGCAAGTTCACCCGCATTACGCGGCTTCAGGAAATGCTCCCGAACGGTATCCGTGTATTCCCACATATGCTGTCCTCCAAAAAAGCTGGTCACCAATCCGGGGTGCAACCGGAGTCACGCCCGGAGAGCATAACGATTCGTTAAAGGGACTTCTCCCGACAGAATACCATATAAGCCCTAACCTCCATAATGGAAGGGGGAGCAAGGTATTTTCTTGTCATCCGTTCTACTCGGAAATCTATGCACCGCTTCACTGGGCAGGTCAAGCTGACATCACATGGGGATATGCATCCGTATCTAGCTATCGTATATGGATATTATTAAAACACCCCCTCTATCCGTTTTAAAGAATAAGCTTTCCAAAGTCACAGGAGCGGACGTTCCCTTCACAAAAAGGCCGTGAATCTTAGGGAGGAATCACGGCCAGCAAACCTTGCTTTTCTGGCGTAGCCTTACTCAATGCGCAGGAGCATCTTGCCCGGCTTGCCGCCGCGCGCAATGATGTCCTCATGTGCCTGAGCCGCCTTTTCAAGGGGCAGTATGTCGCCAAGAACAGGACGCAAGGCACCGCTCCGCAACGCGGCCGCAACCGCAGCTTCCGCCATGCGCGCCTCTTCCGGGGCGCTATGCCAGATGGCCATGCCCATCACCACGGATTCCTTGGCCATGAGCAGACGCGGCGTCATTTCAACGCTGCCCCGGCTGCCTATGACGACAATACGCCCATGCTTGGCTAGCATCCGCATGTCATTTTCCAGATTCTTATCCGCAAGCATTTCGAGAATCACATCCGGCCCCACTCCATCCGTAAGCGCGGCCAGCGTATCCAGATAGCCCGGTTGCGTGTGATCCAATACGATATGCGCTCCGATGCTGCGGACAAGTTCCATAGAGGCAGGGCTCCCTGCGGTACCGATTACGAACGCTCCACATGCACGCGCCAGCTGTACGGCGACGGTCCCCACACCTCCGCTCGCGCCGTGTATGAGGATGCGTTCTGCGGGCTTAAGGCCTGCACATTGAAAAAGAGCCCTATACGCGGCCATACCGGGAAATCCCACCGCCGCACCTTGCTCAAGCGTAACGGCATCGGGCAGGAGATGAACAGCCTCCGCATCACAGACAACCTTCTCAGCATAAGTCCCCGTATTGCGTCGCGCCGTAAGAGCCGTCACAAAAACCCTATCACCGGGTTTACTGCCTTGCACCCCCTCGCCCACCTTGTCCACAACTCCCGCGCCATCAAACCCGGGGGTATAGGGCAATATGGGTTTGAAGAAGGCATACTGGCCCGTTCTGATATAGGCTTCGGCAGGATTGACCCCCGCCGCATACAGCCGAACACGGATCTGCCCATGTTCCGGTTCTGGTTCCGGAATGTCCGTAAGGCGCAAAACCTCCGGACCGCCAAATGCCGTCATGACAATAGCGCGCATAACGATACTCCCTCAGTCTGTAAGCTACATGGGCATTTCCATCGCCCCAATCATTGTTACCTGAAGCCCTTACCTCTGAGGCTTCTTTATTAAGATGCCTCCTGTTGCAAGTATATGATTTCCCAAGAAGCACACTATGGAGATAGGGCTATCCTTCATATTCAAAAATCCCAATCATACTTCTCGCGCCATTGCTGCCCAGCGCTACATGGCATGGGGCACATTGTCCATGAGAAGCCCATTTTAGACCTTGCGATTCAGATACCTCGCTGTTATTTTAGGGTAACCTTCAACCGTAGAGATGTATTTTCTATGGCGGGCCACCACAGCAGCGTGACGAAGAGCCCAACGGCGAACGTCTTACACTCATGATGGCGGCCCATTGCGATGAGGCTGATTACAACAGGAGCACAGCATGGCAAGTACGGAATCCGGTCGTCAGATGTACCCTTCGTTTAAAGAAGCCCACGAGGCCTTTGTGGCGGAATACACCGCCTTGTATCAGGGATTTCCCAAATATCTCGAAGATCTTGTGATCGGTTTCGGCTGGGGGGAAGACGCCGCGGGGCAACGGTGGTTCATTATTTCGGCCAATCCGCAAGGTTTGCAACACTTGACCTATCCTGAACTCGTGAGCTGGGATTTCGAAAACCTTACCGACATCCCGGAGCTTATCCAGCACGCGCATCTGGATAACATCAGCTTCTAAGTCGCCTATGCTGCATATTCCGACGCAATACGATGCATAGCAAAAGGCCCGCCAAAAGCGGGCCTTTTTAAGTATCAGACAACGGCGCATCAAGCGCGCTTGTAAACCGTATTACCGCCGACAATAGTTTCTTCCACCATGATGTCCTTCAACTTGACCGGATCCACCTTGGTGGGGTCCTTGTCCAAGATAACCATATCCGCCAGCTTGCCCTTTTCCAGAGAACCGATCTTATCCTCGAGCCGCTGCATATAGGCACCGTTAATGGTTACGCCGCGCAGGGCTTCCATAACGTCGATGCGCTGATCAGGGCCAAGAACCTTACCCGAGGACGTGAGACGATTGACTGCCGAAAAGACGTCCATGAGCGGACTGATGGGCGTCACGGGCGTATCGTTATGCAAGGCGAAGGTAATCTTATGATCCAGTGCCGCCTTCAACGGGCTGATATGGGCCGCACGCTCGGGACCGGCCACCATGTCGCGGTGGATGTCGCCCCAGAACCATGTGTGGGTCACGAAATAGGAAGGCACAAAGCCCTTTTCGGCAATGGCCACCACCTGATCAGGACGACAGAACTGGCAGTGATTGAGAATATGGCGATGGTCCTTACGCGGATTCTTTTCCAAAGCGGCGCTATACGCGTCAATCATGTCCTGAATGGCTTGGTCGCCATTGGTATGTGTGGTGATCTGCCAGCCCGCATCGTGGAGTTTCTGGACCAGCGCAAACAATTCTTCCTGCGAATTGAATACCGGAAAACCGCGAAAATCTGCCGGCTTACCGGGCAACTGCTTGAAGTAGGGCTTGGAGAACCATGCCGTATAGCCCTGCGGGCTACCATCGGCAAAAAGCTTGGCCGGCCCAAGGAACACCTTGCCTGCCTTATCCAGCTGCGCACCCTGCCGCTTTTCGCCATAGCTTTCTATCAACTTGGCATTACGGCCGTTGGGCCAGATGACCACACGGATGCCCAGATCGCCGTTTTCGCTGGCCTTAAGGAAAAAGTCATCCACTGTGGGGCTACCGCCATTGTTGGCCGTCGTAATCCCCGCAGCGGCATAGATCATATTGTCGCGACGCACGGCCTCTTCATATTGTGCGGCCGTAGGCTTGGGACGGATGGCCGAAACAGGCGCTTGGGCCGCCGGACCTTCCAACACCCCATCCAGCTTTCCGTCCGGACCGCGACGGAATTTACCGCCTTCAGGATTCGGCGTCTCTTCCGTAATACCGGCCAACTCCAGAGCTTTGCTGTTCGCCACACCTAAATGGCCGGACACATGCTTCACAAAAATGGGGTGCTCGGTGGACACCGCATCCAGATCGGCACGGGTTGGATGCCGTTGTTCTTTAATCGCTAAGTCGTTATAGTTATAACCGACGATCCATTCACCCTTTTTCGTCTGGGCTGCACGTTCCTTCAGCAGGCTCTGCATATCCGCAATCGACTCAGCACGCCCAAGAGGAGGCACGTTGAGATTGACCATCGTCAACTCATTGAAAGCCCCTGATGGGAAGTGGCTGTGCCCGTCGATCATGCCGGGGATAAGCGCTTTGCCCTTAAGATCCACTACGGTGGCGCCCGAACCCGCAGCAGCCATAACCTCGGCCTTCTTGCCCACGGCCAGAATCGTTTCACCTTTCACCGCGATGGCTTCTGCGATGTCGTTGTTCTTGTTCATGGTGAAAATGGGGCCGCCCACATAAACACGCACCGAATCCTTGGCAAAAGCTGTCAATGCCGGTGAAACCATGAGAGAAAACGAAACAGCAGCCGCACCTTTTAGAAACGTTCTACGGATCATGGATACCTCACAGGGGGGTAAAAAAGGAGGGGAGAAGGGAACCCTACCATGGTTTGACCCTACTTGCTCTTTTTTTCACTGTCAATGCATTTCTGCATTACAATTTCAGTTACACATATGTTATAGTTAATGACTATTTGAATTATAATCTCTTTCGCTTTATTCTCGCCGTGTTTCACTCCTGTCTTCTATTGAGATACCTCAAGAAAAGAGAAATGACAGCATAGTTATCATCAATTATTTATCAAAAAGGGATAACATATAATGGAAGTCCCACCATGTTGGAGCTCAATGTTCTACACCGCACAGCCGCACAAAGTCGGGGATGCAAAGCTGTTACGGTTACCCATTTGGCATTCCCTTGAGACTCTGAGCTTTTCTATGCCCGTTGACGGATGAGCTGGCTCAAGCCTATTCAAGCACCTCAAGAGGAAAGTTAGGCACATGCTGAGCCTCTGGAGGGGCTCAGTTGTATCCCTCCAGAATTTCTATTTTTACATTTACAAGTAAAATAAAAATGTCATGAGTAAAAAATTGCAGAAGTGGTTTATGCATGTGGACATGGACGCATTTTACGCTTCCATTGAGCAGAAAGACCATCCTGAACTGCGCGGCAAACCGGTCATCGTTGGCGGAGGCGGTCCCAGGGGGGTCGTCAGTGCGGCTTCCTACGAAATCCGGAAGTTCGGCGTCCATTCCGCAATGCCCATAGCACAGGCATTGCAGCTCTGCCCTCATGCTATCCTCGTTCCCGTGCGTATGGCACGCTATGCCGAGGTTTCCCGAACCGTCATTGATGTCTTGCGCTCGTATTCCCCCCGAGTCGAAAAAGCGTCCGTCGATGAAGCCTATCTTGACGCGACGGGGCTGGAACGGCTCTTTGGCCCTGTGCAAGACATGGCCCGGCGCATCAAACGCGAAGTGAAAGAAGTAACCGGAGGATTGACCTGTTCCATCGGGCTGGCCCCCGTCAAATTTCTTGCCAAGATAGCTTCCGATCTGAACAAACCTGATGGGCTCAGCATCCTTTACCCAGATAAACTGCCCGCCTTCCTTCAGTCGCTTCCAGTGGAACAAATACCGGGTGTGGGAAAAACAATGGTCAGAGAGCTCCAAAGTCTTGCCATCCGCACTGCAGGCGATGTCCCCCGTTATCCCAAAGTGTTTTGGGAGCGCCGTTTTGGAAAAGCCGGCATAACCCTCTACGAACGGGCACAAGGTATTGACCCTCGCGAAGTGGAACCCTATACGCCTCCCAAATCAGAAAGCGCCGAAACGACGTTTGACATCGACACCCGCGATATAGGCTTCCTCAAGAGCTGGCTTTTCCGCCATGCGGATCGGATAGGGCGCACCTTACGGAAACAAAAGCTTCAGGGCCGCGTGATCACGCTCAAAATCAAGTATGCAGATTTTCGGCTCATGACCCGCAGGGTCACGCTTGATGCCCCGACCAGCGCTACGGAAACCATTTATGAAACAGCGTGTGATCTGCTCGATCACATGCGTCTTGAGGAGAAAATCCGGCTCATCGGTGTAGGCGTCTCCGGTTTCGACAGCCCGCCGCACCAATTGCGGCTCCCTACCATCGGAAAGGACAGTCAATCCAACGAAGAACGCCGCACCAAGCTGGACAAGGTCATGGACGAGCTTCAAGACAAGTTCGGCCAAACATCAGTCGTACGCGGGCGCCTCTTCCAGCAGGCGGCACAGCCCAAAAAACGGACCTGATCCTTTCCCTTCTGCGGGAAAGCCCCCTATCCCTCTTCCTTTCTCTTCGGCGCACTGCTATACTCTTCCGCCATGAACATCATTATTATGAATAATAGGGCCAGTTTTCTGGTCAGCTTTTGGAGTGTGCTCATCTCCCGCCTACAGGAAGAAGGGCATCAGGTAACGTGCCTCGTCCCTGCGGGCGATTCCGAAGCCGAAGCCACCCTCAAGGGGTTTGGGGCGAGTATCCGCAACTATCCTTTGGACAACAAGGGGCTGAATCCAGTCCATGATTTAAAAACTTGCCTTGCCCTGTACAGGATCTTCCGTGAGGAACGCGCCGATATCCTGTATGCGTCCACCATCAAGTCGGTCATTTACGGTATTCCGATGGCAGCTTTGGCGGGCATCCGATCCCGCTACGCCATGATTACGGGGCTCGGGTATATGTTTGAGGCCAACACCCCAGTAAAAAAGATGCTCACGTATCTGGCCTCCTCCCTCTATCGTATTTCGCTTTCTTTTAGCGATGCCGTGTTCTTTCAGAATACAGACGATGTCCAGACGTTTCGGGATTGGCATTGCCTGCCGCGCGGTGCCCATGTCGTCATGACCAAAGGTACGGGAGTGGACACGGACAAGTTTGCCGTGGCGCCTCTTCCCGAAGCCCCCCTTACATTCCTTCTTGTGGGAAGGCTTCTTGAAGCCAAGGGTTTGTATGAATATGCTGAAGCGGCCCGTCTGGTAAAGAAACGGCATCCCAATGCCCGTTTCCAGCTTCTGGGTGCTCCCGAGAGCTCCAGGGGCGGAGTCCCTCTTGAAACGGTCAAGGGATGGGAACGGGAAGGTATTCTCGAATACCTCGGCGTCGCGCGTGATGTGCGCCCCTATGTCGGGCAGGCGAATGTTGTCGTTCTCCCCTCCTGGCGGGAGGGCTTGCCGTGTTCGCTCATGGAAGCCATGAGCATGGGACGTCCCATCGTGGCAACCGATGTTCCCGGATGCCGGGACGTGGTCGTCGACGGGAAGAATGGTTTTCTCGTGCCTGTACGGACCCCCGAGGCATTGGCAAAGGCGTTGGAGTCGTTTTTGGAGGATAGCGCTCTGACGGCCCGTATGGGGAAGGAAGGAAGGTTCATTGCGGAAACAGAACTGGATGCCCGCAAGGCTGCCGATCTTATCCTCAGCGTCATGAAGTTGGTTTCGTAACGAGGATTCACTGGAGGTTTCCCTTGCTTATCAGCGGTTATCGCAAAGGGCTGTTTAAAGTTCTGGATGCCGTCTGCATCCTTGCGGCGCTCAGCATTACCGGGTGGTTTATGCTGCCTGCGGATCTTTCCGTTCTGGACGACTACACAGGGGCGTCGCTGTTCACCGTCGTCTCCTATCTTTTCTTCTTTTACGTGCTGGATGCCTATAACGTCGGGGCTGAAGATTTCAAGGACACCACAGGCCGGGTCCTCATAGCCTTCTTCCTTGGCGCCATCGCTTCCGCCTCCGCATTTTATGCGTTCCAGCACTGGCGTTTCGATCGCAGAACACTGCTGCTGCTCTTCAGCTTGTGCCTTTTGTTCTGCCTTGGCTGGCGTGCGCTCTATTACAAGCACATCGGCCGGTTTGTGCATAAAGCCAGAATCCTGCTCATCGGGACCGACCGTGCCGGGAAGGTACGCCAGACCATTTCCGAATCCCTGACCGACGCCGACATCGTCGGTTATGTGGGCGACTGCGATAACGACAGGGAAATCCCCTATCTTGGCACCCCCATGCAAGTTGAGGAAATCGCCAAACAGCAGAACGTCACCATGATTGTCTTGCTGCCCGACGCCCCCATCGACGAAGACATCGCTACCGAACTGCTACATGCCAAACTGCACGGGCAGATGATCGTCGATGTCCGCTCCTTCTGCGAACATATGGTGCACCGGCTCCCCGTCTCACAGATCAGCTCCGAATGGTTGCTCACGGAAGAAGGCTTTTCGCTCAATACCCGAGGTTCCCTGCGCCGCCTCAAGCGGGCTTTCGACCTGTTCGCCACGCTCGGCCTGCTGATCTGCACATCGCCCATCATGCTTCTCACCGCCATTGCCATCCGTGTGGAATCTCCCGGCCCCGTCATTTACCGACAGCGTCGCGTGGGCCTGTTCGGGCAGGATTTCACCGTCTACAAATTCCGCTCCATGCGTACCGACGCCGAGAAAAACGGTGCTGTCTGGGCCATGAAATCCGACCCGCGCGTCACCAAGGTGGGGAAAATCATCCGCAAGACCCGCATCGACGAATTGCCCCAGTTGTGGAACGTGCTCAAAGGGGAAATGAGCCTCATCGGACCTCGCCCGGAACGCCCTGAATTCGTCAAGGAACTGGAGAAGGAAATCCCCTTCTACAGCCTGCGCCACGCGGTCAAGCCCGGCGTCACCGGCTGGGCGCAGGTGTGTTACCCTTACGGCTCCTCCGTCGAGGATTCCCGCCGCAAGCTGGAGTATGACCTGTACTACGCCAAAAACATGTCCATCCTGCTGGACGTCCGGATCATCCTCAAGACCATCGGCGTGGTGCTCTTCCCCAAGGGCGCGCGCTAACCCTTCCCCTTCTCTCGTCAGGGAAAAGGCATACCGGAAAAAACGGTATGCCTTTTTTGTTTTCTCGGCACATTCTAACGCCTCAACGCCTCCAATCCCGCATTTATCATAGGGATACAGCTATCATGCGGTTGACGGACATCCCCGAAAAGGCTTCAGTGTGAAACAGGTACGGCAGAAAAAGAAGCCGTCCGTGCGGATGTGTCTTTTGCCAAGGACCCGTCTTGAACACAACGCTGACCAAAAGAAGGATGTATCCATGTTCAACCCAGAGGAAACCCAGTACGAAGTGCTGCGCCGCAGAGGCATCTGTCGACGTGATTTCCTGAAATTCTGCTCTATGGCGGCGGTTGCCTTGGGTCTTGGCCCAATGGGCCACCTCGAAATCGCCCACGCTATGGAAACCAAACCCTATCTGCCCGTTCTCTGGATCAACGGCCTTTCGTGCTCCTGCTGCACGGAATCCTTTATCCGTTCGGCGCACCCTTTGGCTTCCGACATCATCCTTTCCATGATCGCGCTGGACTATCAGGACACCATCATGGCGGCTGCGGGCGATCAGGCTATGGAATGTTTCGAAGAAGCCATCAGCACCTACAAGGGACGCTATATCCTCGCGGTGGAAGGCAATCCGCCTCTTGGCGAAGAAGGCATGTACTGCATCGACGGAGGGCGTCCCTTCATGGACAAACTCCAGCGCGGAGCCGCCGGAGCCAAGGCCATCGTCGCATGGGGGACCTGCGCCTCATGGGGATGCGTGCAGGCTGCCCGCCCCAATCCGACTCAGGCGACCCCTATCCACAAAGTCATTCACGACAAGCCGATCATCAAGGTCCCGGGCTGCCCCGCCATCCCGGACGTTATGAGCAACATCGTCGCCTACATCCTGACCTATGATCAAATCCCCAAACTCGACTCTCAGGGACGCCCAGAGGTCTTTTACGGCAAACGCGTGCACGACCAATGCGTACGCCGCGCCCACTTCGACGCGGGCCAGTTCGTCGAGAAGTTCGACGACGAGGGCGCCAAGCTCGGCTACTGCC
>ERZ779861.3662-NODE-3662-length-12444-cov-5.858665_pt1 | contig 12444 bp, 5 predicted proteins | sample MGYA00511558_ERZ779861 | MGnify/ENA primary metagenome ERZ779861 (study PRJEB29588, sample SAMEA2163432) | human gut metagenome | biome: human gut; feature: human-associated habitat; material: faeces | place: Denmark | collected 2008/2010 ... | reverse complement strand
GAGTGTGCCGAAAGTTACTGTTGTTTTGATCACGTTATGATCGAATGCCGCCGTGGTGCCGGCTGGCATCAGTTCAGCGGGCTTTCTTCTCCCATTGTACAGTGGTTTTCCGCTTACTACCGCCCCGGCACCCTCACGACCGGTTTTGATGCCTTTGTCCGGCATACGGATTGGGCACCGGACAACAGCACCTTAAATGCCACGCTGGATTTTACCGCAGCGGGCCGCAGCACTGTTCTGGCTGTTCTGCAGCCGGGCTCCAAGGCTGTTACAGCCTCTGTTCCCTGCACCGTGACCACACGCCATGATGGGCTGCTTGAGCTGACCTTTGCATTGGATGCTCCCTGCACTGTTACCATAAGTATCCATCCCTGAATCCACCTGTAAAAAGAAACGAACGATGTCTGTCCGAATTGGATGACATCGTTCGTTTTTTGCGCTGAAATCAGTTATCTCCTTTGCGAACTGCAGAAGGCGAGAGCTGATACTTCCGCCGGAACGCCTTATAGAATGTATTCGCTGTGGAGAAGCCGCACTGTTCTGCAATATCCGTAATATTCAGATCTGTCGTTCTCAGCAGCTGCATCGCATGATCCAAACGCAATTCTTCCACATACTCTGTATAGCTCTTTCCGGTTTGCTCCTTCAGGAATTGCGAAAGATACTTTTTAGAGATCTTGAACTGCTCCGCCGTCATCGCCGCATTGATCTCCGGATTCTGGAAATTCTGTGCCAGCCAGTCCAGAATATTCTTTTGAAGCGCATCATTGTGGCTATGCTTCAGGAATTGCACATGATTGCAGATCTCCACACAGCAGTCCTGCAACCGGCTCAGCATCTGGCGGGCAGTCAGTTTAGAGTCATAACTGCACAGATAGGCGATATCCGGACAGCATCCCCTTTCCGCCGTGTTCAGCAGAATGCCGCCTGCCGTGTAAAAATCCTGCTTGAAGTTTTCCGGGTCCAGATTATCCACCGAGAACAGTTCACTCAGAAGCGAAACAGCTTCTTCCGTGCATCCGGAAAGCAGATACTCCCGAAGCCGCGCTGCATTGGTTGCATTGACCGTGGTACCGCGCTGCGCACTGCTGTTCCCCAAATAGCAGATCTTCTGTGTCGGATCCGCATAGGCTGCCACATTGCGGGCCTTCCAGTAAATGTCTGACAGCTGCTCCATTTTCTCAAAAGGATCGCTCAATATCAGGGGGGTTGTCAAATGCAGCGCATCATACAGCTGCTCTGTACGGAAACACATTTCCCGCAGTTCCTCTGCTTCATCCGTTTCCTGCGTCAGGATCACCAGGATCAGGTCATCTGCCGTTGCCTGTACATAAAATCTCTGCCCGTAAATTTGACGTATCTGCTCTGACACCACCACAGTACGCAGCTCTTCTTTCAGTGAGCACTCGGCGTTTTCCTGAAGAGATGGGATCAGCAGCAGGAAGTTATAGGCTTTCAGCTGCGCCGCATCCGTCAGCTGCTGAAGGGTTTCCTGACTCACAGACCCTGTACGCAGCAAAATTTCCATTTTCCCGTGTTCCAGCTCGCTGCGTGAATGCTCCAGTTCCCGCGCCAGTTTATGCTGGCTGTTTACATTACGGAGAAAGATCTCATTCAGCACTTTCCGTGATGCCAGATCCGACTCGTCCAGCGTGTCCAGCATCGGACGCAGGCTGTTCATATCCTCCAGTGTCATGCAGACGCTGATCAATACACAGCCCAGAACGCCCACGATCAGATACAGACAAATTGCACGCTGTACTGCCAACAGACCCGCTTCGTAGAGCGATGGCGGCATTCCAATGACCGCCGTTGCATTCAGAGATGCCACATATCGCGTTGCCATCAGATAGCGCTTTCCCTGATAGGTCTCCCAACCCGTATCATCACTCGTCAGGGAAAGTGTCGTTCCGTCATAGTTGTTTCCCGCCAGGATCGTACCATCATCGGAGATCAGACAAAAAAGGCCTTCCTCGCGCCATTGCTGCTGCGAAAGAAACATCGAAACGACATCTTTTTCCTTGATCAGCACCGTCATTGCGCCGCAAAGGCGGCCCGCCGTGTTCACATAGGGCTGATATACTGTGACATACGAATTGCCATAGCTGGAATGCATCAGTTTGACAACATGGGCGGGCTTTATCGTCATTACGTCGATCTGATTCTGTGCATCCCATTCCTCCTGAGACACATCCTCATACTCAAGTGCTCCCGGGTAAAAATTGCTATGGCTTTCATACGCGCTCCGGTCATCCAATATGATGCCATTCCGCTCAAATGTAATATAGCTGTATGTGATCACAGAGGAATCGTAGGTCTTATCCTGTAACGATTTGCTGGCTCTCGCCAGTGTCTGATAATCTCCCAGAATACTGTTATCATAACTGCTGGCAAGCAGAGTATACTCCGTTTCGCTGAACAATTTGTTCGTTGTACTGCGGATGTTGCTCAGGCATCGCTCCAACTGGGTGGTGCCGATCGCCAGCATTTCCATCGTGCTGGAGGACTGCGCTTGGATCGTCTGGCGGATCATCAGGCTATACAGAGGAACCACGACCAGGAAAAAACCAACCGGAATACAAAGATACCTTAAAAGCCTTCGGATCCAGTTTCTAACAAACAGTCTCTTACGCATCTGCAAAAGCTCACTCCAAGCAATGATGATTTCTATGGAACTGTTGGCTGCACCTGTAAGGCGTTTATGGAGCTGGTGCATGCAGCACAGCTCCTCCCTCCGCAATTTCGCAGCATCTTTCTAATTATTTTACCACAGAAGGATTTTTTCCTCAACATTTTTATTGATTTGTAACAAAAATCCACTTTATCACCATGATTTTCAATGCTTGAAAATCTCTGTCAGATGGTCCATCACTTTGCTCCACAAACCGTGTTGTCGTTCAAAGCCACCACCCGGGGCCTGATTGTCTGAGGGAACTCGAATCCCTGGCCCTCTGATTAAAAGAGCCCACCGGGCAGAACACTCTGATTTTAGAAGTTTCGAGCTTTCGTTGCTTTTGTGCAAAGCATCGTGATTTTTCGCTGTGTAATTTCTGCACCCTTTGCCGTATTTTGCAAGTCAGAGTGCCCATTGTATCCCTTGAAACCGTGCAAAAACAGTGCAGAAACCGTGCAAAAACAGTGCAGAAACCGTGCACTTACTCTGGGACAAATAAAAAATGATGATTTTTGATCCATGACTTGGTGGCGATTTGAGTGACCACAAAGGTAAATTTGATACACGGAAAGAAGAATGCCCACTCGTCTGGGGAGTTCTCAGGGGAGTGGGCATTCTGCGCAGGCGGTTAATATAATTTCGATTATGATAATTCAAATTATATTAAGACGTTCCATGGGCTGTAACAGCTTCACCGCTTGGTTTTCAAAAATCACCTGTTGATAGCGGTGTTACTTCTTCACAAATTGGTATACGCCATATTCTGGTGACGTCACCAATCCATGCTTGATAAGATTCTTGATAATAGAGGATGCACGAGATTTCTGAACGCCATATAGCTGTGCAACGTTTATGCTGCGGAACTGATATTGATACCGATATCTCTTGAAAAGTTCAAGCGTCCGCTCTTTTGTACTTGCAGTTAGTCTCGTGCCATTCAGCCTTTCGCAAAGTTCACTCACTTCTGCATCCGTACTCATTCCGTGGAGCACTGTAGAAGTTTCCGCACTTTCCGCAGAGGTTTCCGCACTTTCCGCACCACTTGCCACACTTTCCATACTGATCTGTGCCGGAGTCGCTACACTTCTATTCGGCAGTGTGACGATAAAAAAATCTGAATCCGAGTAGAAAGTCGGCTTCTGAACCACTTCCACATAAGAGTTCAGGATGCGGTCAATGCCGCTGCCACGGCGCTCCATAAAGCCAAGCCGTGAGAACACATCCGAGATCACCTGATTGCGCCGCATAGACGGAATATGCCGGATATCCATATCCTGCACCCTGCGGCCATTCATCATGCCGCCCGGCGAAGTGATCTCCAGTCGATCATCGAACACTTCTACATGAATCTCCGAACCAAGAATCTGATAATTCCGATGGATCAGCGCATTGACCAGCACCTCACGAACGGCCTTATACGGGTAGTCACTGCGTTCTTCACGGGTCATACCACGGATGCTCCATGGGTTTTTGCTGTTGTTGCGGACAAAATCTTCCGCATTTTGCAGTAGCGTGATCAGACTTGCACCCTGAAATTCCTTGTCATCCAGAGCATCTTCTTCAATGCTACCCTTGTAGTTGCCTTTCCAGCGGGTGCAGAAAATACGGGATTGTTTCAGAACGCCCTGATCGCAGAGTAACAGGCCGCCATTCGTAATCTGTCCATCGTCTGTTACCAATCCTGCGGAGGGCAAGTCTTTTTCGAGGTCGAAATCCTCTTTTTTCAGATTCTTAAACGTCGCGGCCAGCAGTGTAAAACTGACATCACCCACTCGATAAGAACTGGGCAGTGCATCAAAGGTCTGGTTCATGCCCTGCAAAATCAATTCGTTCAGTTCCCGTGAAGTGGCTTCTTCGGACTGGTCGCCATGCCGCACATAGGCCGTATGGGAACCGTCAAAGGCATAATAATATGGATACGCCGGGCCGTCCTGTACTTCCAGATCAACGCAGGACTTGCCCTCTATTTCGACCTCCCGCACTCGATAGCGCGGTGTAGGGTCAATGCGGACCTTGATAAGTTCCGTCAATCTGCTTACCACAGCCTGCGGATTTTCCAATCCTACGACCTCGCGTGGCTCATTCTTTACGCCAAAAATCAGGTGTCCGCCCTCGGTATTGGCAAATGCCGACACGGATTTCAGCCAGCTGCGCGGCTTTTTCTCTTCAAGACGTTCCTTGTAATCCACATGGGAGGCTTCAATGTAATGGTCGAGGGGGAAAGGCATGGTATCACCTGCTCGCTTCTTAATCTTTAGCGTTTGTAAATTCATTATACCTTATTTGAAGGCCAAATTCAAAACTTTTTATCTGTTTAGTGCCTGCTGAGCTTTTCTGCCTGAGCAACGATTGATTTTCCGACCTGATTAGAGTATCATTAAAATGTGTTATTGTATCTTGTCGTTGAAAGTTAATTTTCGCTTTAGTCAGTCGATTGCGGGGACTCTTCTATGAAAATTCTGGATAATATCAACCATACTGTTCGGGAAGATTTACAGGATACTATGCAGAAAGGGAGCCGTGTGTCCATTGCTGCGGCCTGTTTTTCCATTTATGCGTATCAGGAATTAAAGAAACAGTTGGAAGAAATCTCGGAACTTCGCTTTATTTTTACTTCACCGACCTTTGTGCAGGAAAACACGCCAAAAGAGCGGCGAGAGTTCTATATTCCGAAATTGACCCGCGAAAAGAGCCTTTACGGAACAGAATTTGAGGTTCGCTTGCGGAATGAACTCACCCAAAAAGCACTGGCGAAAGAATGTGCCGACTGGGTGCGACGGAAAGTAAAATTTCGTTCCAACGTCAGTGGAGAGCAAATGCCCGGTTTCATGACGGTTGGTGAAAGTTCCTATATGCCAATCAGTGGGTTTACAACGGTTGACCTTGGTTGTGAACGCGGAAACAACGCATACTACCCTGTTCAGAGAACCGAAGCCTTTGAAAACGGCCGTTACTTTTTATCGCTGTTTGATGAAATCTGGAATGATTCTTCCCGACTTCAGGATGTTACAGACATTGTATTGCAAAGCATCAGCACAGCTTATCGAGAAAACAGCCCGGACTTTATCTATTTCTTCACCCTCTACAATATTTTCAGTGAATTTTTGGAGGATGTGTCAGAAGATAATCTTCCAAATGAAGCTACGGGCTTCAAGCAGAGTAAAATCTGGAATATGCTCTATGATTTTCAGCGAGATGCAGCGTTGGCCATTATCCACAAGCTGGAACAGTATAATGGTTGCATTCTTGCAGACAGCGTGGGCCTTGGCAAGACGTTCACTGCACTGGCTGTAATCAAGTACTATGAAAATCGCAACAAATCCGTTTTGGTACTCTGTCCCAAAAAGTTGGCAGCAAACTGGAACATCTATAAAGGCAACTATGTCAACAATCCACTGGTAGAAGACCGTTTCCGTTACGATGTGTTGTACCATACAGATTTGAGCCGTTCCGGCGGAACCTCTAACGGTATTGACCTTGCTGCACTTAACTGGGGGAACTTTGACCTTGTTGTGATTGATGAAAGCCACAATTTCCGCAATGGCAGTAATACCTCTACTGATGAGAAAGAAAACCGCTACACAAAATTGATGAATCGCGTGATTCGTTCTGGGGTGCGCACCAAGGTGCTGATGCTTTCGGCAACACCCGTAAATAATCGTTTTGTGGATTTGAAAAACCAACTTGCGCTTGCCTATGAGGGAGATGCCGGAAAAATCAATGAAAAGCTGAATACTTCGTCTCCGATTGATGAAATTTTCCGGCAGGCGCAAAAGGCTTTCAATACATGGAGCAAGCTTCCTGTCACAGAGCGTACCACAAATGCGCTGCTTGCGGCACTGGACTTCGATTTCTTTGAGGTGCTGGACAGTGTGACGATTGCACGTTCTCGCCGACATATCGAAAAATACTATAATATTTCTGATGTTGGTACTTTCCCGGAACGGTTGAAGCCGATTTCTGTGCAGCCGTGCCTGACAAGTCTTGATAATGCAATCAACTATCAGCAGATTTATAATGTACTGGATTCGCTGACGCTGCACATTTACACACCAACCGGCTTTATTCTGTCCTCTCGGATTTCCAAATACATCGACCCCAGCCAACATGGAAAGGGACTGACGCAGGCAGGCCGTGAAGAGGGAATCCGCCGTCTGATGAGCATTAACCTGCTCAAACGTCTGGAAAGTTCTGTTTATGCGTTCCGGCTGACGATTGACCGAATCAGTAAACTGATTGAAGATACCATGCAATCGGTACGTTCCTATCAAAATGGCAGCCGTGTGCTGGAGCTGAACGACATTTCCGATGCAACCGATTGGGACGATGATGACCAGAACAACGACATTTTTACAGTCGGCCGCAAAGTAAAGATTGATCTTGCGGATATGGATCATGTTTCGTGGCTGCATGATCTGGAAAAGGATGCTGAAAATCTGGAGCTTCTTTCCCTGATGGTGCAGGATATCACCCCTGCATACGATGCCAAGCTGCAAGAACTGCTGCGCCTGATTGACGAAAAGCAAAGGCATCCCATCAATCCCGGCAACCGGAAAATCATTATTTTTACTGCGTTTTCAGATACTGCTGACTATCTGTATCAGAATATTTCCGGCTATGTAAAGCAAGCGTTTGGGCTGAACACTGCCGAAATCACCGGCAGCGTGGATGGTAAAACAACCATTCCCAAACTCAGTGGTGATCTGAATACAGTTCTCACCTGCTTTTCGCCCATTTCCAAGCGGCGGGACAGCCTGCCGAACGCAAACCATGCGGATATTGATTTGTTGATCGCCACCGACTGCATTTCCGAAGGTCAGAACTTGCAGGACTGTGATTATCTGATCAACTATGATATTCACTGGAATCCTGTGCGCATTATCCAGCGTTTTGGCCGCATTGACCGCATCGGAAGCCAGAATCGCTGCATCCAGTTGGTCAACTTCTGGCCGGATGTGGATTTGGATGAGTACATCAACCTGAAAGGCCGCGTGGAAACCCGAATGAAGCTGACGGTCATGACTTCCACAGGGGATGATAACCTCATCAGCCCGGAAGAAAAAGGCGATTTGGAATATCGCAGCGCACAACTCAAACGGTTAAAGAATGAGGTAGTCGATCTGGAAGAAATGTCGGGCGGCATTTCCATCATGGACTTGGGATTGAACGAGTTCCGGCTGGACTTGCTGGACTATATGAAGAAACACGATGATGTGGAGCATACGCCGCTTGGGATGCACGCAATTGTTGCATCTACGCCCGATGCCCCTCCGGGTGTGATCTTTGTTCTGAAAAACATCAACAATGAGATCAATGTGGATCAGCAAAACCGTCTGCATCCATTCTACATGGTTTATATTGGGCAGGATGGCTCGACTGTCTGCGATTATCTTTCTCCGAAAGAGCTGCTGGATCGTCTGCGGCTGCTCTGCAAAGGCAAAACCGAACCCGACCAGAGCCTTTGCCAACAGTTCAATCAGGCCACGGACGATGGAAAGAATATGTCTGCCTATTCTGAATTGCTGAGTGAGGCCATCCGTTCCATTCTGGATGCAAAGGAAGAGAGCGACATTGACAGTCTGTTCAAGATGGGCGGTACGACGGCCCTGCTTTCTTCGATTTCCGGGCTGGATGACTTTGAACTGATTTGCTTCCTTGTGGTACAATAAGAGGTGAGATCAATGCTGGGCTTTCCACCCTCCACGGAGTTTAACAAACGGATTCCGAAACAGAAGTTCTATGAAAACGCTGCCGTTCCAGCGGCAGTCAAGCGATTGTTTGCAGACCAGCTGCGCTGTATCTACTGGCGCAACAAGCTGGCGGTGTCCACCTTGAATCTCACTGCCGGAGAGCGGGTGACAGAGATCGAGATTTTCGAGCTGTGTCTGACCGGACCAAAACTGGATGAAGCTGTTCTGCGCCAAATCGACAGTGAAATCCCCTATCACATTCTGTTTGTTCTTTCTTATGAGAATAAGGTGCAGGCTTGGATCGGCTGTAAAGATACATCTGCGAACAGCAGTGCCAAGGTAAGCCGCTATCTGCATACAGACTGGATGCCAGAAACAGAATTGTCCCTTGCGATAAGCGGCCTGAGCTTAGAGGCGGTTTACGATGGACTGGTGCGTCAGATTGCCCGATTGCAGGGTGAGAGCTGGAGTGCCGCATACAGCATTGCGGACAACATCCAACGCTCTGCGGAACGTGAAAAACTGCAAAAGCAGATTGCAGCATTGGAGAATAAGATTCGGAAAGAAAAACAGTTCAATCGTCAGGTGGAGATGAATGCGGAACTAAAACAGCTAAGAAGGAATTTGGAGAATATGCTATGAGAATCAAAAGAGTGGAATTAAACGATTTCAAAAGATTTACACATTTGACAGTCGAAGACATTCCAGAAACAGCAAAGCTTATTGTTCTTGTGGGTCCTAATGGGTCTGGCAAGACCTCATTTATGGAGGCATTGAACCATTATTATAAATTTGCCGGATATGGTGATGTTGGTGAATCAAACTATTTGAGTAAAATCGATGTGAAAAGGAAATTTGAGTTCGGTGAGTGGTATAGCTTAGCTTCTAAAACAGTTGATATTGATTTCTATGATGCGGCCTATCCTAAAGATGTCGGAACAAGTAATATTAAAGGACACTTTTATTTTCGAAGTGCCTATCGAAATGAACCCGATTTTGTAATTGATACAATGCGTAAGCAAGATGACCCTACAAAAACAGTTCATCTTAAATCACTTATTCAAAATGATCAGTCTGTTTCTTCCAACTATCAACGATTGATTGCAAATAGCATTTCTGAATTGTATAAGAGTGAAAACAACCAGAAAGATGTTGCAACATTGAGAAATGAACTGACAGGAAAAATTAGTGCTTCTATTGAGCGAGTATTTGAGGATCTTCATTTTTCCTCTTTGGGAAATCCATTACAAAATGGCAATTTCTATTTTACAAAAGGCACGACAAAAGACTTTCCTTACAAGAATCTTTCCGCTGGTGAAAAGTCGGCATTTGATCTTATTTTGGATTTGGTTGTACAGTCAAAATATTATCCAGATGCAGTATACTGTATTGATGAGCCAGAGACGCATATGCATACAAAGCTCCAAGGAAAGGTGCTTCGGGAACTCTATGGCCTAATTCCGGGAAACTCACAGTTGTGGCTTTCTACTCACTCAATTGGAATGTTGCAGGAAGCTCAAGATATTGAAAAAGAAGCTCCGGGAACAGTAATTTTCCTTGATTTTGATGGGCGAGATTTTGATGATGATCAGATTATCCGTCCATCAAAAATCGGACGAGCTGTTATGGATAAGTTTTATGAGCTGGCTTTTGGAGATTTCTCTAAATTATTGCTCCCACAAAAAATTGTTTTTTGTGAAGGAAATCCTTGCGGAACAGTACGGAAAAGTTTTGATAGTAGTATCTATTCCACAATATTTGAAAATACTCATCCGGAGACATATTTCTTATCTGGCGGTTCCTGTGAGGATATTGTTAATAAGCTTGATGTTAATCTTGGGGAAGTCCTAAAGGTACTATTAAAAGATACAACGATTATTAAAGTTATAGATCAAGATGATTTAAGTGATCAAGAGATGGCGGAATACAGAAATAACGGAATTCATATTCTTTCCAAGCGAAATCTTGAAAGTTATCTCCTAGATGATAGCGTTATAGAAAAATTATGCATTTCTGTTGGAAAACCAGATAAGATTGCAGAATGTCTGCAAAAAAAGCAGGATGCACTTTCTGGTTCAATTGCCAGAGGAAATCCGTCTGATGACCTTAAATCCGCACGTGGGGATATCTACACTTCGCTAAAGAAGATTCTTGGCCTTACACAATGCGGAAATAAGCCGGATTCTTTTTTAAGAGATACTATGGCACCTCTTATCACGCCTGACATGGAAATTTATAAACAATTGGAAAGAGATATTTTTGGAGATAACTAATGTCAATTTTACATGATAAACTTCCCCTTCAGACCCCCAACCTGACAGCCCAGAACATTGATAAAATCGCCGCGCTCTTCCCCAACTGCATCACGGAAATGCTGGACGAGGAGAAAAGCACCCCCGACCACAAGGTTTACAAGCGTGGTATCAACTTTGAACTGCTGAAGCAGATGCTCTCGCCGGACGTTGTAGACGGAGATGAAGCATACGAGTTTACATGGGTGGGCAAAAAGGCATCCATTGTGGAAGCCAACAAGCCAATCCGCAAGACCCTGCGCCCCTGCCCGGAAGAAAGCAAGAACTGGGATGATACCGAGAATCTCTACATTGAGGGCGATAATCTGGAAGTTTTGAAGCTTCTACGAACAAGCTATTTGCATAAAGTGAAAATGATCTATATTGACCCACCCTACAATACAGGTAATGACTTTATTTATGCAGACAATTTTATGCGCTCTCAGAACGAGGAAAATCGTCAGATGGGAATGTATGACGAGGAAGACAATCGCTTGTTCAAAAATAACGATACGAATGGAAAATTTCATTCGGATTGGTGTAGTATGATGTACTCGCGATTGCTGATGGCACGAGATTTTTTGACGAATGATGGCGCTATTTTTATTTCCATAGATGATTCTGAAGTGCGCAATCTCAAAAATATGTGTGACGAAATTTTTGGAAATTCCAATTTTGTTGCACAGCTTATCTGGCAAAATAAAAAGGGCGGCGGAAACGATTCTAAGCACATTGCAATTGAGCATGAGTATATTCTGGTTTATGCAAGCAACAAAGAACTGCTTGCTGAATTTTATGAGCGTTATTCCGATGAATATATAAAGCGTTATAAAGAAGAAGATTCCATTGGTAGGTTTTATTGGGACACATTCAAACGTAAGGCGGGAAAGCAGTATTATCCTATTACCTGCCCGGATGGAACGACTTTGGAATACGATGACGATGGGAATCCTATCAGTTGGCTTCGTTCTAAAGCTAGGTTTGAAGCAGACTTGAAAATAGGGGACGTTCGTTTCGTAAACGCTAATGGAAAATGGTCTGTGCAATTCAAGCAGAGAATCCCTGAGGGAAAAACGCCGCGCAGCATTTTTACTACGGCTCCAGTTGTTTCTACTAAGGGAACCACAAGCACCGGAGCGAGTGATGTTTATGAATATTTTAAAAAAGATGTGTTTTCTAATCCAAAACCAGTAAAACTGATAGAATTTCTTCTGAGCTTCTGCTTGGGAAAAGACGATATTGTTTTGGATTTTTTTAGCGGTTCTGGAACAACGGCAGATGCTGTGATGAACGCAAATTTGTTTAGTGGAAATAGCAATAAATTTATTCTTGTTCAGCTGGCTGAAGATATTGATAAGATGCTTTCTAGCAGTTCAGCAAATGCAAAGAGAGTGGCAGATAATGCTATTTCGGTGCTGGATGAGATTCATAAGCCGCATTTTATTACAGAACTTTCAAAAGAACGCATTCGCCGTGCCGGACAAAAAGTGGATGAAGAAAACAATTGCTGGAAGTGCGTTCCTCTGAACCGCATGGATGGCTCTAAGCCGGGCGATGATACCACTGCTAAAATTGTAAAAACGATTGACGTGGGAGATGGAAAGCCGCCGATTGAAATGGTGGATATCAGCAAGAATCCCGATGTGGGCTTCCGCGTTTTCAAGCTGGACGATACCAATATGAAGGACGTCTATTATTCTGCCGAAGAATACTCCCAGACCAACCTTGAAGAGCTGGAAAGCAACATCAAAGAGGACCGCACCGACCTTGATTTGCTGTTTGGCTGTCT
>ERZ779861.3660-NODE-3660-length-12454-cov-2.814098_pt1 | contig 12454 bp, 10 predicted proteins | sample MGYA00511558_ERZ779861 | MGnify/ENA primary metagenome ERZ779861 (study PRJEB29588, sample SAMEA2163432) | human gut metagenome | biome: human gut; feature: human-associated habitat; material: faeces | place: Denmark | collected 2008/2010 ... | reverse complement strand
GGAACCGCCGTGATGAGGTGCAGGGCCAGACACACGGCGGCAACCTTCAAGGTAAGCCACACCGAAAACAGTACTTCCTCGTCGTGCAACAGTTCGCCGAGCACGTCGGTTCCCGGTTATGGGCGCAGCCCGTGCTTGGCGTAAACGGATCGGGCCTTGTCGGATTGGAGGAACGTCAGAAATGCCTCGACTTCGGGGTCCTTCTCCGCGCCTTTGACCACCGCCGCGACCATTTCGATGGGATCGTAACCGGACTGGATGTCCATAGAGCCTCCGATGGACTTGCCCTGCGCCTTGACGACCGCCGTATTGACGAACCCGGCGTCCAGTTCGCCCGTGGTCAGATAGGAAAACACCTGCGGCACGGTGGAAAACATCCGCAGCTTGTCCTTCAGCGGTCCACGCAGGCCGCTCTGGGTCAGGAATCGCTCAGCGGCCTTTCCGTAAATGGCACCCTTCTTGTCGGGATAGCCGATGGACTGGATTTTCGGATTTTGGAGGTCCTGCGGCGATTCCACATTCAGGCCCTTTTTCCACGCCAGCACAAGCACGGCGGTGCCCAAAGGCTGAAACGAAGCGAAAGAGACGTCCGAGTCCTCCAGGGTCTGCCTGTCCGAAACGAATACGGAAACCCCGCTTCCGGCCTTGTACTGGGCCAGCGACTGCCCGATGGTGCCGCTGTAGACCTCGGTCAGCTGTTTGCCGGACTCCTGCTTGTACAGCGCGCAGAGTTCGGAAAGCATTTTTTTGTAGCCCATCCCCGTGGTCACGGCTGTCTCGGCCAAGGCCGGTACGACGCTCAGGCCCAACATGACCAGCGCCAGAATCCATCGTTTCATTGCAGTTCCTCCCTGTGCGGCAATCACCGCGAGTTCAGTATTCCGTCAGTTTGCCGTCTTCAAGGTTCAGAACGCGATCCGCCAGAAAACGGCGCTCCGCGTCCGAATGGGTCACATACAGGATAGGTACGCCGAACCGTTCCGGGATCGCCTTGACGTAGGCCATGATTTCTTCTCGTTTGCCCCGATCCAGCCCCGTCAACGGTTCGTCCATGAGCAGCAGCTCAGGACAGGCCAGCAGGGCGCGCCCCACGGCGACACGTTGTTTTTCCCCTCCGGATAGATCGGAAGGCGTGCGGTGCAACAGCCGTCCCAGACCCAAAAGCGCTACCACGTCTTCGAACGATACCCCGGACGGGCCCCGGAACCGCCGCCCGAACAGCATATTCGAGCGCACGGACAGATGCGGGAACAGCCGGACGTCCTGAAAAACATATCCGAGCCGCCTCCGTTCGGGCGCGAGGCATACGCCCCGTTCCGCATCGAACCAGACTGCCTCACGGCAGGCGATCCTCCCTGCATCAGGGCGAAGCAACCCGGCAAGGCACTGCAGTAAGGTGGTCTTACCCGAACCGGACGCCCCCCACAGTACCGTGATGCCGTGGGAAGCGAGCACAAAAGAAACCTGAAGCGCGAATGCTTCAAGTTGTTTCTGGATGGACACCTGCAACACCCGTATGCTCCGAAAAAAGTCTTTCTTTGCTAAAATGCCATAAGAGGACGGAAAAACAATCCGGGTAGGTTTTCGTCAGAATTCGTGACTCAGAGAAGGGAAAGGGAAGTGTGTGACGCCCTTGAGAAGCGGCCACAGTCTTCTGGAACCGTCCAAGTACCCCAGCCCTTCACAGAATTTTTTGATGATGCCATAGCCATTTTCCATAACTAGGGGAACGTACCTGTACAGTGCCCGCACCGACAAGCATGGACTCCACAGCCTCTTGCCATTCATAGATACCGCCGTTTCAGCGGACATTGATACAATTTTAACATTATGTTGCCATCGGCAGCGTTTGCTACTCAACATGAATCCCTTCGTGTCTTTATTGTGACGATATGCACAAGTTTTACGGCATGTCGCTGGCTCTCGATGACAACAAGTCCGTTGTGACCCTGTGCAAACAAGGAGGAAAGCGGTGAGCAACTCTATTGATGTTTCCAAATGCACTGGTTGCGGCACCTGTTTTAAAACCTGCGGCCTTGATGTGTTCCGCTTGGATACGGAGCAACCCGTGCTGTCTCCCAGCATGGCCAAATGTCCGGCAGGTACTGTCCATCACTACCGAAAAAGATCCCCCCAACAGTGTTTACTGCACTGTTGGGGGGCTCCTTCGAATGAAGTGGGACAAACTTTTACCCAAAGGGAGGTCCTGTCCTTGGGGAAGACGTTAGCCGCACTTTAACTCCTTAATATCTACTCGCTATAGTTTTACAATTCCCCGCATAAAAAGATAGAGCGAGAACAAAGCTACAAGTACGAGCAGCACCAAAAGTACTTTTTCATATTTCAGGAACATGGGGTTCTGATCAGGATGTTGTTTCCGGCTCCAGATATAGACAGGGATACCGATGGCGATAAACACCGATGCCATAAGCAAATAATGCAGCCCAGCAGCGTAAATGAGCCAAAGCCCATAGGCCGACCCTAGAAAGCCGCAGGCCAGCGCCGAAGCGCGTCCGGTTGCGGCCCCCTGGGGATATTGGCCATCCTCGCACGTTTTCCACAAGAAAAGCGTGGAGATAAGATAGGCGGGCAAAACCATGACAGCCGTGATGCTCAGCATCATATTCCAAGCATTGTTGGAAAAATAGACAAGCAGGAGCGCGAGCTGCATGAGCGCGCTTGTCACCCACAAGGACACGGAAGGCGCACCGTTGGCGTTTTCCCTAGAGAACTGGCGTGGAAAGGTTCCGTTTTTTGCCGCGGCAAAAGGCATTTCCGCTGTGATCAATGTCCAGGCAAGCCAGCTGGCCAGAACCGCAATGATCAACCCAATGTTCATAATCCAGCTTCCCCATGTCCCTACGGCCCGTTCCAGTACACCGGCAGTGGAAGGCGTAGGCACGGCGGCCAGTTCCTGTTGGGTCATAAATCCAAAGGGCAATACCGACAACAGGACATATACAATGAGGCAGCCAACAAAACCCATGATCGTGGCCTTGCCTACGTCATCTTGGCTCTGGGCCCGATCAGAAAGGACCACAGCACCTTCAATCCCGATAAAGGCCCAAAGTGTAACCAGCATGGTACTCTTTATCTGAGCACCGAGCCCACCTAAATGCTGTCCATTGTCCACCGCCAGCTTGCCGAAGAAGTCGAAATCGAACTTATCGATATGAAAAACGAAAATCATAATAATGATAAACACGAACAACGGAATGAGTTTGCCGATCGTACCTATGGTGTTGATCACGGCAGCCTGCTGTGTCCCGCGCAGTACCACAAAATTGAATAGCCAAATCAGGATGGATCCGCCGATGATGGCGTATATGGTATTGCCGCCGGCGAAATAGGGCGGGAAGAAATAGTTGAGGGCATCCATGGTGATGACTGCGTAGCCTACGTTGCCGAAAATCTGGCACAACCAGTATCCCCAAGCGATGAGGAACCCAACGAAAGAACCGAACCCCTCTCGGCCATACATGTAGATCCCCGCTTTGAGATCCGGTCGGATGTCGGAAAGGATGCGAAAGGAATTCGCCAGGAAAAACATTCCGATACCCGTCACGACCCAAGCGATGATCACAGCCCCTACCGAAGCCTGGGCTGCCATATTCTGGGGCAGGCTATAAATGCCACCCCCCACCATTGAACTCACCACCACACTGGCAAGCGCGATCACACCTAATTTTTTGGTATTATTCGCCATACCCCGCTCCTGTTCACTGACAATCTGTTCCATTTTGCCCGGACCGCCGCCCTGATCTGGCGGTCCGGGATCGGCTATGGGATGACAAAGCTAGCGTTTCACAGGGTCAGCAAACTCGAAGTTGAGGAACCCCATAACGGTCAGGCAATATCCATAAGGCTTGGTGAGGTTCAGGTAATTATGCCAGAACTGGAACTCGCTGTGTTGTTCCACCCCGCGCAGGCTCAGCTCATGCTTGAGAGACTTGTTCAACCACATTTCGGCATGAGCCTTAGCGATATCGTCGTCGATCCAAGTGGGGAAGTATTCGACATATTCCGCCGCCCATCCCCCGATGAGTTCGCCCTGTTTGTTTTTTCCCCAGCAGATGCCCAGCCCGGTGGCAATGGCGCGGTGTTCTTCCAATCTGGCCCCATTAGCGGCCATAATGACCTCAAGCACGGCACCGTGTTTGAAGGAAGAAGCCACGGAATCGACAGGAACAATGTTGTTGTACAGTTCTTTCGGCAGTACGGAAGTATAAGGAATGATATTGAAATTTTCGATTTTAGCCTGCATCAGCGCCGAGTCGTAGCAAAACGTCTCAAATGGTTGTGGGGGAATGCCATCCTCTGCTTCTCCCACGCCTCCGGAAATAAACGCCAATGTAGGGTATCTTGTTCCAAGAGTAGTCATTTACGTTCTCCTATCGTTACAGGTTTCGCTTTCTCCACATCAATGCAGAAAAGCATACGATTTAAAAAATCGTAGCACGAGTTATTCGTAAATGATTTTCTCAAGTTATACTGTTGATACTCATCCCTGTTCGTTAGAGTGAGCTCGCTGGAATATGATGATGTACAGATTTCCTAGGGTGCGGAGCCAGTGATTCCCGGTTCCCTTTCGCATCACCGTTTTTTGTCCCTGATCAAGCATGGCTACACTTTGGCACTGTGTGGTTTGGCTAGCTCCTGATGCGCCTGTTGGGATACTGCTTTCATAGTGCCTTATAAAAAAGAGGAACCCACCGATTGTATTGGTAGGTTCCTCTGTGGTTCTGTTTCCTGAAGAATACGGCGTTATGACGCACTGAGCAAAAACGGTTCTTTTCAGGGCTAATCCCAAGCCTGCATGAGTACGATGGAAAAATGGAACCGCTCATCAGGGCGGTGAACGGATGACGTCGATAAACAGCATTCGCACAGTGCGGTATTGCTGCCCATACTGTGACCTTCTGGGGTTGCGCAAGAACTCTCCGTTCGTCCCGTGGAGGCTTGAACCGCATTACATTTAAGGGAATATTTATAAATATAGTGTAATTGAATTCATTCCCTCTTGACACATAATACTTTTTTTATAAACGTGTTACTTATTCCAGCAAGGAGGGGTTCATGATGCACATTTGGGGAAGGCTCTCCCGTGTGGTGATGGCTTGCGCGCTGTCGGTTCTTTTTTTGGGGGGTACCGGAAAAACGATTTTGGCTGCTCCGGCGATTTCCTTTACCGATATTGCTGGGCGCGAGGTCCAGCTGGATAAACTCCCCAAGACGTTCGTCGTCGCAAACTACATCGCCAATTTTTTGATGGTCGGCGGAGCGGGGAGTCTGGATAAGGTTGTAGGCATGACTTTCGACGGTTGGGAGGAAACCCGGTACGGCGAGTATGTCGTCTATACTGAAACATTTCCTAAACTGAAAGCTATCCCGAGTATCGGCGGGTATCACGACAACATCCTCGACTCTGAAAAAATACTGTCTCTTCGGCCTGATGTTTTGTTGGTAGGGCGCTCTCAGTTTGCGGACAACAACCAGAAAATCGACATATTTGAGAAGGCCGGCATCAAGGTTGTAGTCCTTGATTACCATGCCATGAAGGTGGAGAACCACACGAAGAGTACGATGATCCTCGGCCAGCTTCTCGACAGGGAAGCTGTGGCCAAGGAACAATGCGATGTCTACGCCTCCGCGCTTGAAGACGTGTATAGGAAGGTTGCCGCGCTCCCTGATTCCGCCAAGCACAAGACGGTTTACATGGAATTGGGGAACAAGGGCATTGGAGAGTATGGGAACAGCTATAATAAGGATGTACTCTGGGGCGCGATCCTGAAAAACCTTGGAGCCGACAATCTGGCTGAGAATGCCACCCAGCCCTATGCGCCGCTGGATACGGAATTCGTACTTGCATCCAATCCCCAGCTTATCGTCATCGGCGGCGGGATTTGGCGAAACAACGCCGAGGGTGGCCAGATGAGCATGGGGCTGACCATCGACGAGGCCACTGCGCAGAAGCGGCTGAAGGGCTTTGCCGAGCGTCCGGCTTGGAAGAATCTCGCTGCGGTCAAGTCTGGAGAGATATATGCCGTGGATCACGGCAGCCTCCGGAACATGATCGACTATACGTTGACACTGTACCTCGCCAAGATCCTCTATCCCAACACCTTCCAAGAAGTGGATCCGATGGGCGATATGCGCGCGTTCTATGCCAAGTATCTCCCTGAACTGAAGTTCGACGGAACCTTTATGATCAAATGTGCACGTTAGCATGAAGGGTGAAGGCATGCCTTCCGGCAATGCACATATGTACAGGCAGCTGAACGGAAGGCGTCTGTTGACTGGTATGGTGCTCGCCATCCTGACGCTAGGCCTCATCGTCGTTGATCTCGGCATAGGGTCTTCCGGCATCGGTCCCGGTGAAGTCGTCGATGCCCTGCTTGGCGGGCCGGACGGTGATACGGCGAATACGGCCATCTTGTGGTCCATCCGCTTGCCCATGACGCTGACCTGTGTTTTTGTGGGAGGCTCGCTCAGCCTTGCCGGTCTGCAAATCCAGACCATTACCAACAACGCTCTGGCGAGCCCCTATACTCTCGGCATTACGGCAAGCGCCAGTTTTGGAGCGGCCATAGCCATTACGTTGGGGCTTTCCGTGGCGGGGTACCTCTGGATCGGGACGGCGCTGCTCGCACTCGTATTCGCGCTTGCCGTCTCCCTCCTCATTTTCTATTTGGGGCGCCTGAAGGGGATGTCCACGAGTACGCTGATCCTTTCGGGGATCATCATGAATTTCTTCTTTCAGGCGTTGCAGCAGTACCTGCAATACCGTGCCTCCCCGGAGATCGCGCAGATCATTTCCGGGTGGACCTTCGGGAACCTGCAACGTTCGTCGTGGATGAGCGTCGTCGTAAGTGGTTGTTTATTGGTAATGGGTGCGGCGCTCCTGTCCGGCTGGTCTTGGCGTCTCACCGTACTGACGACGGGTGAGGAGCGGGCGCGGAGCCTGGGGATCAATGTGGAGAGGTTACGCCTGCATGTCTTTCTGATCTGTTCATTTCTCATTGCCGGTGCCGTTGGTTTTATCGGTACGGTGGCCTTTGTCGGGCTTGTCGCTCCGCATTGTGCGAAGCTCATGTTAGGCGAGGATCAGCGGTATCTGCTTCCCAGCGCGACGATCCTTGGCGGCCTTATGCTGCTTGCGTCCTCGATTGTTTCAAAGCTGCTTTCTGGCGGCTCCATGCTCCCGGTGGGCATTATCACGTCCATTGTAGGCGTTCCGTTTTTGTTCGTTTTGCTCATGAAAAACGGGAGGTGACATGCTGACTTTATCTATTCAGAACCTGTCCGTACATTTTTCGGGAAACCACGTCATCAATGATGTATCCGCAACGCTGCATGGCGGAGAAATGGTGGCGGTGGTTGGCCGAAACGGCGTGGGTAAGACCACACTGATCAAGGCCATCGCGCGGCTGATCAAACGTTCCGGTGACGTGGCCTTGTACGACGATAAAGGCAACCTTTTTTCGGATCGGGACATTGCGTATGTTCCACAGCTCGAATCCGTTACCAGCCGCTTGACGGCCTTTGAAATGGTTCTCCTCGGCCTGGTCAAGGATCTCAGATGGAAAGTGACCGACGAGCAAATCGAAAAAGTGGCGGACACGCTGGCGGAACTTGGGCTCGACAGTCTGAGCCGGAAGCCGGTGTGCAGCCGGGCAAAAGCAGCTTGTGTTCATGGCGCAGGCGTTCGTGTCGCGGCCCAAGGTCTTGCTGCTGGACGAACCCACGAGTGCGCTCGATCTGCGCCACCAGCTCGTCGTCATGGATTTGGCCCGGAAATACACGCGGGAAAACGGGGCGATTACACTTTTTGTCGTGCATGATCTCATGTTGGCGTCGCGATACAGCAGCCGCTTGCTCATGCTTCACGAGGGGCGGATCAAAGCCTTTGATACGGCCGAACGGGTGCTGCACCCGCACTTGCTTGGCGACATCTACGACGTGGAGGCGAGCGTCGAGCGGACGCGCCCCGGTTTTTTGAATGTCATTCCCGTGAGGCCGTTGTGAATAGGTGCCGCCTGGAAACGATCCGGGCCTACTGGTCGGGCAGGGTAGCGGCCTATTCCGCCGTCAATGCGGATGAACTTGGTACTATTCAGGCCAAGGTATGGGATGAACTGATCGCGGAGCAGCTTCCGTGGAAGCACCCTCTGCGTATCCTCGATGCGGGTTGCGGGCCCGGCTTTTTCTCCATCCTGATGGCTCGCCGGGGACATGAGATTACGGGGGTGGACTACAGCGAAGCCATGATCGAGTGTGCCCGGGAGAACGTCGAAAACCATTCCCCGGAAGCAAGCGCCTACTTTTCCCAGATGGATGCCCAAAACCTGACATTTGAGGATGATACGTTTGATGTCGTCTTGAGCCGCAACCTTACATGGAATCTGGAACACCCGGACAGGGCGTATGCGGAGTGGCTGCGCGTCCTCAGGCCCGGTGGCGTCCTCCTGAATTTCGATGCGAACTGGCACGCTCATCTGTTCGACCCGGAGCTTGCCCGGCTGTATGCGGAAGATGCCCAAACGCTGCGTGCTATGGGGTATGCCGTGGAGGATGAACACGGAGACCCGATCATGGACGAGCTGATCCCGCAGCTGCCGCTCAGCCGTGAACAACGCCCCGGGTGGGACAAGGCCTGCCTGGAACGGCTCGGTTGCCGCGACGTGCTTGTCAGGGCGGCTCTGCCTCCAGACATCATGAACGATTACTACCGGATTCGGTACACCCATATCCCGATGTTCCTCGTACGGGGCATCAAGCAGTGAGAAGGCCATGACGGAATTGGAAGCGATACGGCGTTACTGGAATACGCGGGCGGAAGGGTACTCCCTGAAGACTGCGTATGATCTTCAACATGCGGAAAAAGTCTGGCTGGAGCGTCTGCGTCCGTTTGTACTTGCGTCCGGCAAATTAGACATTTTGGACATAGGATGCGGGCCAGGATTCTTTTCCATCCTGCTGGCCCGGCTGGGGCATTCCGTGGTCGCCTTCGATTATACGGAAGGGATGCTGGAGCGCGCCTCTCGGAATGCCGCCGAAGCTGACGTCTCTATTGTTGTGCGGCAAGGCGACGCGCAGGACCTTCCGTTTCCGGATGAAACGTTCGAGCTGATCGTGTCCCGCAATCTGATGTGGAACCTCGAACACCCGGAATCAGCCTATGCGGAATGGCTGCGCGTACTCAGACCGGGAGGGCGCCTCGTCAATTTTGACGGCAATCATTACCGCCACCTCTACAGCGAACCCTATGCGGAGGAGTTGAAACAGCCTGACTATACGGATGGCCACAATCCGGACTTCATGCTCGGGGTCGATCCCGCCCCGATCCATGCCATTGCCGCGAACCTGCCTTTGAGCAGAGTCGACCGTCCGCAGTGGGATGTGGAAACGCTCCTCAAACTGGGGGCACGCAATGTGACGGTTGACGTGGAACGAAAACATTTCGTAGACGGCACGGGACAGCCCGTATCCATTATCAAGCGCTTCATGGTATCAGCCCAAAAAGAAGAACAGCAGTGAGATAACGTATCGTTTTCTCTTTTGGATTGATTGGGGACCTTGGTCCTTTGGCTGGGATCTCATTTGGGCCGGGAGCGCCATTCATCAAAACATACTGATTGCAATTGCTGGGCTGTATTACTGATACGGAAAAAGAGCGGCATATCCTATTGTTGGGTTAGGGCACATTACCCTTTGGGGTTTGTTTCATTTTCGGTAGGGTGGGACTTACTGGTTGAAGCCGCCCCAACTCCCTATCCCATATCTTTGGTAATCATTGCCGTACACTCCCCAACAGTGTTACGAAATAAAAAAAAATACTACCAAGAGGCAACGCAGCGTTTCTTGGCTGGACAATATTGGCCCTCGAAGTGCCATTCATTGCGGAACAGGTGAAGCAAAAAAGCTTTATAGCTCACGTTGTAAACGGAGAGGAATCATGTTCATGGGAAAACTGTTTGTCGTGGTTATCGCACTCTTGGGGCTTGCGGGGTGCTCGCGGGAGGAGCCGCCCTCCAAAGCCGAAGCGCCTCGTACGGAACTGGCGTACGCGAGCACAAAGGATATTCGAAATATCAACCCTCATCTGTATTCCGGCGAGATGGCTGCGCAAAACATGGTGTTCGAACCGCTGGTCGTCAATACGAAGGAGGGCGTCAAACCCTGGCTCGCGGAAAGCTGGGAAATCTCCCCGGATGGGAAGGAATACACCTTCCATCTCCGGAAAGATGTTGCCTTCACGGATGGAACGCCTTTCAACGCCGAGGCCGTCAAAGCGAATATGGACGCCATAGTGAGCAACCTTCCCCGGCACGCGTGGCTGGACATGGTCAACGAAATCGACCGCAATGAGGCCGTTGACGAATATACCTACAAGCTGGTGCTCAAGCATCCCTACTACCCTACGCTGGTAGAGCTGGGGCTGACCCGGCCTTTCCGTTTCATCTCCCCGAAATGTTTCATTGATGGCGAAACCAAGAACGGCGTGTCCGGCTATGTCGGCACGGGGCCGTGGGTTTTGACCGAGCACAAGGACAAGCAGTATGCCGTGTTCACGCGAAATGAACGCTATTGGGGGCCTAAGCCGGCTTTGGAGAGCGTACGCTGGAAGGTTATGCCGGACCATCAGACTATTCTGCTCGCACTCCAGAAGGGGGAAATCGATCTTATTTTCGGTTCCGACGGTGACATGCTGAATCTCGACGCGTTTGCCGCGTTGCAAAAGGAAGGCACGTACAAGACGGAGATCAGCGACCCCGTCGCCTCCCGGGCCATTCTTCTGAACGCGCATCAGCCGATTACCAGGGACATCAACGTGCGCAAGGCGTTCCAGCACGCCATAGACAAGAAGGCCATTGCCGACGGTATACTTAACGGTTCGGAAACGATAGCCGACACGTTGATGGCCAAGACCGTTCCTTATTGCGACGTAGATCTTCCGGTACGCTCCTACGACGTTGCGAAAGCCAATGAATTGATGGAGAAGGCTGGCTGGAGCATGGGCAAGGACGGGTACCGTTACAAGGACGGCAAGAAGTGCGCCGTCACCATCTACTATAATTCCAACAATTCGCAGGAACGGACCATCAGCGAATACATGCAGAACGATCTCAAGAAGATCGGCGTGGAACTCAAGATCGTGGGCGAGGAAAAGCAGGCGTTTCTGGATCGGCAGCGCACCGGCGAATTCGACCTGCAATACTCCCTGTCGTGGGGTACACCGTATGATCCGCAGTCGTATCTGTCTTCTTGGCGCATTCCCGCCCACGGGGATTATCAGGCGCAGGTCGGGTTGGAGCGTAAGGAATGGCTGGACAAGACAATCACCGCGCTCATGATCGAGCCGAATGAGGATACCCGTAAGAATACGTACAAGGAATTGCTGGCGTATATCCATGAACAGGGCGTGTACGTGCCTCTGAGCTATTCGCGTACCAAGGCCGTGCATGTCCCGGCTCTCAAGGGGGTTACGTTCTGTACCTCCCAGTACGAAATCCCCTTTGAAAGGATGTCGTTCTAGCAGACTGGCCCGGGAGACGCGTCTCCCGGGCCGCTTGTGATGCTTAAGGAGTTTCGTATGGGGAGTTATCTTTTTCGTCGCCTGCTCAACCTCATCCCCATCCTTATTGGGATTTCGTTTCTGTCTTTCGTGCTGATCAATCTGAGCCCCAGCGACCCGGCGGAAGTGGCCGTGCGTGTCAATGAAGTCACTCCCACGGAAGAGGTGCTCGCGGAAACCCGTGCAAAGCTCGGCCTGGATAAACCTTTTTTGACGCGTTATGTGGCTTGGCTGAACAACTCCTTGCATGGGGATTTCGGCAATCGTTATGTGGACGACAAACCCGTACTTGGTGAAATCCAAAAGGCGCTGCCCGCGACCCTCGTTCTTGCCGGAGCGGCTCTGTGCCTGACGCTTGTGTGCAGTCTCTCCGCCGGGATCGTCTGTGCGTTGTATGAAGGAACCTTTCTCGACCGGCTCATCCGTGGCGGTGTCTTTCTTGGTACGGCCATGCCCAGTTTCTGGGCCGGGCTTCTCCTCATGTGGCTGTTTGCCGTCAAACTTGATCTCGTTCCGACGAGCGGGATGGACGGTCCCAGCTCCGTCCTTTTACCTGCGGTCACGTTGTCCCTTGCATATATCGCCACCTATACGCGGCTTATCCGCGCCAACATGATTCAGAATAAGCAGGAAAACTACATTCTCTACGCACGGGTACGCGGTTTGTCCGAGCGCTCGATCACCCGCCATATGTTTAAGAATTCGCTTCAGGCTTCGCTGACCGCACTGGGTATGTCGCTGCCCAAGCTTATAGCCGGAACCTTTGTCGTGGAAAGCATTTTCGCATGGCCCGGCATCGGAAGGCTTTGCGTGGCGGCGATCTTCAACCGTGATTTTCCCGTCATCCAGGCCTATGTGCTGATCATGGCGGTTCTTTTT
>ERZ779861.3646-NODE-3646-length-12487-cov-3.036438_pt1 | contig 12487 bp, 14 predicted proteins | sample MGYA00511558_ERZ779861 | MGnify/ENA primary metagenome ERZ779861 (study PRJEB29588, sample SAMEA2163432) | human gut metagenome | biome: human gut; feature: human-associated habitat; material: faeces | place: Denmark | collected 2008/2010 ... | reverse complement strand
AGATAATGTTTGTTGTGTGCGCGCTCAACATGATCGGATATTCAGTGAACTGCACAACGATATCCGGCATTTTCTGCTCAGGCGGAGATTCAAAATTCGGCTTGTGCTGCGATTCTGTCGTGATGTGGTGCATAACAGTACCGCTCGGTCTGATTTCCGCCTTTTTGCTGAAGCTGCCGGTTGTTTGGGTTTTCCTCATCGTAAATCTTGATGAGCTGCTGAAGCTTCCCGCGGTATATCGGCACTATAAAAAGTACAATTGGGTCAAGGACCTTACCGTAAAATAGCGCGCGGGAAACGGCGGTGTGTAATTTTGCAATATTTTCACCTGAAAAGGGAAGTGCCGCTTCAAAATAAAAATACACCCGAAAAGTCTCGAGTGCATTAATTTAGCCCATATTGAACTTATTTGGATTCGGAAACGATGTTCTGGATCTTTCTTGCCCAGTCCACGATTGCCTGACGTTCTTCGAGTGTGATTTTCTTGCCGAATATGCCGCACTTTATATAATATGTATCGTCAATTACATTTGTGCCTGCGGTTCTGAGAATTTCCTTGAGCTGCTTTTCGCCTGCGGAATCCTTTTCACCGTCAACAAACAGCGCAACATTCTGAGCTCTTGCGGGAATAAGCTCGCTGCAGAAACGTCTTACTTTATCCTCGGGTTCGCCCTTGAGTGTAACGCCGATGATTACAAGTCTTTCTTTGTCAGCTGGATATGCCGGGGGGATATCGTTTGTAAGACATCCGCAAGCCTGACCGATAGCTTCAGCGTATGTAGCTACCTTTCCTTTTTTTGACGAGTACATTACTCTCATTTTCATAGTAAAAATGCCTCCATTTATATATGTTCCACTATTATTATATTATAACACACAAAGAGGCGTTATTACGAGTTATTTTTGAAATTTTCTGAATTTTGTGGAATTGAACAAAATATTCGTCGAATATTGGGCAATTGAACCAAACCAAAAAAGCGCATAATACAGCATACCGTATTCGGGATAAATCTGTGTATTTATTCTATTGTAGTACAACGCCAAAAATGTTAAAATAACGGTAAACAAATACTTATAAAGCTGGTGTTCATTATGAAAAAAGAACTCGCTCTAAACTCTAATCTGAAAAAGCTCGTACTGGCTGCTATGTTTGCGGCACTCTCATGCGTGGCTACGATGGTAATACAGATTCCGTCTCCCATGAGCGGTTATGTAAACCTCGGCGACTGCTTCGTTCTTCTTGGCGGTATTGTGCTGGGACCCGTGTGGGGATTTCTTGCCGGCGGTGTAGGCTCAATGCTTGCGGACGTCATCTCAGGCTATGCTCATTACGCACCGGGTACGTTCCTTATAAAAGGTCTTATGGCTCTTGCGGCTGTGTTGATATTTAAGTCTCTCACAAACAAGCTCCCGAGAAGCGCGTCATATCTCATCGCGGCAACAGCTTCCGAATTCATTATGATCGCCGGATATTTCGGATACGCATCCATCTTCCTCGGCAAAGGTCTTGCTGCGGCTTCCAGTATCCCCGGAAACATCATGCAGGGTATATTCGGCGTAGTATCTTCATTCCTGCTTCTGAAAGTGCTCGAGAGAACAAAGCTGAAGGACAGAATATAATTTATCCGCCTATTGTAAATGATATATTCAATTATACAAAATGCAAATTTTGTATAATACAGGGTAGTGCGAAACGGCACGAAACCGAAATTCACAATTAGTTTCTTGAATTTATCCGCATATTTCGGCTATAATCTGACTGTACGGCAAATAAGTTGAATAAGCTATAAGTGGGAGTAAATATGCTGATTGCGTTTGATATCGGAAATTCTTCGGTTTCTGTGGGAGTTTTCAGGCTGAGTCGAGATTCGCACGAATTACTGACGTCGTTCAAAATCTCAAACAAACCTTATTCAGCCGATGAATACGTAATGTTTTTGAGAGTTTTTCTGCGCGAGAACGGATTCAAAACTTACGAAAAAAACTGCACGGATGAAAATATGATAAACTGCGCGGTGGTCTCATCGGTAGTTCCGGAGCTTACGGATATCATTTGTGCGGCGGCGGCAAAACTCTGCGGAAGAAATCCTTTTATAATATCCGAAGGCAAAAAAACAGGATTCGGCATCAAGATAAAAAATCCCGAACAGCTCGGCTCGGATATTGTCTGCAATGTCGCGGCGGCTTTACATTTGTCGTCAGCTCCGCTTGTGATACTTGATATGGGTACGGCGACTACTATTACAGTTGTAGACAAAAACGGAAATGTTCTGGGAACAATAATAACTCCCGGACTTGCGGTTTCAATGAAAGCTCTTTCCGATTCGGCTGCGTTACTCGGCAACATACGTCTTGAGCGCGAAAATGTACTGATAGGACGCGACTCTGAGGAATCAATAAATTCGGGCGTAATAAACGGCAACATTTTCATGATAGACGGATTCATCCGCAACATCCGCGAACAAATAATTCCGCGTGATTCTGGTGAAAAATTGTCGCTTCTTGCAACAGGCGGACTTTCGGAGAGCATTATTCCCTACACCAAAAACAAATTCACATATTACAAGAACCTCACTCTTGAGGGCGCGGCATATCTTTTTGAAAAGAATGTTGCATTAAATTTTGTATAATACAGCTAAGGCTATATTATAAATATTGTCGCACCTTACCGTTTTTTCATGTTTGCAGAAGGAAGCGACATTAAATAAGGAGGAAAATATGAATTCTAACAACCACGCAAAAACTCAAAAGATGGTGCGCATTGCCCTTCTTTCCGCGCTCGTAATCGTTTTACAGCTGTTCTTCTCTGCCGTAAAGGTAGGACCCGTAACGCTTAACTTTGTCCTTGTGCCTATAGTTATAGCGTCCGTGTTCATCAGCCCCACATCAGGTCTTATCGTAGGAACGCTCGCCGGAATTACCACATTCATTCAGGTGTTTACCTCCGCCGACCCGTTCTACCTCTTCCTCATGACTAACAACCCGGTTGCGACTGCGCTCATCTGCATTGTTAAAACCGCGGCTGCCGGACTTCTTGCGGGACTTGTTTACAGACTCATCAGCAAGGTCAGCAAGTACAAGTCGCTCAACATCATTCTTCCCGCCATCGTTTGCCCGCTTGTCAATACCGGACTCTTCTGCCTCGGTATGTATATTTTCTTCGGAAATGCGATGCTTGCGGACTCAACATACGCTTCACTCATCGGCGGCAACCTCATCTACTTTATCATAGTAGGACTTGCAGGAATCAACTTTGTTATCGAACTTATCCTGAACGTAGTTCTCTGCCCTCTCCTCGGCAAAGCGCTGTATTCAACGAAGTTCTTCAACCAAAGCAAATAATCGCATAAATAAAACAACGGATACGTTTTTTGCTTCTCCCATGCAGGCGGAGCGGCTGACGTATCCGTTTTTGTTTTATTCAAGTTCGTATCCGAGCTCTTTCATGTCGTTTTCAAAGAAGTCGAACATATGCTCACCCTTGTCGGTCTTGTATCTTCCGACTGAATCCGGGCGCATTTCGATTTTAGCTATCGGTATTCCAAGGTAGTCCGATATGCGAGCGAGGGTATTGTCCTGGTCGAACACCATGTCTTCAAATTTTATCGAGAGGTGGTTCTTCGGTGTCGGAACGGAGCGCACGATCTCACGCTGATAGAGCCAGCTTATAGCGCGGTTCTTGCGTATGTCGTCCGTCTTGTCGTAGGTTATGCCGAACTTGTTAAGGTCGTCAGTGAGATGGCCTGAAAGGATGCAGTCGCGCGGATCTCTTACCCAGAAAATGTACTTTATGTCGGGATACATACGCGCTATCCAAGGATAAACAAGGGTGGTTTCGGGTATTTTCCATCCTTTGTACTCGCTTTTTGACTCAAAAACAGTGTGAAGATATTCTTCGATGAGCACCTTGAATTCATTCGGAATCGGGCAGGTGTTTACCGTCGAGAAATCCCATGTGTTGTTTCCTTCATATTTAACATACTGCGCGAACACACGGCAGGCATCATACATTTTCTCGGGCGGAAGAAGGTCGCCGGATACATTCAGAGGCTCTCCCATGAATACTCCGCTTGCGGAAAGAGTATGCGATATTGAACGGGTACCGGAATGACCGCGTCCTATTACAGTTATAAGCATTGTTTTGCTCCTTTTGGATTCATTTTACGGCTTTAGTTTATCATATCCATCGGGTTATGTCAATACGACCCATTGCTATTTCTTGCCGAATTCCGTACAAAATGAGTTGTTTTGGTGAGAGTGGCTTATCTCCGCAAGACGTTTGTATTTTTCCTTTGTCGCTTCCCCGCCGCGTATATGCCTTTCTGCTTTGTTTTTATTGAGGATGGCTTTCACGTCTTTTGACAGCGCGGGATCGTTTCTCGACAATCTTTCGGTTACGTCTTTATGTACGGTAGACTTGCTTATTCCGAATTTTGCCGCGGTTTCACGCACTGTCGCGCCGGTTTCCACAATATATTCGGCAAGCATAACGCATCTTTCTTTATATTCAAAATCGGGATTCATACTTCCCTCCACAGGATAATTCTTATTCAATTATATGAATCCGTCATTTGAATATGCAAAAAAACGCAGCCGAATTGCTCAGTCCAAATAGAACAATGCAAACTCGGCTGCGGATTTTTACTGTTTAATTAGTTGAAGAACGCGAATGTGGTGGTTGTGTCGTACTTTTCACTGGGCTTCAGAACAGTGTTGGTGAATCCGGGATGGTTGATGGAGTCGGGCATAGCCTGTGTTTCAAGGCAGACTGCGCAATGTGTGTACTGCTTAACGCCGTTCTTGAATGAAGGGTCGTTTACGTTGATCATGTTGCCGGTGTAAACCTGTACGCAAGGCTGATCGGTGTAAAGATCGAGCTTTCTTCCGCTCTTTGTATCCTCAAGAGAACCACGTTTGAAGTACTTGCCGCTCTGGTCAGCGAACACGAAGTTGTTGTCGTAGCCGCCGAATTCCTTCATCATCGGGAAGTCAGTGCCAAAGCCTTCGCCGACCTTCTTAGCTTTTCTGAAGTCATAAGGAGTGCCTTCAACGTCGATGAGCTTTCCGTCGGGAATGAGCTCGTTGTCAAGGCTGTTTATCTTGTCGCAGTCAAGCTGAAGAACAAGATCGTCTACCGGACCTGCGTTGTAGCCTGCGAGGTTGAAGTAGGAGTGGTTTGTAAGGCTTACGATTGTAGTCTTGTCGGTTTCTGCTTCGTAATGGATGGAGAGCGCGCCGTTTTTGGAAAGAGTGTATGTTACCTTAACGGTGAGTGTTCCGGGGTAGTTTTCTTCTCCGTCGGGGCTTGTGTATGTAAGGATGAGAGAAGGCTCGCTGTCGGAATCCGCTTCAACAACATTCCAAATCTTTGCGTTGAATCCGTCTTTTCCGCCGTGGAGGGAGTTGTTGCCGTCATTCTTGTAAAGCTCGTATTCCTTGCCTTCAAGAGTGAACTTAGCGCCGCCGATACGGTTGCCGATACGTCCTATGAGAGCGCCCTGATATCCTCCGGATGTGAGGTAGCCTTCAAGATTGTCAAAACCGCATACTACGTCCGCTTCAACACTGTTCTTGTCCTTGACCCAGATATTCTTGATAATTCCGCCGTAGTTTAAAACGCAAGCGGAGGTAATAGAGCCATTTGAGAGCGTGTAAGCGTAAACTTCACAGCCACAAGGAAGCTTACCGAATAATTCTTTCTTAATCATTTATGTTTCTCCTGTGATTAGTCGTCGTAGCCGTTGGGATTCATCTTCTGCCATCTCCATGAATCCTCGCACATTTCCTTTATGCCGTTTTCAGCCTTCCAGCCAAGTTCCTTTTCGGCAAGAGCCGCGCTTGAGTAGCAGGTATCAATGTCGCCGGGACGTCTGGGCTTGATGGAATACGGAATTTTAACGCCTGTAGCTTCCTCGAAGTTCTTTACGATATCGAGAACGCTGTAGCCTACGCCTGTGCCGAGGTTGTATGTCTTCAGACCGCAGTTTTCGGCGAGCTTTTTGATAGCGCAAACATGACCCTTAGCGAGGTCGACAACATGGATATAGTCGCGCACGCCCGTACCGTCATGTGTGTTGTAGTCATTGCCGAATACTCCGAGCTCGGGGCGCTTGCCTACAGCTACCTGAGTGATGTAAGGCATGAGATTGTTCGGAATTCCGTTCGGGTTTTCGCCGATAAGACCGCTCTTGTGCGCTCCGATGGGGTTGAAATAACGGAGAAGCACTACATTCCACTCGTTGTCAGCCTTCTGGATGTCGGTGAGTATCTGCTCAAGCATGGATTTTGTCCAGCCGTAGGGGTTTGTGCAGTTACCCTTCGGGCATTCTTCGGTGATCGGAATGAACGCGGGCTTGCCGTATACTGTAGCGGATGAAGAGAAGATAATGTTCTTGCATCCGTGCTTTCTCATAACGTCAACGAGAGTGAGCGTGCCGGTGATATTGTTGTTGTAGTATTCCCACGGCTTAGCTACGGATTCGCCCACTGCTTTAAGACCTGCGAAATGGATTACGGAGTCGATTTTCTCGTTCTCGAAGATGTTTTCCATAGCATCACGGTCGAGAATGTCCGCGAGATAGAATTTTACGGGCTTGCCTGTGATTTTTTCAACTCTTTCAAGGGATTTGCGGCTTGAGTTGCAAAGGTTGTCGCAAACTACGACGTCATATCCGGAATTCTGCAGTTCAACAACTGTGTGAGAGCCGATATATCCAGCTCCGCCGGTAACAAGAATAGCCATAATTATACCCTTTCTGATATTTCTGTTTTAAAATATAAGCCGAGAAAACCGACGAAGGTCTTTCGGCTTATTGATATTGGCTTGTGAAGTGAGATTCAGACTTATTTCCAGAGACCGTCCGGATATTCGCCTTCTGCAATGAGCTTGTTCAGCTTAGCGATAACATCGGGCTTGTCGTTTGAATATGTTACGCCGAACCACTTAGCGGAGGTTGTGAGAACCTTAACGTCGCACTTGTTTTCGTTGATCATCTTGCCGATGGTGTTGGGAAGGAGGCATTCGCCCTTCATCTTATCGGTGTTCGGGTCAGCAACGAATTCGTCAAAGTCCTTAGCGAGGTATTCAAATACGGAAGGACCGAATCCCCAGAAGTTCATTGAAACAACAGTGTCGTTGGGAAGGTGTACGGTTTCACCGTTTTCTTCAAAGTATGCGCCGCCGTCTTCCTTGAAGAGCTTTGTTCTCTCAACGATTTTATCGAGCATACCGTTTTCGTCCTTGTGGCAAACGCCTCTTGCTACGCTTCCGTTATCTGTGAGAGTATTGCCGAGGAGGTAGCCTACCATGCAGTAGTGATGAGCGTCTGTGTCGGCGTTCTTGATGAACTCGGCAGCCTTCATGAAAGCGTCGCGTCCGTAGAAGTCGTCGGCATTGATAACAGCGAAGCCTTCCTTGAGAGCGTCCTTAGCGCAAAGGAGAGCCTGTGTTGTTCCCCAAGGCTTAACTCTTTCGGGAAGGAGCTTATCTGCGGGAACAAAGCTGTCGAGCTTCTGGAATACGTATTCAACGTCAACCTTCTTCTCGATTCTGTGACCAACGGTTTCCTTGAAGGCTTCGTAGTTTTCTTCCTTGATAACGAATACTACCTTGTTGAAGCCTGCCTTGATAGCGTCATAGATGGAAAAGTCAATAATAAATTCGCCGTGCTTTGTGAATGGGTCGATCTGCTTGAGTCCGCCGTAACGAGATCCCATACCGGCAGCTAAAATGAATAAAGTCATATTTCCTCCAAAAATGTGATATTTTTACCAAACTATATTTTATAACATCGCCCCATTTTTTTCAAGGGGTTTTATGATAAAACCTACTGAATTTTTTATATTTTTTACGATTGTATTCTATTTATTATTTCTTTCATTATAAATTATACGATGTCTTGACAGTGCGGATGTTTTGTGCTATAATTCAGTTGTCTCATATGAGACAAATTTTGCAGGCGGAGAGTATAATATGGATACGAATAACAAAGCTCTTCTCGCGTCGCTGTTTTTGTTTGACGGTCTCGATTTTTTCACCCTTGACTCGGGAGAGAGTATCTCATCGTGCTGTCCTGTGAAGAATTATTCCTCTGGGGAAAAAATAATGCTTCACGACAATGCGGACGAAAAATATATTGGTCTTGTATCTGCGGGAAAAGTCAGGCTCACCACCGGATTTAAATCAAAGGAAGTCCTTCTCAAATACGCGGGTGTAGGCGAGGCTTTCGGTGCGGCTTCCCTCTTCGGCTCTTTCGCTTATCCCACCGAGTGCATAGCCGACTGCGATTGTGAGCTTATTTTAATCCCGCTCTCTCTTGTCACAAGGCTTATCGGAGAAAACACCGTCATATCGCTCAATTATTTGAGATTTCTTTCGTCTAAAATATCGTTCCTGAATCGCGAAATAGCGGTGTTCACTGCCGGTTCTGCGGAAGACAAGCTCGCTTTATATCTGTATTCTTTAGGCTTGGCGGATAATGTAATTTCTATCGGTTCGATGACCTCCCTTGCGTATCAGCTTGGAATAAGCCGTGCTTCGCTCTACCGTGCTGTAGAAAATCTCGTTTCGGTCGGAGCGGTAAAATACGACGGAAAAGCCTTTACAATAATCGACAGACAAAAGCTCACAGGTGTTTAAACAGTTAAAAATTATCCTAAAAGGAGATAAAACAATATGAAAACACTCAAAAAAATCATTTCCATGGCAATAGCGGCGATTATTTCCTGCACCGCGCTTGTTTCATGCTCAGGCGGAAGCGACAACGCTAAGCTTGACAGAGACATCAAGGTCTACGCGCTCAAAGGACCTACAGGAATGGGTATGGCAAAGCTAATGTCCGACAGCGACGCCGGAACAACGACCAACAAGTATGATTTCACAATAGCATCCGCTCCCGATGAAGTTACCGCTGAGATTATCAAAGGCAACTACGATATCGCGGCACTTCCCACAAACCTCGCGTCAGTCCTTTATAATAAAACCGAAGGAAAAATCAGAGTTGCGGCTGTAAACACTCTCGGCGTTCTTTATGTCCTCGAAAACGGCGATACCGTAAATTCCCTCGAGGATTTGAACGGCAAGGAGCTTTACGCTACAGGTCAAGGCTCCACACCGGAATATATTCTCAGATATGTCCTTGAAACAAACGGCATTGACTGCAACGTAACATACCTCGCTGAACACTCCGAGCTTGCGGCACAGATGATTTCTGGCGACGTTTCCCTCGGTATGCTTCCCGTTCCGAACGCCACAACAGTTCTCGCACAGTCTGATGCAAGAACCGCTATAGATCTCACTGCCGAATGGGAAAAAGCTGCCGAAAAGAACGGTGACTCCAGCGCGCTTTACATGGGCTGCGTTATCGTAAATCCCGATTTTATCGAAGAATCTCCCGAAGCTGTTGACGCTTTCCTCGAAGAATATGCCGCATCGGTTAAGTATGTCAACGAAAATATTGACGACGCGTCCGCTATGATAGAATCTTACGGCATAGTTCCGAAGGCTGCTATCGCAAAGAAGGCTATTCCCGACGCTCACATGGTATGCATTACCGGCGACGAAATGAAGACAGGTCTTTCCGGATTCTACAATGTTCTGTTCGGATTTGATCCTAAGTCTGTCGGCGGCTCTGTTCCTGCGGACGATATCTACTACATCAAAAAGTAATTCTTGATGCAAAAAATCCGAAGAATTGCCGAGGTTATACTTTCCGCGGCGTTTTGGCTCGTAGTTTGGGCAGCTCTCTCATATGCTGTCGGTAAAGAGATACTTCTGCCATCCCCGGTGAGAGTATTTGCCAGACTTTTTGAGCTTATGGGAACGGGAGAGTACTACGGAAGCGTGTTTTTCTCCCTTGCCAGAATCAGCTTGGGGTTCATCATAGGAACTCTTGCGGGGTGCCTGCTTGCGTATTTCTCATTTGCTTCAAAAACGGTTGAGATTCTCGTGTCCCCTATGCTGACCGTCGTAAAGTCCACACCTGTCGCGTCTTTCATAATACTCGCGCTTGTTTGGATGGGAAAAGAGCGTGTGCCGGTGTTTACGTCAGTTCTCATGGTGCTCCCTGTCGTCTATTCGAGTACGCTGAGTGGATTTCGTTCCACTGACAAAAATCTTGCGGAGGTCGCGTGTGTCTACGGCTTCGGCTACTTCAAAAAGCTTAGACTTTTGCTTATTCCCTCTGCGCTTCCCTCCTTTGTTTCGGGGGCTAAGACAGCTCTCGGACTTGCGTGGAAGGCAGGAATCGCCGCGGAGGTTCTGTGTTCGCTCAAAAACTCGATCGGCGGAAAGGTCTATCAGTCGAAGCTGTATCTTGAGTCGGTCGACCTTATGGCATGGACGCTTACGGTGATTATCATCAGTATCATTCTTGAAGCGGTAATATCGCACTCGCTGAAAAGGATAGTCAAGAGATTTACCGTGACGGATGTCGGAGGGGACGAGAAATGACGCTTGAAGTGAAAAACCTGAAAAAATCCTTTGACGCCAAAGACGTGCTGTGCGGAGTGGATTTAGAGCTTTCAGACGGGATATATCTTCTGACAGGCGCTTCGGGCTGCGGAAAAACCACGCTTCTTCGTATTCTCGGCGGACTTGAGACAGCGGACAGCGGAGATTTCACTAAACTGACCGTATCGTTTATGTTTCAGGAAAACAGACTGTTCCCTTGGCTGAATATCACAGAAAACATAACTGAGACTGCAAACTGCTCACGTGAGACGGCTTTAGCTCTGCTTGATTCACTTGGACTTGGCGGGAACGAAAAGAAATATCCGCATGAGCTATCGGGTGGAATGCAGCGGAGAGTGTCTCTTGCACGGACTCTTGCGCGTGAAGCTCAGCTGTATCTCTTTGACGAGCCTCTCGCCGGACTTGACCCGGAATCACAGAAGACAGCCTGCAATGTGATAAAAAACAGCATTCCGACGACCTCAGCTGCAATAATCGTAAGCCACGAGACAGCGGAGCCGCAGAAGATAGCTAAACAGATAATCAGGCTTGACAAAGGAAAAATCGTATAATAAAATCAGGTGAACTACCATTTCGGCGGCTCACCTGACTTTTTTATTCGGTTGTTCTGTTTTGGCAGCCGCACTTTTTATCGCTTCTGTCAGGCATATCTGTCGGAGCAAAGCCGGAGCTTGAAAATTCCGCGGTCGGGAACGACATTTGTCTGAACAGGCTGCAAGGGTCTTCTACAGGAGGAGCGGCGCATTCTTTTTCGGGAACGGAGTATTCAACGGCACTCACGAGATACTGAGCCGGTCTTTCGATTCTTACAACCGAGAAGAATCCGAGTGAAACAAGAAGTATGTTTGAGTCACGAGGGTCTACAAGGTCGCCGGACAGCCGTTTGCACACGCATTCCGGAATTTCATCTATAGTGCAGGGACAGCATCTGCAAGGCTTGTGCGGCTCAACGATGTTGGTGTTCAATATGATGGGGTCGACTGTCTCAAGCACTGCTATCGGAAGCGAGCTTACAGGCTTGGAGCAGTTGGAGCATGAGCAGAATCCGTCGCTTCGTATTTCGCTTTTGAACACGTTGACGTTTCCTTCTCCGCCGAAAAGAATTACCTTCTTCTCAACGATAGCCACGCCTTCAAACTCTTGAGAATTACCCGGACCGAGGCAGGCTTCAAACTGTATTTTTACAAAAATCTTTATGAAGAGTTGATAAAAGCCGCGATTGAAGGGAACGTTGTCGATATCTATGCATGACCATACCACATTGGCGTTTTTTGCGCGCACAACGCAGGTTCGGTCAATTATGTCCTGTCCGGCGCAGGTTATATAGACCCGTACATCCTCGAAGCAGTCTTTATCACGGCAGGAATCAAGGACTCTGTATGTGTCAATGCAGACCATGTCGCGGTCTCTTGAACACTGCCCTCCCGTGTTTCTGAATTCAGCCATTTAATTATCCATGCCTTTCGTTTATTATTTGATGACCGGAAGAGTTTCCTCTTCATAAGCATTGTATGCCGCGCATGGATAAAATGACAAAAAGCCGAATGCGTATCCGTGCGAAATAATCCGCTTGGTACACTCGGCTTTTTTAAGTTATTTGATTGTTAACTTAGTCAACGTACTTCTTAACAGTATCGGAAGCTTCTTCAAGAGCTAAAGAAGAAGTGATAACGCAGTTTACACCGTATTTGTTTACGACAGCGTCAACTTCCTTGAGGAATGTATCAAAGCTGTCTGCGTTGTTCTGACAAATCTTAAGAGCGGAGTCAACAAATATATCGGTCACGTCATGATTGCTTGCAAGGATTCCGGAGATGAAACCGAACAGTGACTGACCGTCTGTGATAAGATAGTCGTCAGTGTCGATAAGTCTGCAATGATAATTGATGTCGAACTTGAGCTTGTCGCCCTTTTCGATGCAGACTACGGAACCTTTGGTTACAGCAAGCGCACTGTTTACCATTTCAATGAGAGCCTTGGTTTTGCCTGAGCCTTTTTTGCCGATGATTAACTTGA
>ERZ779861.3642-NODE-3642-length-12492-cov-3.819571_pt1 | contig 12492 bp, 12 predicted proteins | sample MGYA00511558_ERZ779861 | MGnify/ENA primary metagenome ERZ779861 (study PRJEB29588, sample SAMEA2163432) | human gut metagenome | biome: human gut; feature: human-associated habitat; material: faeces | place: Denmark | collected 2008/2010 ... | reverse complement strand
GGGGTACGATACTGCCGCTCCGCCGAGCAGTAATGCGACGAGGTCACGGCACTGCAGGTCCCGAAGTAACCTGCCGAGGTCATCATGGCGCACATCATCAGCCCCTCGATCGCCGTGGAGCAGGCGCCGTACAGACCGAAATAGGGGATATCGAAATCCAGAAGCCCGTAAGCCGAGCCGGCGCATTGATTGAGCAGATCCCCCGCAAAGAGGGCGTCCACGTCCCGCTCGCAGGCAGAAGCCTTGGCAAGCATGACGTTGAATGCCAGTCTCTGCATTTCGCTTTCCGCCATTTCCCACGTTTTCATCCCGAATTTATCGGTCGAATCGTGCAGATCAAAGCACCCGCCGATCGGTCCCTCATACTCTCTGCGCCCGACTGCCGACGCCGCACTGACGATTGCCGCACCGCCCTGAAACTTCAAAATCCTGTTCTGCATTTTGCGCTCTCCGCCTCCCGAAAATTTATCAGTAGTATTCTCCGATAAATTTGCCGATATACCTTGCAATCCGGAAATAATATGTTATAATTATATCAGGTGCAGTTGCTTTCTGGAAAATCCGTGCACCGGGAGTTCAAAATGTTCTACATTCTGAAAAATCACGCTGTTACCGTCACGCTTTCCGACCTTGGCGCCGAGATCGTCTCGGTTCGCTCCGGTCAGGCGGACTGTGAATATATCTGGCAGGCGGATCCCGCCTATTGGCAGGAGCACGCCCCTCTTCTCTTCCCTATCTGCGGCAGACTTTTTGAGGGTCATTACTGCTACGAGGGAAAGACCTACGAAATGGGATTGCACGGCTTTGCCCGTCACTTGCAGTTCGCAGGCAGACAGGAGGGGGCAGACTCGGCAGAGTTTATCCTGACGTCCAATGAGCAGACCCGCAAATGCTATCCTTTTGATTTTATTCTCAAGGTCCGCTACCGCCTGGAGGGAAACCGTCTTGGCTGTGAGATCACCGTTCAGAACACCGGAGACGGGATCCTCCCCGCAACTGTGGGAGCGCACCCCGGCTTCAACGTGCCGCTGGACAGCGGTCGCTTTGACGACTGGTACCTGGAGTTCGGCGAGGCGTGTTCCCCCGATGAGCTGATGTTTTCGGACAACGGCTTCTTCATCACCGGCAAAAAGAAAGCTTTCCCCATAGAAAACGGGAAAAAGCTCCCTCTTTGCCACGACCTTTTCTACGAGAACTCTATTTTCATCAGCAGAATGGCACGCACGGTCACGCTCCGGTCGGACAAAAGCGAACGCTTTGTCACCCTGGAGTACCCGGATATGCCATACCTCGGACTCTGGCACGCACAGAAAAGCGAAGCACCCTACGTGTGCATCGAGCCGTGGTGCGGTCTGCCCTCCTTTGACGGAGAAGTGGACGACTTCGCACAGAAGTGCGATATGTTCCGCATCCCCGCCGGGGAAGAAAAAACAGTCCGCTATGCTGTGACTTTCGGCTGAGGAGCCACCATTTCAGGAGGAGTTTATTATGATTCATGCAGACCGTCGGCAATATCATATCATGGCAGCACCCGGCGAGGTGGGAGGCTACTGCCTTCTGCCCGGGGACCCCGGAAGATGTGAAAAAATTGCCGCCTATCTGGATAATCCTTATCATCTGGTTCAGAACCGGGAATTCAATCTGTGGTGCGGTACCCTGCTCGGCGAGCGGGGAACCGTATGCTCCACGGGCATCGGAGGACCCTCTGCCGCTATTGCCGCAGAGGAACTTGCCGCCTGCGGCGCTCATACCATGATCCGGGTCGGCACCTGCGGCGGCATCGCCATGGACGTTCTGCCCGGGGACGTGGTGGTCGCCACAGGCGCTATCCGTTATGAGCATACCTCTCTGGAATACGCCCCCATTGAGTTCCCCGCCGTGCCTGACTTTGACGTCACGGCCGCGCTGAAAGCTGCCAGTGAGAGTCTGGGCTACCGCACCCACACCGGCGTCGTCCAATGCAAGGATTCTTTTTATGGTCAGCACAGCCCGGAAAAGTCCCCGGTATATTACGATCTGCTGCAAAAGTGGGAAAGCTGGAAGCGTTTGGGCGTGAAGGCCAGCGAAATGGAGTCCGCTGCCCTGTTTGTGGTCGCAGCCGCACTGGGCGTGCGCTGCGGCAGCTGCTTCCACGCCGTGTGGAATCAGGAGCGGGAAAAAGCGGGTCTCGCCATGCCCATGACCGAGGACACCACCGGCGCCGTCAAGGTGGGCATCGAAGCCATGAAGCGGATCATTGCCGCAGATCTGGAGAACGGCAAATGAGATTGCTCTGAAAGAGCATTTCATGCGGAAAAATTGACAAAACCGCAGGGGACGATGAACCAATCGTCCCCTGCGGATATATTTGACAAATTATAGCACTAAATGTGGAGAAACGCGGTATTCTTTCAGTATCCGATTTCCTTCAGATAGCGGCTCAGCGCGTCCTGCCAAGTCGGAAGGGGCGTAAAGCCGGCTTCTATAAGCTTGCTCCTGTCAAGACGGCTGTTGAACGGACGCGCCGCCTTATTCAAACCGTACTCCTCCGTTGTCACAGGCAGAACCTTCGTCTGATAGCCGGCCTGACGGTAGATTTCCTTGGTAAAATCGTACCAGCTGATATAGCCGCCTTCATTGGTTGCATGGTAGTATCCGTATTTCTCGGTCTCATTCATGTCCACCAGCAGCCGTGCCAAATCGTACGTATAGGTTGGCGTGCCGATCTGGTCATTTACGACGCGAACCGTGTCATGAGTTTTACCGACGTTCAGCATTGTCTTGACAAAATTCTTCCCGTTTCGTCCGAAGACCCAGGCAATGCGGACGATAAAGTACTTTTCAAGTTCCCGGCTGACCGCCAGCTCACCTTCCAATTTCGTCTGACCATACACATTCAGGGGCTTATAGTCCTTGCAGTCCGGCTTCCTTGGCTCTGTTCCCTGACCGTCAAACACATAGTCTGTGCTGATATATGTCATTTTACAGTTCAGCTTCTTGCAGACATCCGCAATGTTCTTCGTGCCGCCAGCGTTGACAGCACGTACTTTCGCCACGTTTTCATCATCCTCCGCCATGTCCACGGCCGTCCACGCTGCGCAGTGGATCACGGCATCCGGATTCACATCCGTAATTGCCTTTTCTATGGCGTTCCTATCGGTGATATCCAATGACATGTAGGGCGCGGCTATGTCACATGCTTCCTGCATATCAGACCCTACGCCCTCATATCCGCGTTTCAGCAGCTCGTTCATGACATCGTGTCCCAGTTGACCGCCAACGCCGGTTACGAAAAACTTCATATCAATCTCTCCCGAAACTCTTTCATTCCGATTCGCAGCATTCTCGGCTTTGTAAATTCTTCAAGATACGCTTTACAAACTGCTTCCAGTAATGAACCTCAAAATAATGATGCCACAGGAACGGACGGCTCCCATTCAGATATTCTTTATAAAACTGAGCACCGTATTCGTACGCTTCCAAATGATAGTCCATTTCCGGGATCAGATACGGCTCCATGAACCACTGATACCGGTACAAATCCCGATATGACTTCATGTATCCAATAAAACAAGCCCGAAAATACCTATCGGAATAGAATCTGGCATCCGGTGGCAGGAGGCCATTATCTTCCGCAAAACGCTGTACAATGTCGTTATACCCCATGATAAAAGGTCCGGTCATTGGTACGGTATAGATTGGAATGTTGGCATCAACGTAAGTCGTCTGCAATTCCTTTATACGGTCAACCGGCGGCTGCCAATCGTTAATAAATGCGCATCGCTCCATAATGAGCAGCCTTTGCCCCTGTTTACCGAACAACATGTTCTGAGGCAGTGTTCCGGATACAGTCGCAACAACCTCAGCATTTCGGATATACTGAATCAGTTGAGACAAGGGTATCTTTTCCGGATAAAGAACCGTATAGCCATTCTTTTTAAAGAAATCATCCAGCGCCTCAAATCCAAATTCCAAATCCCTGTGTTTGGGCAAAAGGCTGCGGCTCATATACACTTTTTCAGGAGTGTTTTCCTCCCCACGGACATTTGCCGCTACTGTATCGAATACGCGCAGATATTTGGGAGAATACGCTCCCCATCTGCGAAAAGCCAAATCTGGAACAATCACTTCCCGGTAGGTTGTCGGCTTATTGACAAATTCCAGCTTGTCCCAGATATTCAAGAGCGTGAGAAACTCTTTGTAATTTCCCTTGATTTCTCTTGTCTCGCCCTCGTCCAGAGCAAATACATAGCTATCCACGGAGGAATCATTTTCCAGAAAATACCAAAGCCTGGCAACTCCCTCCACAAGAAAATGTCCCCAATGGTGAATCAGATACCCGCAATAAACAACTTTTTTATCCCTGTATTCCGCGGATTCAAAGGAATTGCACGGTTTGACACAGCACTCCACCGCAGAAATCCCAACGCTGTTCCCATCCTCATCCACAACACCTCCGCAGCCAATCCAACTGAATTGATCCGTTTTCCGCACAGGTAGAACAGTGGCATTCTTTCCCTGCCACACGGAGGGAGTTTCCCGCTTCTCGCAAGCCACCTCATGCTGTTTTTTCAGAGCCGCAGCTTTTTGAGGGCGTAAATACCGATAATCCACCGTGTACACGCACAGCACCTCCAGGTCTGTTTTTTCAGTTCATTTTTCCTATCTCTTTATAAGTCGTTTTATAAACTGCTTCCAGTAGTGGAATTCCAAGTAATGATACCACCGAAAAGGCTTTCTTCGGTTAAGATAATCCCCAAAGTATGTCTGGCCGGCGCGGAACCCTTCGATCAGAGATTCCGTTAACGGCACATACCAGTCAAACATGAACCAATTATAGTTGTACAGATCTTCGTAAGCCTTCATATATTTGATAAAGCATTTGCGATAATGCTTTTCCGTCAAAAAGCGATCGTCCGGCGGCTGATAACCGCGGTCAGCAGCAAAACGCTGCAAGCAATCCGTATAACCCATAATAATAGGCCCGGCAAAATCCACGGGATAGATGGGAATGTGTGCATCAATATAGGTCACGTCCAGCTCCATAATCCGGTTGATACCGACCTGGTTATCCACATTGATGGTCAATCGCTCCACAATTTCCAGTTTCTGCCCCGGGCGGGCGAATAGCATATTGTGGGGCAGCGAACCGGAGAGAGACGCCACCACATCGGCGTTGCGGATGTAGGAGATCATCCGGCCGAGCGGCACTTTTTCCGGATAGAGAATGGTGTAGCCGTTTCTCCGGAAAAAATCGTCCAGCGTGTCAAAGCCGGATTCAAAGGGCATTCCCTTCTTGAATTGGCTACGGCTATAGTAGATTTTCGCCGGGCGCTCCCAATTGGGGTCTGGCGCCGCATTGTTCGCCACCGTGTCGTAGACCTTCAGCAGCTTGGGCGTATAGCGACTGCGGCAGTACAGCCCCAGCTCCGGGACGATGACCTCCCGGTAAGTCGTGGGGGTGTTGATGATCTCCAGATGCTCCCAAATGCCCAGCAGCTCCAGGAATTCCCGGTAATTCGCCCTGATCTCCCGTTCCTCGTTTTCATCCAGGAAGAAAACGTACTTGTCCACACCCGGGTCATTTTCCAGAAAATACCAGAGTCTGGTCACGCCCTCAATGAGAAAATGTCCCCAGTGGTTCACCAGATAGCCGCAGTAAACCACCGTTTCGTCCCGGTATTCCTTCTTTTCCGCGGGATAGGCAAACTGCACCCGGCCTTCGATACCGGAAAGCGGCACGTATTCCCCGTTTTCGTCCATGACGCCGCCTCTGCCAAACAGCAGATTGTCCTCCGCCTGACGGCGCAGGGGAAGAATGGTGGCGTTTTTCCCGCGCCACACGGCAGGGTTCTCCGTAACCGCCAAAGGCTCGTCGTACCACGCTTTCAGCGCCTCTGCCTTTTTGGGGCGCAGGTATTGGTAATCGATACTGTACATTTTTTCAGTCCCTCCGCTGCTTCAGGGTGGGCAGAATCCGGTCTTTGGCACTCAGCCGCAAAGGCGTGCCGTCTGCCAGGGTATAGCCCTCCCCGGACGCAGAGCCGGAATAGCTGCCCACTACCTCCGGCCAGGCCACGGCAATGTCGGGGTCGTTCCAAGCAATGCCCATCTCGTCCTCCGGATGGTAAAAATCCGTCACCTTGTAGCAGAATTCAGCGACATCGCTGAGTACCAGGAAGCCGTGGGCAAAGCCCTCGGAAATATAGAACTGCTTCTTATTTTCCTCCGTCAGCTCCACGCCGTACCATTTCCCATAGGTTTCGGAGCCGGGGCGCACATCGACGGCCACGTCAAAAACGCGCCCCCGGATCACCCGCACCAGCTTCCCCTGGGGATACTTCTTCTGGGTGTGCAGTCCCCGGAGAACGCCCTTTGTGGACATGCTCTGGTTATCCTGCACGAACACCATATTCAGCCCGGCTTCCTCCATGTCCTTCTGATTGTAGGTCTCCATGAAGTAACCCCGGTTGTCGCCGTGAACCGTCGGTTCGATGATATATAAGCCCTCAATCGGGCACTTGGATACAGTAATCTGCCCCATTTGAATGCTCCTCACCGGTTCCCATACATTTTTTCATAGTAATCCCGGTACTCGCCGCTGATGATCGTCTCCCACCACGCCCGGTTGTCCAGATACCACCGGATGGTCTTCTGAATCCCGTCGGCAAACTTCGTCTCAGGAAGCCAGCCCAGCTCTCTGTGAATCTTTGTGGGATCGATGGCATAACGCATATCATGCCCCTTGCGGTCAGTGACGTATGTAATCAGGCTCTCGGGCTTGCCCAGCGCCTTGCAGATGATCTTCACAATGTCGATGTTGCGCATTTCATTATGCCCGCCGATGTTGTAGACCTCTCCCACCCGGCCGTTGTGGAGAATCATGTCGATGGCCTTGCAGTGATCTTCCACATACAGCCAGTCCCGGACGTTCTCACCTGTCCCGTAGACGGGCAGCGGCTTGTTGTTCAGGGCGTTGGCAATCATCAGCGGGATCAGCTTCTCCGGGAAGTGATAGGGGCCGTAATTGTTGGAGCACCGGGAAATCGTCACCGGCAAGCCGTAGGTGCGGTGATACGCCAGCACCAGCAGGTCGGCACTTGCCTTGGACGCGGAGTAGGGAGAGCTGGTGTGGATGGGCGTTTCCTCGGTGAAAAACAGGTCAGGCCGGTCAAGGGGCAGATCGCCATAGACCTCGTCGGTGGAAACCTGATGGTAGCGGCGGATGCCGTACTTCCTGCACGCGTCCATCAGCACCTGCGTACCCAGAATGTTGGTTTGCAGGAACACCTCGGGATTTTCAATGGAGCGATCCACATGACTTTCGGCGGCGAAGTTCACCACCATGTCGGGATGCTCCTCCTCAAAAAGCCGATACACCCCCTCCCGGTCGCAGATGTCCAGCTTCACAAAGCGGAAGTTGGGGTTATCCATAACGGGAGCCAACGTGGACAGATTGCCGGCATAGGTCAGCTTGTCCAGGCAGACGATCCGGTAGTCCGGGTATTTGCGCAGCATATGGAAAATGAAATTGGAGCCGATAAATCCGGCGCCGCCGGTCACGATGATGGTCACTTCTCTCCCCCGCTTTCCTTTTTCTTCATGAAGCTCTTGAAACGATCCTCCGCGACCTGCCGCAGATGGCGGCCGTAGGGAGATTTTCCGTAAATCTTGGCCGCCTCCAGCAGTTCATCGCCGGAAATCCAGCCGAAACGGTAGGCAATTTCTTCCGGTGCGGAAATTTTGACGCCCTGCCGCTTTTCCACCATGTGGACAAATTCCGCCGCTTCCAGCAGGCTCTCAATGGTGCCGGTGTCCAGCCAGGCAAAGCCGCGACCCATAAGCTCCACGTCCAGCCGCCCCTCTTTCAGATACATTTCATTCAGAGTGGTGATTTCCAGCTCACCACGGACGGAGGGCTTCACCTGTTCGGCCTTTTCCGCCACGCCCTTGGGGTAAAAGTACAGGCCGGTAATGGCGTAATTGCTCTTGGGATTGGCGGGCTTCTCCTCCACGGAGATGACCCGGTCGTTTTCGTCAAACTCCACCACGCCGAAACGCTGGGGATCGGACACATAGTAGCCGAACACGGTAGCTCTTCCGTTTTCGGCGGTGTCCCTCGCGCTGGCGAGGATGTCGGAAAAACCGTTGCCGTAGAAGATATTGTCGCCCAATACCATGGCGCAGGAATCGTCCCCGATAAATTCCTTGCCAATCAGAAACGCCTGTGCCAGCCCGTCGGGCGAAGGCTGAACGGCATATTGCAGACGGATGCCAAAATGGCTGCCGTCCCCCAGCAGATCCTGAAACCGCGGGGTATCCGACCGGGTAGAAATGATCAGAATATCCCGAATTCCGGCAAGCATCAGGGTGGACAGCGGATAGTAGATCATGGGCTTGTCATAAACGGGAAGCAGCTGTTTGGAGGTGACCTTTGTCAGAGGATAAAGCCGTGTGCCGGATCCACCGGCTAAAATGATACCTTTCATATGCCGATTCCTTTCCCGGGGGTGTTCCCCTATATCGGGTTTATTTTAGCATGTTTTGTCAGAAATGTAAACCGCTATTTGAAGGACGGATAAGTTTCCTTATTACATGTGCAGTCACGGCGAAAAGCCCACGGCGGGTGCGCCATGGGCTAAAAAAGTGTTTTTTCTTCCTCCATCAGGCCGCCGAAATCCTGCAAATCATCCGTGCCGATCAGGTATGCCCCCATCTGTTCCAGCTGACGGGCAGCCTGACTGCCGTCCCGAAAACAGGCTACAGGACTCCACCCGAAGCGCAGATTTTTCACCGTACCATCCCACGTACCGCCGTGTCCAAAGTCGGACTGGGCGACAAATACCATCCGCCCCAGGGCGTGGATGCAGCGGTTGCGGCTCAGCGCCCGCTGGGTGGAAAACGCGCCGTCAAAATCGTCCTCGCTTAAGTATAGCAGATTCCGCCGTCTGGCCTGTTTACTCAGCTCGTCGGCGACGATGCTGATGACCCGTCCACCGGCGGCAAGGCACGCTTCCTGTGCCGTGCGGTCAGCACCCCGGGCGTTGCCGGAAACCAGCGTCAAGCCTTCCTCCGCCGCCCGGTATCCCACCGCCGCGGCAAATTCCCGGTTCTCCGCCCGCAGCTCCCGGCTTCCCACCAGCGCAACCGCCGGCGTGCTCAGAATGGACAAATCGCCCTTCGCCCACAGGCACCCGGGTGCATCCATCACAAGGCGCTGCCGTAGAATTCCGGGGTATTCTTCGCTGACCCTTGTGACGGGGTTGCAGTCCATTTTTCTCCCCCGGCTCAGGTAATAGTCCAGCTGCTCCGTATCCGAAAGCAGAGCGCAGTACCGCTCCGCCGTCTCCCGGTCGTAGCCAAGCTCAATGAAATCCTGCCGCGTCATTTCCCGCTCCGGCTGGGCGCATTCCCTGCCCCGCATCCGCAGCGCCAACATGCGCAGCTGAGCGGTAGAAAGAACCTGACGGTCAGGGTTTCCAAGACGGCTCGTCAGCAGCAGAAAGCCCCTTTCCCGGGGATTCAACGGAATCTCCTTTTGGGCGTCACGGGGGCTTTGACTTCCTCGGGCGTCAAACTTCCGTCCTTGTCCATCACCATGGGCTGAATGGTGAAATTGCAGTATTTGCAGATGTCATCCAGTCTGGCCTTCTCCGGGAAATTGCTGACGATGCTCCATGCCACGCCCTTTTTCTTCGCCCGGCCGGTGCGGCCAATGCGGTGGACGTAGTATTCGTTCTCCTCCGGCACGTCATAGTTGATAACGCAGTCCACATCGTCCACGTCGATACCACGGGAGGCCACGTCCGTCGCGATCAGCACGGCCAGCTTGCCGTCCCGATAGCGCTGCATGGTCTTTTCCCGCTGGCTCTGGCGGATATCGCCGTGGATGCAGTCGCAGTCCAAGCCCGCCCGCTGGAATTCGTCGCAGAGGCGCTGGCACATGTGCTTGGTATTGCAGAAGATCATCACCCGCTCATAGCCCTGACTGCGGATCAAGCGCAGAGACGTCTCCGCCTTTTCCAGCGGCGTGCAGGTGATGCTGTACTGGTCGATGTCCGGGCGGTCTTCCTGCTTTGGCTCCACGGTGATCTCCACCTCGTCCCGCTGGTACATCCACGAAACCGTCATGACCTCCTGAGAGATGGTGGCAGAAAACAGCCCCAGATTTTTCCGGTTCTTTACCTTATCGATGATCCGGGTCACGTCCTTGAAAAAGCCCATGTCCAGCATCCGGTCGGCCTCGTCCAGCACCACGGTCTGGATTTTGTCCAGGCGGATGGTCTTGCGGTTGTAGTGATCCATCAGCCGTCCCGGCGTCGCCACCACGATCTGGGGCTTGCGCTCCAGCTGCTTGATCTGGCCGCCGATGCCCGCGCCGCCGTACAGCACCGCTACCCGAATGCCCTGAAAATAGGTCAGCAGCCCCCGCAGCTCGTCGCCGATCTGGATGGCAAGCTCCCGGGTGGGGGCAAGGATTAGCCCCTGAACGCCCTCGTTGGCCGGGTCGATATGCTCGATCATGGGGATGCCGAAGGCAAAGGTCTTTCCGGTGCCGGTGGGCGCCTTGGCAATGACGTCCCGCCATTGCAGAAAATATGGGATGGCCTCCGCCTGAATGGTGGTGGGATAGCCGTAGCCCTTCTCTTCAAGCGCTTTCAGCATGGCCTCGCTGAGGCCGAGACTTTCAAATGTGACTTCCATGTTTCTCTTTCCCTTTTCCATCGAAATTTTCTTTATTGTATCACTTTTCCCAGGTGTTTGCAACTTTTTTTGTTTTTCGATAGCCGATTCGAGAAAACTCGGTTTCAATCTCACGCAAAGGTGGACAAACGGGGATAAATATGGTATATTGTAGGTTATGATAATATGTCCTTGATGTAAGGAGAATGCAAATGGGCAAACTAATCGTCATTGAAGGCACGGACGGCTCCGGCAAGTCCACCCAGTTTCGTCTGCTGACCCAGCGTCTGGAAAACGAAAACATTGCCTTTCAGAAAATCGTCTTCCCACAATATTCCGAACCCAGCTCCGCGCTGATTCGGATGTATCTTGGGGGGGAATTTGGCACGAATCCGTCGGACGTCAACGCCTACGCCGCTTCCTCCTTCTACGCCGTCGACCGCTACGCCTCCTATAAAAAGGCCTGGGGACAGTGGTACGAGCAGGGCGGTCTGGTAATCTGCGACCGCTATACCACCTCCAACGCCGTCCATCAGGCTTCCAAGGAGCCGGAGGACAGGCGGCAGGAGTTTCTCAAGTGGCTGTATGACTTTGAATACGACCGGCTGGGGCTTCCCCGCCCCGACCTGACGCTGTATCTGGACGTCCCCACGGATTTTACGGAGCAGCTGCTGCGCCACCGGGAGCAGGACACCCACACCACCGCGGACATCCACGAGCGGAACAGTGCCTACCTCGCCTCCTGCCGCCGTGCCGGACGCGCCGCCGCCGAATATTACGGATGGACGATCATTTCCTGCACGGAAAACGGGAAAATGCGGAGTATTGAGGACATTCACGAAGAAATTTACCGCCATGCGGCGGCATGTCTGGAGGACTGAATATGGTTTACATGTTGCTTGGAACCGGCTTCGAGGAAACGGAAGCCGTCGCCCCTATTGATCTGCTGCGCCGCGCGGGCGTGTCCGTCGCCACCGTGGGCATTGGCGGAAAGGTCATCGTCGGAAGCCACGGCATCCCCGTGACCGCCGATATGGAACTTGGCCAAATGGACTTGACCCAGCTGGATATGATCGTTCTCCCCGGCGGAATGAAGGGCGTCGCGTCCATCAAGGGCTGCCCGGAGGCGCTGGAAGCCGTGCAGTTCGCATGGGAAAACGGCCGGTTCGTCGCCGCCATCTGCGCCGCACCCACCATTCTTGCCATGCTTGGCATCACCGATGGCAGACGCGCCACCTGCTACCCCGGCTGTGAAGGCCAGATGGGAAGCGCTGACATGGTCTGCGCCCCCGCCGTCACCGACGGAAAGCTCATCACCGGCACGTCCGCGGGCTGCGCCGTTCCCTTTGGTCTGGCGCTGATCGCCGCCCTGAAGGGTCAGGCCGCCGCGCAGGCCGTCGCAGAACAGATCGTCATTCGCTGACCTTGGAGGAACACGATATGGACAACAAACAGTTTCCCGAACGGGACGAGGAGGAAATCATTCCCGAAGAGCTGACCTTCTTTCCCGCCGACGAGGAATCGGAGGACGCCGGGGATGTCCCCGTTTCCGAAGACGTGATTGGGGAAGAACCCGCTTCCCAGCCAGAGGAAATCCCCGCAGAGGCGGAAGAACCCGTGGCGGAGGAAACTCCCGTGGCGGAAGACGTTCCCGCATTTGAGGATGATTCCGCCCAAGATGACATTCCCACTTTTGAGGACGTCCCCCCCATTGCGGACGCCCCCGAGGAAATTCCCGCGCCCGATGACACCTCCGAAAAAGGCCGTTCCTTCATGGATCGCATTCCGGACGTGGATGACGGCATGGAAGAATCCTACGATAGCCGGCTC
>ERZ779861.3637-NODE-3637-length-12500-cov-29.302451_pt1 | contig 12500 bp, 4 predicted proteins | sample MGYA00511558_ERZ779861 | MGnify/ENA primary metagenome ERZ779861 (study PRJEB29588, sample SAMEA2163432) | human gut metagenome | biome: human gut; feature: human-associated habitat; material: faeces | place: Denmark | collected 2008/2010 ... | reverse complement strand
CATCGCACCAGCCGGACAGGAAATCGCGGCCCTCGCGGACGGTGATGGGGCAGGGCGCGTCGCTGTCCACCCCGGCCCAGATACGGACGGCGGCGGGCATGGCCAGGAACATATCGTGGCCGCGGCCCCGCAGGGAACGGCACACCGCCTCCGGCGCGCCGGCGCAGAGGAGATGGCCGCCGTCCAGCACGGCGGCGTGGGTGGCCAGGGGCAAGGCCTCCTCGAGACGGTGCTCCGTCAGGAGTACGGTGATGCCCAGCTCGCGGTTCAGGCGGCCCACGGTCTGCAAAAAGTCGGCGGCGGCAATGGGGTCCAGCTGGCTGGTGGGCTCGTCCAGTATCAGCAGACGGGGTTGGAGCACCATGACCGAGGCCAGGGCCAGCAGCTGCTTCTGGCCGCCGGAGAGCTCGTCCACTTTCCTATGGAACCAGTCCTGGATGCCGAAGAAGGAGGCCATCTCCGCCACGCGGCGACGGATGGAGGGCGTGTCGCAGCCAAGGCTCTCCAGTCCGAAGGCCAGCTCATGCCAGACCTTGTCGGTGACGGTCTGCTCCTCCGGAGACTGGAGGACGAAGCCGATATCAGCGGCCTGCCGATGGGGCGGCAGGTCATCCAGCGGCTGACCGTCGAAGAGGATACGGCCCTCGGCCGCACCGTGGGGGCGCAGGGCGGGCTTCAGCTGGCGGAGAAGCGTGGTCTTGCCGCAGCCGGAGGCGCCGCAGAGGACCCAGAACTCGCCCTGACGGACCGTGAGGGACACATCCGCCAGCGCGGGGCAGGGCTGCTGGGGGTAGGTGAAGCCAAAATGCTCCAAACGCAGCAGTTCAGGCACGGGGCGTCCCTCCTTTCCGGACGAGATAGCGGCGCCGGGACAGGGCGTCCAGCAGCACCGGCGTAAAGCACAGCAGGCCGTAAACGGCGAAAAAGCTGACCGTCAGCGGTGTGACGGGGCCGCTGAGCAGCATGGGGTAATACTGAAAGCGCAGGCCGCCGGCCAGACCGCCGCCCAGCAGATACAGGCCGCAGAAGGCCAGCCAGAGGGCGACGGCACCGTCACGCCGGTCAAAGCGGTAGAGGGAGAAGGATGTCCTCCCCGGCAGGCCATAGCCCCTGCAGCGCATACTATCGGCGGTAATGAGCCCGCTTTCCAGGCTCCAGGTGACAACGATGGAGAACACACGAAGGGCGCTTCTGACGCGCCGGGCCGGGGCGCCGGTCTGGGTATCACGGCCCAGATGCCGCTGGGCCTGCGCCACGGCACGGAGCCGCCGGACAAAGCGGGGCACAAAACGGAGGATCATGCTCAGCAGCAGGGACAGCGCCGGGATGACGCGGCCAAAGAGGTACACCACCTTGTCCGAGGTGATGACATCGGTGACGCAGACGAACCACAGCGCCACGGCGCTGAGCATGGCGCCGGCGGCCAGACCGTAGAGCAGGCTCTCCAGTGTCAAAGGATTACCGGAGGGCAGGTAGGCCAGAATGGTGACGCCCTGGTGGACAAAGGCCGGGTTCAGGGCCGCCGCCAGGAGGGCCATAGGCAGCAGCCACAGCAGATGGCGGCGCAGGCCCTTGCCGCCCAGCAGACGGGCGACATACCACCCGCCGCCCAGCGTCGACAGAACCAGGCACACCGGGTGCATCAGCAGCATCGCGCAGGCGATGACCAGGGCGAAATAGGCAAAGCTCACCGCCGGATGGCAAGTGCGCAGCGTATCGTCCATGGGATCACCTCCTGCATACATGATGTCTTAACCTTTTGATTATACCCTGCCGCCAGGGGATACGTCAATCCTGCGTGCGGAAAAAAGGCGGCAAAAGCCGCCCTTTTGTCAGCCCATGTAGGTATTGCCCACGTCTGCACCCATATTACAGGTGTAGAGCCACTGGATGTTCTCGCCGCCGGAGAGCGTATAGCTGTCCGCGCCATAGCTGGGGAAGGTTCCCCCCACGCAGTACATCCAGCCGGAGCTCCTGCCCACATTTTTTTCGAACAGGCCGTTGATGCCCCTGACATAGTTGCTGCTGGAGCTCACCGGGATACCCGCGTCACCGCAGGCCCGCTTCAGTACGGACATGACAGACTCACCCTCGGTGATGGTCACCGTGGCGGACAGGATCACGCCGTCGGCGGGAATGATATCCTTCACGCCGTCGGAGCACTTGTCCATATTATTGAGCACCGTGGCACAGGAGATGTACAGCGATACGGACGCCGCCGGCGCCGGGTCAGGTGCAGGCGTGGGATCGGGGCCCGGCACAGCGGGCTGCTGCGCCTGCTCCTGCTGTTTCTTCTCTTCTTCCAGCCGCTTCTGCTCCTCCAGGCGCTTGGCTTCCTCCTGCTTTTTGGTGTCCTCCTCGGTCTTTTTGGCTTCACCAGCCGGCTTCTGCTCGTCAGACTTCTTGTCGTCTGCGGTCTTATCCTTAGTCTTTGCCGCGTCCTGCTTGCCGTCAGCCTTGGTGGTGCCCGTTTCAGCTGTGTCGTTCTTCCTGATGTCCGTGGTCTGCTCCTGCGTTGCCGTGGGAATGTTGCCGGGGGCGTACGATACGGTCTTTTTTCCGCAGGCGGCGCAGGTCAGCAGCAGGGACAGCGCCAGCGCCAACAGCCAAAATCGGTGGTTTTTCTTCATATCTCTCATTCCTCATAAAAGCGCCATACGCAGAGGCGCTTTCGCGCCCCTGCGTCGGCTGTTCTGTTGTTACTTGGAAACGCGCTTCTTCCGGGTCAGCACCACAACGGCTGCCGCCGCCAGGACCGCGCTGCCCAGCCACAGCACCATCTGACTGTCGTCCGCCGTGTTGGCAGAGTCGGTCTTGCCGCTGTCGGCCGTACCGCTTCCGCCGTAGTAGTACCCGGAGGACACCGTCTCATAGGAGACGATAGCGAACGCGGAGGCCTTGTCCGTCTGGAAGGTCAGGACATAATTGCCCTTGGTGCCGCCCAGCGTAGCGGACAGCTCGGCAGTGGTCACATTGCCGCTGCTATCCGTGTGGCTGCGCACCACGCAGACGTGCTTGCCCTGAAGGGCCGCGTACAGCTCGTCGGTGATGGGGATGGTCACGGTGACGCTGTGGGGCAGCTCGATAAGCTGCGCCACGGTCTTGATCTCGTTCCCTTCCGTCTTGACCAGCGCCACAGTCACGTCTACGACCTTCTCCAACTGCGCGTTCTTGCGGGATTTGTCGCCGCGCAGGGCGTCCAGCTTCTCGGCCAGCTTGTTCAGCTCCTTCTTAACCTCGTCACCGGCCGTCTTGGCCGCCTCGGTCAGGGCGCTCTTGCCGCCGTCGGCGGCCTTCTGCTCGTTGGTGAGCTGGAGCGTATCCGTCACGGTCACGGTGATTGCACCGTCGCTCACTGCTGCCTTGATGTCCGCCAACTTCTCATCCGTAACAGGTTTGTCGGTCTTGATGGTCAGGCCGCCGCCTGTGACGATCGTGTTGTCCTTGCTGTCCACCTTGATGTCATCGCCTTTGACGTTGGCCATCGGGTTCTTGACGCCGCAGACGGTGCAGACGCCGTTGACGTAGGTGTGCTTGCCGGTGGCGGGAATGGTCGCGCCAGCTGTGATGACAATGCCGCAGCGCTTGCAGTAGGTATCCGCCTCATGGCCGGAGGCGTAGCAGGTGGCCGCCACCGCCGCACGGGTGGCCTCATCGTGGCCCAGGGCCGCGATGACCCAGCTGTCCTTGGCGATCTCAGTTTTTCCCGCCGCGTCGCTGAAATACTTGTGGCAGCGAGAGCAGGTCCAATAGGCACTGTTGCCTGCCTCGGTGCAGGTAGCAGCCTTGCCCGCCGTGGCAGTCATACTGTGCCCCAGAGACGGGACGATCATCGTCTCCTCCGTGCCGCAAACGCTGCACTTACGGGTGCTGATACCGCTTTCGGTGCAGGTGGCCGCCTTGGTCACCGTCCACGCGCCGAAATTGTGGCCCGTCGCGGGAACAGACTTTTCCTCCACGGCGCCGCAAATGGAGCAGATCCGGCGGCTGACGCCGTCCTTGGTGCAGGTGGCGGCCACGGTCACTTGCCACTCGCCGAAGCGATGGGCGCAGGCGGCGTCGGTCATATCGTAGAGGGCGTTGGCCTTCTCAGTAAAGCGCGCATAGGCGGCCATGGCGCAAAGCGCCTGCTCCGTGGCCATCTCGTTGACGGCCTTGTCTGCGAACTGATGCTTAAAGCCGCCGTTCTCCGCCACGCGGTACTGCAGGAGGTTCCCCAGCACGCTCAGGGTCTTCCCCTCCACGGTCTTGGTAAAGCGCGCGTCCGTGTTGGCATCCAAATTCAGGGCGGAAAGGGCGATGACCACCTGCGCGCAGCTCTCGGAGGAGTCGTAGCCGCTTCGATACTTGCCGGAGAGCCAGTTGAGGGCTTTCTCCACGGCCGTGTTCACGGTTTCATTGCCGCCGTCCTTATAGTAGGGTGCCAGCGCCTGCAGCGCCATGGCGGTCATGTCCACGTCGCCGACGGGTTTTGTGTCGGCGCTGGCTCTCCAGCTGCCGTCTTCGTTCTGCTGTGCAAGAACAGCCTGCACCAGCCAGGAGGTGTCGGAGGTGTAATTGCGGCTGTTGAGCGCCAGCAGACCCATGACGAGGCCGTTGATATCCGTGTTACTGGTATCGGTGACCTGCATGATATCCTTGTTCTGCAGCGCCTTCAGCAGGTTTTCGCCGCCCACGTTGGCGGGGTCCTTGCCGATGGCGGTAAGAGCCAGGGCAATACGCTCATTGTCGGTGATGACGGGGGTGTTTTTATCATCGGGAGCCCGGAGGATGCCGTCAGAGCCGATGTTCGCCTTTACATAGGCCACGACCTTCTCATAATAGGCCGCGATATATGCCTCGGACAGAGGCACCTTGGCGCGAGCCTGTCCCAGTACCGCCCACTCGCCGAAGAGATAGCTGACGACCGGGGCGCTCACCGCGCTTTGGATATACGCCTTGGCGCCGGCATACGCCTCATCGAAGCCGGGCACTTCCGCACCGGGCACGGCGGGATCCGTCGGATCCAGCGGGATATAGGTGTCGGTAAAGAACAGGCGCAGGGTGTCGCCGTCCTTGAGATAGGTGTTGTCCAGCGTGGTCTTGGGCAAGGTCTCGGTGCCGCCCTGTAAGGTGAGGCCGAACATCCAGCCGGAGGACTTACCGTCGCCCTTCTCCTTGAGGGTGTGGCCCGCCGCATCGGTGATGCTCTTGATGTAGGCGCCGCTGCCGGTATAGGTGTACTTGGCACTGTCAAGGCACGCCTTCACAGCGTCCCAAGCGGTGGGATCCTCGTTGGCCTTGCCGGTGAAGGTAAAGCCGGAGATTCCCGTGAAAGTATGGCCGTTCTTGTTGTAGCCGTCCACCTTGACCTTCACGGTGAGGGTCTGATTTTCGTTGGGGTCATTCTGCCCCGTGGTACCGGGCACCGTCAGGTCGATCTGGATGGGCTGCTTGTAGAATTGGGCAAAGTTCTTGTAGCGTTCCTTGCTCTCCTCGGTGCCGTTGATGCCGAACTTTTCCCAATACTGGGCGTACTTGGTGTAGGTCAGGACGCTGTCCAGCGTAACTGTCGTATTGTACTCCGGCTGGTGTACACGCAGCAGCTCATTCTCGATGACGGAGGGTCGGGAGGATCGGAAGCAGCGGTACTTCTCCGTATCGAGCCAGCCGGGGATATCGTCGGCCTCGATGCCGTCGAAGGTCATATTCACCGTGCCGCGGACGTATTTCAGCGTGCCGTCCTCGTTTTTGCAGATCTCCGCGAAGGGATACAGGTCGGAGGTGACCTTGGTCTTAACCGTATTCTTGTTCTTGATACCGTCCCAGTAGGCGTTCTCGGTCCGCGCCTCCGTCATAAAGACGGCAGCGCCATTCAACTCCTGCTGGGTAAAAGGCTGAATGGTGAAGCTGAACTCCTGCCGCGCCAGCAGAAGGCCGGAGCTGCGGGTGGTGATGGTCACCACATACTCCGCCTCCACCGGCTTCTCACCGGGCAGTGGGCGGTAGACCATGGCGTGATACCCGTTGAAGTCCAGCACATCCGGGGTGAGGCTCACCATCGTGACCTTCTGGTTATAACTGTCGCTCATGATGCCCTTTTCCTCCAGAAGAGCGGGTCTGGGCATCTGCATATCGTCGCTGACGGCGGTCAAGTCCACGGGCTTTGTCTTGTCCACAAAGTCGCGCAGGAGCCCCTGATACTTCTCCGCCAGAGCGTTTTGCATCTCGCTGGTCACGCTGCTGTCGAAGGGCGCAACGGTGGCGTCAAAGAACACATCGGCATAGACCTCCACGCCGTTGTCGCCGGTGATGTGCGCCAGCGTGTAGTCATCGAAGGCGTCATAGGTCACGCGGGCGATCAGCCGGAACTTGCCGGCCTTCTCGGGCAGCGCCGTGCCGTCTGTGGGCTGCAGGGGGCGGTTGACGGTGCCCACGCCGGTGCCGTTGGTGCCGTTGGTGATGTAGAGCCACTCGGTGTTCCGGGTGCCCCACTGCACCTTCACATCATAGCGCCCCGCAATGCTGGAGGGAAGCGTGAGGTTGGAGGTGATGCGGTCGTTCACGGTGTAGAGCGTCCAGCCCGCCACCTCGCTTTGGGTGGCCCCGTTGGTATTCTCGCCGCGGATGAGTTCCCAGTTCAGGGACCCGGCGGCGCTCTCCAGCAGTTTCTGCACCGCGTCGGCGCTGCGCCCCACGGTGGCACGGAGGGTGATCTCCTTGGTGACCCCGGCATAGGTGATGTTGAACTTCAACCCCGTGTACTGCACGGTCTGGCGGGCGGTGCCGTCGCCGGTGAAGTAGGTGATTTTGCCGTTGTCGGCAATGTACTGTACCTTGGTACCGTCAAAGCCGTTGGCCTTGGCGCTGCCGTTGACATAGGTGATCTCGGAGTTGTCCGCCACATCCGCATAGCCCTGCTCTGCCAGCAGACGGCGGAAGGCTTGGGTGATGTTGGTTTCATCATAGAGCCCCACGCCTTCCAGAGGCTGCACGGCGGTATTCTTGCGCGTGAACTCGGCGGCAATGTCCTCCAGCGTCTGCGCCTTTTCCGCCTTCTCGGACCAGAGGCACAGCGTGAAGGTCTTGACCTTCGTAGCAGCGCCGCTTTGGAGAGTGGCGGTGAGGGTCACCGTGACCTTATCCGCCGCAGGCGCGGTGAGCGCGCCGGTGGCGGTGTTCACCAGAGCGTTATCCGCCGTCCATGTGAGGGAAACGGTCTTCTCTCCACTGCCCTCCACGGGAACGGTGACGCTCGCGGGCAGGGTCAGGAAGCCGGTATAGGTCTGCGCGGTCTCCTCTTCCTCCTCCGGGTCGCTGCTCACCGGGGTAAGGCCGCGGAGCTGATAGACGCCGGTGGCATCGGCCTTCAGAAGGTCTGCATTCTCGGCATCGAGCCCCAGTTCCTTATAAAAGTGCTTTTGCAGGGCGTTCAGGAAGTAGTCGTGCAGGTCCGTGACCGCTTCGCCGGGCTCTTCGATGCCGTATTTCTCGCAGAGGTCGGCCTTATTATAGTTACCGTCCGTAAGTTCATAGAGTCCCAGCACAGTCTCGGCGTACCAGTCGGCCTTGGCTTTCTTGGCGGCGTCGGCGGCGCTCATGCCGCGAAGCTGCAGGGCGCTTGCGGCGTCGGCAGCGGCCTTGAGGTCGGCATTATCCACGGGGGTGCCGCCCTGCCAGGGCAGCACCGGGAAGCCGCCGTTGCTGTTGCCGCTGTCAAGGTGCATCCCCACATCCGCCGCAAATTCTGGGGTGCGCATATAGTCCGCGGTGCGGGCAGTCATACCGCTGGTGGTGCCATCCGCCGCGGCCTGTGGTGCGACGGTGTCCAGATAAGCGCAGTTGGTGATGGCGGCGCCGGAGTTCACCTTGCCTACCACCGCACCGAAGCTGCTTTCCGGACCGGTGACAGCACCTACAGTGTAGCAGTCTTTCATAACAGCATTACTGCGCGCACAGCCGACAAGTCCGCCAAATCCGCCAGCGCTAACACTCTTTGCGTTAGTGTGGACGTTCCCCGCAAAATAGCAGTTCTCTACGGTACCGTAAGTATAACCCACGATACCTCCCGCGCCATTTTGCACCGCATACCGGGAGTACTTGAACAGAATATCCGCTGTGCTCACGCAGCCACTAATGACATTGCCTGCCACACCATGACCAACAATACCGCCAACACCAAAGATCGTGTCATTGCCGCCTTTGATGTAACCACTGACGAGGCAGTTTTCAATCCGGCCTTCACTCTTATCCGCAATACCTCCGACATTACTTGTACCGTCAATGGCGCAATCCACACACAAACTCTTGACAGTTCCATTGGCGCTCAAATAATAGACTAATCCGCCAGTTCCTGCCAAACCACTAACGGTGTGACTATCGCCGTCCAAGGTGCCGGCAAACTTATTACTGTCGGTACCGATAGCCGTCCAGGTCTTGCCGTTGAGGTTGATGTTGGCGGTGAGCTTGCCGCTGATGGTGGTCTGCCCGCCGTTGACCGCATCGGCAAACCATGCCAGTTCCGCGGCGGTGCCGATCTGATAGACACCGTTTTCTGTTTTGGGCGCGGTCTTGGTCGTGCCGTCCCAGCCCGCACCGGCATAGGTCAATGTTACCTTGATGGTGTCGTTTTTGGCAGCGGTAAAGCTGCCGCTGACCGTGATATAGTCCGCCTTGGCGGCGGTATAGGCATACGTCTCGCCGAGGTAGACGATGTATGCGCCGTTCTCGTCTGCTGCGATCGTGCCGCCCACGGGGTGGGTTACGGTCACCTTAGCGTTTTCCGCCGGAGTTACGGCAAAGGTCAGGGTGCAGGAGGCAAGTTCGCTCAGCGTGACGGTCTTGTTCACATCGGCATTAACGGTGATGCTCCCCGTCTCGGTCTCGTAGCCGAACTTGCTGACGGTGTAGGCATAGGTACCGGCGGCAACGGTGTATGCGCCGTTTTTGCCGGTGATCTCTGCGCCGCTACGGTCCTTCAGCACCACCGTTGCACCGTCGGGAGTATTAAGGGTGAGGGTATAGAACGGAACTGCTGCAAAATTCTTCAGGGCTGCGTAATAGTAACTGGTATAACCATCATAACTAATGGTCAGCACATCACCCTGCGTAAGCTCCACTGAAAAATCTTTCCAAGAAGTTTCGCTGTAAGCACGCTTGACTTGTGTACTGTTCTTCTTTATGGTGAAATAATAGTATTCATCCGGCTCATCATAATACCAGTCGCCTTCCACATACCCTGCCGCATTGGCGATATAGCTGAACGACAGCTTCACATTCTTTGTAGCTGTGAGAGCCAGTGTGGTCGTTTCTGTGGTCTTGAGATAGGAGTCCTTGCCAGCACCCTCTATGGTAAATTTCCCCTTGTCACCGCTGACGGTAATACCCTGGCAATTGGCAAAGAAATCCTCAAATATCGCCTTTTTTGCCAGCGTCACTGTGATATTCACCTTATCGCCATTCACAGAGAATATACCGCCGGCATTATCGCAGCCATCGCAGGCAACTGTATAAGCGTAGCTGCCATTGGACAGACTGCAGCCTGTACCATCACCGGTATATACCGCCTTACCGTTGGTTTTGACGGTCACTGTCGGATCCGCCGTGATCCCTGCGGGGCGCGAGATATCAAACGCCACGGAATAGGCCGCAGATTTGGTCAGCGGCACCGTCTTTGCCACATCTGCAGCAACATTGATCGTTTCCGTAACAGTGTCATACCCATAAGCCGACACCGTGTAGGTATACTCACCTGCAGAAACGATGTATACACCATTCGTACCTTTAAGTTCTGCGCCTGTGCTGTCCTTCAGTGCAACGACCGCATCAGCCTCTTCAGGCTCCGCTGTCAACTTCACCTCATACAGGGACGAAACTGTGAAATCCTTGAGCTTGACATAGTAATCACCTGAGACATACGTCTTTATAAGATTCAGTCTCAGCGTATCGCCCTTTTTCAGATCAATGGTAAAGTCCTTCCACTGAGTACTCCCCCATGACCGCATCTCTGGATTATAGCTGTTGTTTTTTACGATCGTAAGAGCTGCGTAAGAAGAATCATAATTGCAGCCCCAATACTTAAAGCTAAGCGTCACATTGGCCTTTGCCTTCAGCGTAATCGTAGATGTACTGCTTGTATTTCCTTGAACCGGATTGCTGGAGCGCAGGCAAAGGCCGTCGCTGTCGGTCATGTCCACCACATAAGGATAGGTGGCATCATTCGTCACCTCAACACTGTTAACAATACCAGCGAAGAAGTCATCAAACTCAGGCTTCTTAATGACCTCGATCTCAATGGAATCCGTTTTTTCCTTGTAGGTCACAGTCACCGTCTGCTTTCCCGGCGCGGTGTTGTCAAATCCCTCCACCGTGAAACCCTTGGTGATGACCTCGCTACTGTTATCGTCATAGGTAACTGTAACACTGAGCTCCAGTTCATCGCCGGTATAGCACGTCGTTTTAGCCGACTTTACGGAAATAGACACGACGTTCTTTTCCACCACTGGCTCCGGGTCCTTCAGCGTAGGATAGCCGCCCCCATTGTACTGGAATGCGCTGCCAAGGGTGGCGGCAAACTCCGCAGACTGCATCTCGGCGGAGGATTTGGTACCAGAGTTGCTAATCTTAACAGTTGACGGTACCAGCGCCGTTACGGTTTCACTCGGCGCATAGCAGTTAACAATACGGCATGGCTCGTCCAAAGAATAGGAACTGGATGATACCGCTATTATTGCACCGTTCGTTTCAACGGAACCAACAGTATAGCAGTTCTCCACCAGAACGCCCTTCGTTCCTCTACCGAGTATGCCTGCGCCATCACTTATATCCCCCTGATTATAGCAATTCCTTATTATGTGAGTTCCTACAACATTTCCTGCAATGCCGCCAACTTGCTTTCTTGTACCACTCACACTTCCCATATTCGCGCAGGAAGAAATCGTAACAAAGCCACTGCCGGGTTCACTATAGCCAAGAATACCACCAGCACCTTTTCCCCCCTTGATGCTCGCTGTATTTTTGCAGTTCTCAATAGTTACATTGCCATCCGCAGTACCCGCGATACCACCCACATTGTTTACTTTGCCGGAAATACTGCCTGCGGTGATCACATTCTTCACCACGGCGCCGCCCGCCAGTTTGCTGAACAGGCCGACATTGGCCGTAGAAGCGGTGATATCCAGCGTCACGGTGTGGCCGTTGCCGTCAAAGGTGCCGATAAAGTCGTAGGCATACGGCTCAGTGACAATGATATCCTTCGTCAGCGTATAGCTGCCGCTGGCGTCCATCGCCGCAAACTCCTTCGCGGAGCTGACAGTTCCTTCCGCCAGCGCCAGCGCCGCGCCGCCGCTGCGGGTCATTTGGGGCGCAGGCGTTTCCGGAGCAGGCTCCTGCTGCTCCTGCGTCTCCTCATTCCCGGCAGGGACGGTGTTCTCCGTGTCCACCGGAGCTATCTGTTCCTGCTGGGTCTGCTGCTCCTGATCCGCGGCCAGCGTGTCGGCCAACACGGAGGTGGGCAGCAGGCTGACGACCATCACGACGGTCAGCAGCCAGCTTATGACTCTCTTCTTCATGTCTCTTTCTCCTTTATGTAAATTTTTTGTCGACGTGAGGGGGTGGGCGGGGATGCGGCAACATCCCCGCCCCACTTATGGAAAAGCACGCGGCCAATGGCCGCCTCAGCTTGACAAAGGGGACTTGTCTGCACAGTTTCACGGTGCAGATGGAAAGCGCACGGCGCCTCAGCTTGACAGTCGAGTTTTCCGCACCGCTTCGCTGTGTATGGCAGCGTGTCAGCCTGGCAAGGGAAATGTTTTTCATGCAGGGCATGAAAAACGGGACAGAGTGCACTCTGTCCCGCGAAAATGAAACGCTGCCCGGCGCAAAGCCGGACAGCGAACGCAATAGATACGACCCCTGCACCACGGAAAGACGTCGCCGCCCCCGCCGCCCGCCCAAAAGGGCCGGCCGCGAAAAAGGTGGTGCAAAAAACACCGACCTCCCGTTCAGGAGGTCAGCGTGGTACATCTACATGGTGGTACAAGATTCCCGCACACGGAGAGCGCGCCCGCTGCAACTTTGTCCTACACAATGCAATTCTCCTGGCTCGCGCCGCGGGGGGCAGACATCCCTCCTCGTTTGCAGCCTACCTTCTCATGGGCTTACCCACAATGGCGGACTTTCGTCCCGGCGGCTTACGCCGCTTCGGTGCATCCTTGCGCTCACAGTACCGGTCGTGCGGGGTTTGGCTACCCCTTTCCTTCTATGCCGACGCCTGGCCCGTGGTGGGCTGTACGGCCGCCGGCGACATTGGATCAACAGACTGTTTATTTACTTGTCAGCGACATTATATTACAGGAATTGGCCGTTGTCAACCCTCCTCCCTACCCCAGCGCCACATCCAGGATCATCATTACGGTAAAGCCCGCGGCAAAAGCCAGCGCCCCCGGGCCGGGGTCGCCGCGCGTGGGCAGCAGCTCGGCGGCCACCACATAGAGCATGGCCCCGGCGGCAAAGCCCAGCAG
>ERZ779861.3634-NODE-3634-length-12520-cov-7.241075_pt1 | contig 12520 bp, 9 predicted proteins | sample MGYA00511558_ERZ779861 | MGnify/ENA primary metagenome ERZ779861 (study PRJEB29588, sample SAMEA2163432) | human gut metagenome | biome: human gut; feature: human-associated habitat; material: faeces | place: Denmark | collected 2008/2010 ... | reverse complement strand
CGCCGTCCCGCCGCGTCCCCGGGTCACGGGCGGACACGGTGCGGGTCTGGATTTCGTACCGCCGCAGGGCGTCATCATCCGGCTCGGAACGCTGTTCGGCGCGGGTCAGCCCCACCCAGTTGATATTGTCGCGGTACAGGAACGCATACGCGTCCAGAATGTCCCGTGCGCTCAGTACCATGGACGCGCCGTCCCGTAACAGAGCGTTGGTGCCGGAGGAATTGACTTCCCCGACGTTGCCGGGCACCGCAAAGATGTCCCGCCCCTGCAGGATAGCGGTGCGGGCGGTAATCAGTGCGCCGGAGTGCTCATCCGCCTCCACGACCACGGTTCCCTGCGACAGCCCGCTGATTATGCGGTTGCGGACAGGAAAATTGCGTCCCTCCGGCGGCGTTCCGGGCGGATATTCGGTCATAACGGTGCCATGCGCGGTCAGTTCCCTGTACAGCGTCAGGTGCCCGGACGGGTACACGATATCAATGCCGCTGCCCAGCACGGCGACCGGATGTCCGCCTGCTGCCAAGGCACCGGCTGTCGCCACGCCGTCACAACCCAGCGCCATGCCCGATACGGGCACGGTGCCTGCTGCCGCCAGCTCATAGCCTATTTTATACGCCATGCGTTTGCCGTATTCGCTCATGGTGCGCGTCCCAACGATGCTGATGCACAGGCACCGGGAAAAATCCGGCAGTCTGCCGAGGCAGTAGAGCAGGACGGGTGGATCAAGCAGTGTCCGCAGGCTGGCAGGGTACTCGGCGTCCCGCCAAAACAGGAGGCGGACGCCTGCCTTTTCGCAGTAGCTTTTGATGCGGTATGCCTCGTCCAGGCTCTTGTCGCCCAGCGCAGTCCGCAGTCGCTCGCCGCAGGGGAGCTGCTCCAGCTCGGCGGCGTCGGCATTGAACAGCTGGTAGGTGGACTCATAGGAATCCAGCACAGCCGAAAACTCCCGGCTGGCAATTCCGACCCGGAGTGCGAACCAGATATCAAACAGTCTGTCCTGTGGCATAACGCAGTCTCCTTTCGGTTCTCGGGGAAACGTTGATTTTATGAGGTTGTGCAGATCAGGAACGCGCCTGAAAGGGTGCTTCGGCTTTCCCTGCCGCTCAGCCCTCCCGCCTGCCCCTGTGGAGCTCCCACATGAGCAGTGCCGCCGCCACCGAGGCGTTGAGCGATTCCGTATCGCCCTGCATGGGAATATACACACTGCGGTCGCAGGCATCAATCACGGCAGGCGACAGCCCGTGCCCCTCGTTGCCGATCACGACGCAGTCCTCCGCACCGAAGGCGAACGTCCCCAGCCGGACGGCATCCGCATCCAGCGCGGCGGCATACACCCGGCGACCGGATCGACGCAGCCCGACTATCGCGGCGGCAAGGTCATCCACGCGCAGAACCGTCATGGAAAACAGTGTCCCCATAGCGGCACGGATCGTGCGCGGATGGTAGATGTCGGCGCAGTCCCTGCTGAGGATCAGGCATCCGACACCCAGCGCCGCGGCGGTGCGGATGACTGCCCCGACGTTGACCGGATCCCGGAGCGATTCCAGCAGGACGGCGGGTCCTGCCGGGACGGGGGGAAAGTCCTTCCCATTTATTGTATACATTTTGTGGCGTTTGTCAAGAGCCTTTGCCACACAAATCACGCCCTCGGGTGCATTTTCTTCCGAAATCCGGTCAAACAGGCTGTTCTCCACGGCATACGCCGGACAGCCGAGCGCGTCCGGCTCCAATCCGTACAGCTCCGCCATACGTTCCGTCACGCGTCCGGCACTGCCCGCGCGGACAAAGACTGCCGTCAGCGGCACCTCCCGGCGGACAGCCTCGCACAGCAGTTTGACGCCGTCAAAACGGAACAGTCCCGTGCGCTCACGCTCCCCCCGGTCGGCGAGCTTGCACAGACCGACAATGCGCCGGTTCTGCCGCGAGGCGATCGGCGCTTCGGTAAAGGAAAAGGGCATATCGGTTCCTTTCCGGGGCTTCCCGGCTGTCCTGCGCGCGCCGGGCAGGCGGTGCGGGACATGCGGAGATCCCCTCCATCATGACAAAAACCCGGTTTTCTGTCACCGGGTTTTGTCGTGCGGGTGAATTACAGAGCAGCCTTCGCCTGCTCGCACAGAGCGGTGAAAGCGGCGGGATCGGCGATGGCGATCTCGGAAAGCATCTTGCGGTTCAGGGTAACGCCCGCCTTCTTCAGCCCGTTCATGAAGCTGGAGTAGTTCATTCCGTTGGTCTTGCAACCGGCGGAGATACGGGTGATCCACAGGCGGCGGAAGTCTCTCTTCTTTCTGCGGCGACCGGCAAAGGCATAGTTGCCGCTCTTCATGACGGCTTCCTTCGCCATCTTGAAGTGCTTCGACTTGCTTCCCCAGTAGCCCTTGGCTGCCTTCAGAACCTTATTTCTTCTCTTGCGGGTCATCATCGCGCCCTTGATTCTTGCCATTTTTCGTTTCCTCCTATACTGTTATCAGGTCGTCCTGCCGATCTTACTTCTGGATCAGGGCGCGGACATTAGCGGTCATCGCTTCGCTCAGGATCGCGGAGCTGCGCAGATTTCTCTTTCTCTTGGAGGGCTTCTTGCCCAGATTGTGGCGGTGAGAGCTGTGGAAGATCTTCACCTTGCCGGTTCCGGTCACGGAGAATCTCTTGGCGGAAGCGCGATGTGTCTTAACCTTTCCCATTTTGGTTATCCTTCTTTCATAATATTTGTGACCCGCGTCTTGTGCAGGTCTATCATGGAACCCCGCCTGCGGGCGGGCTGAATCATGAACCGTGCAGAGCCGTCCGGCTCCCTGCGGAAGTACGAGCCGGACGGCTTACGGGAACTCCCGCATCGGGCTGTTCCCTGTCTGACAGGCAGCGCAATCCTCTGCCCTGCGGAACCGTGTTCCGCAGGTGCGGCACACGGACTTTACTTGGCTTTGTTGGAAAGCGGATTGATGACCATGCTCATGAAACGTCCTTCCAGAACCGGCTTCTTGTCGCAGCTCCCCACCTCGTGGGTATCCGCCAGAAACTTTTCCAGAATATCCCGTCCCATCGCCATATGGCTCATCTCACGCCCGCGGAACTTCATGACCACCCGGACCTTATTGCCGGAGGACAGGAACTTGCGTGCCTGATTGAGTTTGGTCTCATAGTCATGCGTGTCGATGCGGTAGGAGATCTGAATCTCCTTCAGCTCGACGGTCTGCTGCTTCTTCTTGGCTTCCTTTTCGCGCTTCTGCTTCTCAAAGCAGTACTTGCCGTAGTCCATGATCTTGCAGACCGGCGGCTGCGCCTGGGGAGCAATCAGAACCAGATCCATATCCTTGTCGTAAGCCAGTCTGAGCGCCTCGCGGGAACTCATGATCCCGAGCGGCTGTCCCTCTGCGTCGACGACCCGAACCTCCCGTACATCAATAGCCTCATTGATGAGAGTCTGGGTCTCCTTTGCATTCGTGCCTATGGGTACGCACCTCCTCTTGCTTGCCTGATTTTGTTTTTGATTTTTCGTAAGGAGATCTCCCGGGCATTCCGTTTGCGGCAGGCGCGGCAATGATGCCACCGCCATGCGGGAACAGCGGAAATTTCCGCAGAGATTTCCAAAAAATAAGCCGCTCCGAAGCAAACAGCCCGGCGCGGCGCCTCCCCACGTGCGGGGGAGAAGCACTCCATTCCGCGCGTCCGAACAGAACCGAACGCGGGATATTGACCGGACACGCTCCGCGGCGGTACGGTGGAAGCCAGGCAGCTTCACTTCATTGCCGGGATAGTATACCATACATTTTTCGGTTTGTCAAGGGGTTTTGCAAAAAATTGCGTGGTGAGATTATGAGAGTGAATTCCCGAAGTAAATTTCACAGTGGAATTTACTTCGGGAATTCACGGCAAAAAAGAAACCGCCATGTTTTGCACCGGACTATTGACATCTCGGCGGCTGTATGATACAATGGCGACAGGTCCGAATGAATTTTCGGTTGAAAGGAGACTTCCCATGAAGACACGAAACAAGTTCCGTATACCGACATTCCTGCTCGCCTGTCTGCTGACGGCGGCGGGACTCCCGATCCAGCCGCTCCCCGCTTCAGCCGCAGAACGGGTGTCGATATCCGCTTCCGCTCCAACGGTTATCTATGTATCCGAACAGAGCGATGCACACGGTGGGAACCTGTACCGCGAGGCATCGCTTGGCGACCCTTACTTTGACGGCGTGCGTCCGGGCGACTGGTTTACCATCCCGGTTTCCGTCGAAAAAGCAGGCGACTATCACTTCTGCTTTTCCTTCGGCTGGCTGGACAGCACCGGAAGCTACACCGTGTCCTGCGGTGATGCGTCTGTCGATCTGAACAATACCGTTCCCGGACGCGGCTGGCGCGACTTTGTGGACAGCTCCGAGGCAACCATCCGGTTGGAGGCAGGCGAGCAGGTCATACGTGTAGACTGCCGCACAGCCGGTCCCAATATCCGCGCGCTCAAACTCGCACCGGTCGGAGTGGACATCGGCCTGCGCGAATCAGTGGACGTCGATCTGTTCGACCAGGGCATGGCGGGCTCCGCGACGCAGGTGCGCGGCTCCTACGCCGTGCAGTTCCGCACAGCGGTTCCGTTTTCTACCATTTCCCTGCTGGGTGCAAGCTGGAACAACAACATCGGTTCCCTGCGGTTTGCCCTGTACCCGTGGAACAGCTCCTACGATACCACCCGTTCGGGGGATCCGATCGACACCAAGGAGTTCATCAATTTCCCCGACAACTCGGTGCTGCGCATGGAGGCAGACGGAACGTACCCGGCAGGCGAATACCTGCTTTACATCATCAACACATCGGATTCCGCCTCGGAGGAGGTCGGCTTCTGGTCGCTCTCGGGCACCTCTGCCCGTGCCCGCAACTTTGCAGACGACACGGAGGTTGCGTCCTGCGCCCGCATCACGCTGACCTGCGCAGGCGGAACAGGCAGCCCGCTCCTGCCGCTCAGCCCGGCACAGCCGGATGCCGAGGAGATTAAGCCCACCGCCGGAGATCTCTACCCGGCAGGGGACACCGTGACCTACGCCATGGGCAACACCGATACCTACGGCGTGCAGTTCCGGGCGGCGTCCGCCTTTACAGGCTGCGAGGTGTACGTCTCCGCCGTCCCCGCCGAAGGCGGAAGTCTGACGCTGTCCCTGTATGCGTGGGCAGGCAATTATGCCAAGAGCATCGCCGAAAAGCCGTGCGCCGGTGCGACCGTCACCGGGATCAGACGCGGCAGTTGGGTGACGCTTCCCGGTGATTTCAAAGCCGGGGAGTACCTGCTGGTGCTGTCCGGCGGATCAGACAGCCTCGCGGTCGAGATGCGCGAAGCGCGCACCGACCGTTCCGTGACCTACCTGCACACGTCTGCCTCCGGGCTTTCGCTGGTCAGCCGGCTGACCGGCACCGACATTTCCACGGAAAAGCCATCCACGCCCAATGCGCAGGATTTTGTCAGCTCCGGTGCATGGGCGGCAACCGATGGGCTGGGGCGCACACTGCCGGACAGCAAGACTGCCGGCGGCATCCGTGAGGGAAAATATGTCGGGCTGTTCTACCACACATGGCACGCGTCGCTGGCAAAAACGCAGGGCGACATTGTCAACGTGAGCGAGATCGTCGCCAAATACCCCGAAGCCGTCCGTGATTACGACCACCCCGCGTGGGGCGGCGTCACAACCTGTTTCTGGAACGAGCCGCTGTTCGGCTACTATAACAACGGCATCGACCGCTGGGTTCTGCGCAAGCACGCAGAGCTTCTGGCAGACGCCGGGGTGGATGTCGTGTTCTTCGACAACACCAACGGAACAGAAAACTTCATCGGCGCCATCCTGACGCTGTGCGAAGTCTGGGCGGAGGCACGCGCCGACGGCGTGAAAACGCCGCAGATCTCCGCCATGCTGAATATGTATTATGCCGATCAGGCGGCGGATCAGATCATTGAGCTGTATGACAGAATCTATGCCAAGGGGCTGTATGAGGATCTGTGGTTCCGCTGGGAGGGCAAACCGCTCCTGCTCGGCAATCCCACGCAGCTCCGTTCCAAAAAGCGCACCGATGCGCAGGAATTCTTCACCTTCCGCGTAATCAATCCCAGCTACACCACCGAGAATGACCTCATCCTGCCGCACGAGGGCAGTAACGGCGTCAAGTTTGTGCCCGACAACGGGCATCGCCACAATACGGCATGGAAATGGATCTCCATCTACCCGCAGGCAAAGATGATGCGCAAGGGAACCGACACGGTGGAGGAGATGTGCGTCTCGGTAGCGCAGAACTGGTCTGCCGGCAAGGGTCTGACTGCCATGAACGCAGGGGATCACGTATTCGGACGCGGCTATACCCACGCCAACGGTCCCGACAGCAGTGAGTACGCCATCACGCACGGGCTGAACTTTGCCGAGCAGTGGGAGTACGCCCTTTCGGTAGACCCCACATTCATCTACATCACCGGCTGGAACGAGTGGGAAGCAGGACGCACGCGGGAGATGTGGGGCGATCCCAACGCCATTCCGGACAACGCGCTGGACGGCTTCTCCCGCGATATCGAGCCGTCTACCGGTGTTCTGAAGGATCATTTCTACTACCAGATGGTCTCCTACATCCGCCGCTTCAAGGGCATCCCCACGCCCGATGCGCCCAGCACGGGCATCGTCTCCGGTTCCGCGATTGATTGGGACAGCGTATCCCCCGTTTTCCGCAGCTACGCAGGCAACACGCTGGAGCGCAACGCGGACGGTTACCGCGGCTACCACTACGAAAACCGCACCGGTCGTAACGACATTGTGGAATCCCGCGTCACGTATGACCGCGAGAACCTGTACTTCTATGTGCGCACGGCACGACCTCTCTCGCCGGAAACCGACAAGGCATGGATGCGTCTGTTCCTGGATGTCGGGGAAAGTGAGCAGAGTTGGGAAACCTTTGAGTACATCATCAACCGCCAAAGCCCGGAAAACGGCAAGGCAACACTGGAGAGATTCACCGGCGGCTGGAATTTTGAAGCAGCAGGCAGTCTCGCCTACGCCGTCACGGAGGATCGGCTTGTCATCACAGTGCCGCGCGCGGCATTGGGACTGGAGAGCGACACCTTTACGCTGGCATTCAAATGGAGCGACAACGCGCAGGCGGACGGGGACGTGATGGACTTCTACTCCAGCGGCGATACCGCACCGGGCGGACGCTTCAAGTACGTTTTCACCGCCGCCCCCGCGCAGACCGCCTCAGAGACTGTTGCCACCGACACGGACAGCACCCAAGCCACCGTCACGGAAACCGAATCCGAAACCGGCACATCCTCCGGCGGATGTCGTTCGGCGGTGCCGGCACTTATGCCGCTTGCCGCCGCTGCCGCCTGCGCTTTCCTGCACGGCAAGCGCCGCCGGGACGATACACCGGAAGTTTAAGGCATTACCGCGCAATCCACGCATGGCACACTTGCTTGCGTCTTTTCCGTCATACTTCACAAAAATTCTTGTCAGTAGCTCTACTACAGCCTGCGAATTTTTGTATTGTCTGACGAAAAATCCCGACTGCGCAATTGCACCATCGGAATTGCGCGGTAATGCCTTAAGGAGCCGCTGATCTGCAGCGTTTCCTTGACGCTCCGGATACACAGAAACCACATACTTATTTTATCGGAGGAAATACCATGAGCAACTCCTGGACTCTGCAAAGAGACACCGCCGTCCGCGTTCTTCGCCCGGAAGGTGCCGTGTATGAGACTGCCGCCGCACAGCTTCTGCACTATCTGAACGCACTCTGCGGCATCACCGAGGCGCGGAGCCAGTCCGCACCCGCGATCATCCTGCGGACTGACCCTTCTATGCCGCCGGATGCCTTCCGGCTGGTTGTGCGGGGCAACGACCTGCACCTTGTCGGGCAGAACGGACGCGGGGTGTTGTACGCCGTGTTCGCCCTTGCAGAGCGTTTCGGCTGCCGCTTCTTCGCCCATGACACCGAGGTGATCCCCCACCCGGCGGAGCTGTCTCTGCCTGACGGGTTGGATGTGACCGAGGCATCCCCGTTTGCCTACCGCGACCTGTACTGGATCGGCACCACCGATCCGCTGACCGCCGTCAAGCTGCGCATCAACGGAACGGGACTGAAATCAGGTCAGCACATCCGCCATCTGACAGCCGAAGTCGGCGGCGGCATCGGCTACGCCGGACCGCACTTCGTGCATACCTTCGACCTGCTGCTCCCGCCTGAAAAGTATTTCGCCGAACACCCCGAATACTACGCGCTGATCGACGGCAAACGGACTGCAAAGCACCTGTACAGTCAGCCCTGCCTGTCCAACCCCGATGTCCTGCGCATTATGATCGAGGGCATCCGCTCGTGGCTCCGTGACAATCCGGAGGCGCGGCTGGTGTCGGTCTCGCAGAATGACAGCTTCGTCATCGGCTCCTACTGCACCTGCCCTGCCTGCCGGGCGGTCAACGAGGAGGAAGGCGCGCCTTCCGGCTCGCTGATCCGCTTCGTCAACGCCGTTGCGGAGGCACTGGAGTCGGAATTCCCGGAAGTCACCTTCGACACGCTGGCGTATCAGTACTCGACCCAGCCGCCCAAGCTGACGCATCCCCGGCACAATGTCGCCATCCGGATGTGTACCGGCGGTTGCTCCTCGCACCCGATCCCCGACTGCGCCAACAACGCCGGTTCGGCGGATGCCATCCGCGGCTGGTCGCAGATATGCCGTCAGCTGTATATCTGGGATTATACCACGGACTTTGCCCAATACCTCAACCCGTACCCGAACTTCCAGACGTTGCAGGACAACATCCGCTTCTTCCGCGACCACAACGTCTGCGGCGTGTTCGAGCAGGGCAACTATAACGAAGGTCTATCCGGCGAGTTCGGCGAGTTGCGTGCCTACCTGCTTGCCAATCTGCTCTGGAATCCCGAATTTGACGTAGAGTCCGGCACAGAGTCCTTCCTGAACGCCTACTACGGCGGCGGTGCGCCATATGTACGGCAGTATCTGACCTTCATTCGGGACAAGGTACGGGATGTTCATTTCAATCTGGTCATCAGCGCCGCCGCTCTCTGGAACGATCTCATTTCGGACGAAGAGCTTACCATGCTGGATCGCCTGTGGGCAGATGCCTACCGTGCCGCGCGCGAAGGCGGCGATGTCCCGGACGGCATTTCCTCCGCCCTGTGCGCCGCCCATGTGGAGCGCAGCGGGCTGTGCCACCGCTGGTTCAAGCTGGACGCCAAACGGGGTGAATTCTCCTATCCTGCCCGCTTTGATGCCCTCTGCGACCTCTTTTACCGTGACTGCCACCGCCTCGGCGTCACCCGCCTGACCGAAGGCGCGAACGTGCCGTGGGTTGAGGCGCAGTAACCCGCTCTCCATACCGCGCAATGCACAGTGAATGCCTTGGCGGTATTACCTTGAAACGACCGCCATGCCGTCCCGGCATGGCGGTCGTTTTCTGTTACGGATGCTTCAGAGGCGGAGACACCCCGAATGCGCCAAAAATAAATAAAATTGATTTTGAAATTAAAAATCTTTATCAAGTGCATTGACAAAATGAATTTTATGTGCTATACTGCACGTAACGCAAGGCATCGCACCCCCGGGAATCCGTACCGGAGCGTCCCTGCCTGCCGAAAGGAGACGTACCGAATGTACCGTATGCCACACAAGTGCCCCATCTGCGAGGGCAAGCTGACCGTCACGCAGTTGTCCTGCCCGACCTGCGGCTCCCGGCTGGAGGGAGAATTTTCCGGTTGCCGTTTCTGCGAGCTGTCCCAGGAGGAATCCCGCTTCCTGCTGACCTTCATCAAGAACCGGGGCAGCATCAAGGACGTGGAACGCGAAATGGGCGTATCCTACCCCACCGTCCGGGCGGCACTGGACGGGTTGATTGCATCGCTGGGGCTGAGCACACCCGATGCGCCCGAGCAGACAAACCCCGCCGCACGGGCTGCGCAACCGGAAAACGCCGAAACGCCCGACAAGGCGCAGGCAAGGCGGGATATTCTGAATCTGCTTGCCCAGCACCGCATCACCGCCGCCGAAGCGGCATCCCGCCTGCGCGGACTGTAAGATCCCCAAAACCAAAAAGACAGCCGTGCTGTCACATGAAAGGAAGGTATTCACCATGAGTTACCGTTATTCCGATTACGACAAGATCTCCGGCGGCGCCGTCCGCAGGTACCTTGCACGCCTGTTCCTTGCCCTGTGCGTCATCGGCGTCGGCGTCGGGTACATTGGCAATCAGGTCTCATTCCTGCCGTGGGAAAACTTCACGCTGTTCTTCCCCGGCTGGGGCTCCCTGTTCCTGATCGTACCTGCCGTCTATTTCCTGCTCCGCAATCCGTGGTCGTGGTTCTGGGCACTGTGTCTGGGCGGCGGTGCGCTGATCCTCCTCTCCAAGCTGGACGTCCTGCCCATGCGGAAGGCACTGGTCGTTGTTCTGGGCGCTCTGCTGATTTTGATCGGACTGCGCATCCTGCTGAACCCGCTGTTCCGCCGTTGGAAGATGCGCCGGATGTACCGCCGTATGGAAAAATGGACGCACGGCTCCTTCGCGGAAGTCAGTATGTCTGCCGGGGACGGAACAGACTACACGGTTCGCTTTGGCAGTCAGACTTACGATATGGCAGGAAAGAGCTTTACCAGCGCTACGCTGGAAGTCGCTTTCGGCGAGATGACCTTTGACCTGCGCGAGGCGTTGGTGCAGGACAATTCGGTGATTGATGCGAACTGCTCCTTCGGTCAGCTGACGATCCTGCTGCCGGCAGGCGTTCGGGCAGAGATCGCCCCCGTCTGCTCCTTCGGCGGCTGTGAGAACAAGCGCAAAAAGCCGAAGGATGCCGGCACACCGACTGTGTATATCAATGTCTCCTGCTCTTTTGGAGAAGTTGAAGTAAAGTGACCTTCCCCCGGACAAAAAATCAAACACAGGAATGTGAGGAAGAAAGAGAGGTTCAGAACATGGGAAACAAATTGGAAATTCTGCAGCTGCTGGAAAACGGCAGCATTACGGCGGAAGAAGCCGAGCGGCTGCTGGATACCGCCGAGCACGAGGAGTTGGAAGCCTTCCGTCAGGAAATGCGCGAACAGATGGCTGCCATACAGAATGCGGCAGAGGATGCCCGGTGCGCCGCGGCTGATGCCCGGTGTGCCGCCGATGAGGCAGAAGAGTACGCCGCCAATGCGGAGGACTTCGCCAACGCCGCAGAGGAATACCGGGACGATGACGACGATGATGACGAGGATGACGAGGATGACGGGACTTCCGGCATGAACGCCATGCAGTGGGAAGCATTCACCGGTGCCATGCAAGAAGCCGAAGAGGCGATGGGCATGGTGCAGAGCATTCTGGAGAGCCTGGGTGTGCAGGGAGTCAATGTCCGCGAGAAGTTCCGCGAGGGGATGAGGCAGGCGCAATCCGCCACAGGAAGAAATGCATCGGCGAAGCGGGGACGGAACGGGAACGGTGACAGCCGCGGCAACGCGCCCTGCAACTGCACCCGGATCAACGATCAGCGCGTGACTCTGATACAGGATACCGCCGAGCGGCAGGCTTGGTTTTCCCGGCGGGTAAACGACCGCCAGCGCCGCGAGGCAGACCGCAAACGGCGGGAGCAGGATCGCAAATCCCGCGAAGCTGACCGGCAACGGCGGGAGCTGAAGCGGCAGGGCGATGCAGAGTACACACGTTCCCTGCGGAATTTCGGTGAGGGGGATATCGTCCGACCCATCCGCGGAACGCTGACCGAATGCGTGCAGGGGGACATTCTGGGTCCCGTATACGGCGACATAAACAGCACCGTGGAAGGCGACCTGCTGACCCGCGAGGTGCATGGGAACCTGCACGGAACGATCGGAGGGGACGTGCGTACCACACTGCTGGGGTACCTGGACGGCACGGTGGAAGGAGATTTCCGGGGTGTTCTCGACAGCGATCTGACCGGCAGTATCGGCGGCGATATGTCCGGACGAATCATGGGTGACCTGCGCGGTTCCATAGGCGGAGACTATCAGAGCGATCTTCTGGATGGGAATCTGGAGGGCGCAGTCGGCGGCGATGTATGCGCGAGACAGCTGTGGGGTGACCTTTCCGGAACGGTCGGCGGAGATTTCAAAGGTCTGCTGGACGGAAACCTTTCCGGTTGCGTGGGGGGTGACTTCACGGGGACCGTGCTGGGTAACCTGACCGGCAACGTCGGCGGAAATTTCTGCGGCGTGCTGGACGGGGATCTCGACGGGGCTATCGGCGGAGATTTCAGCGGAAAAATTCTTGGCAGACTGAGCGGCGCTATCGGCGGTGACCTGGAAGGCGACGTGGACGGCGATGTGGTCGGCACAGTCGGCGGCAACATCCAGGGAAACATCAACGGCGATATAGCGGAAGGCGCCGACATCGGCGGAGATATCCGGGGCGATGTCATGGGAGATGTCCGGGGGCACGTCGGCGGCACGATATACGGCAAAGTGTACGGCGTTGTTGTCTGAAAGAACGAAATCGGAAAACAGTAAAGCGGCAAAAGCCGGGCGGAATCTCCGCCCGGCT
>ERZ779861.3632-NODE-3632-length-12535-cov-24.376202_pt1 | contig 12535 bp, 7 predicted proteins | sample MGYA00511558_ERZ779861 | MGnify/ENA primary metagenome ERZ779861 (study PRJEB29588, sample SAMEA2163432) | human gut metagenome | biome: human gut; feature: human-associated habitat; material: faeces | place: Denmark | collected 2008/2010 ... | reverse complement strand
TGGGCCTGACCGGGTACGATGAGCTTTTCATGAATGACGCGGAGCGAAAGGAAAATAAACTCCCGCGCATTTATGATATCCCTCTCTCGGAGATCGACGATTTTCCCGACCATCCCTTCAAGGTGAAGCTGGATGAGGACATGGATCAGCTTGTCCAGAGCATCAAGGAGCGCGGGATCATCACCCCTGTCACGCTCCGACCGAAGGAAGATGGTCGGTACGAGATTGTATCAGGGCATCGCAGAAAGAAGGCCTGTGAGCTTGCCGGCTTTGACACCGTGAAGGCCGAGGTGAGGGAAATGACCCGCGACGAGGCCATTATTCTAATGGTGGAATCGAACCTGCAGCGCTCTACAATTCTTCCCAGCGAAAAAGCTTTTTCGTATAAGATGAGGCTGGAAGCTATGAACCGACAGGGACAGCGTACAGATTTAACTTTCTGCCCAGTGGGCACAAAGTTAAACAGCGCAGGAGAAATCGCACAGCAGAGTTCAGACAGTGAAAGACAGGTGTTCCGCTATATTCGTCTTACAGAGCTCATTCCGGAGCTTCTGGATTTGGTTGACGAAGGGCGCATTGCGTTCCGACCGGCGGTGGAGCTTTCGTACCTGCAAAAAGAGGAACAGCGCGCCCTGCTGGAGCAAATCGCCTACGCAGATGCCACACCGTCCCTTGCCCAGGCCATTAAGCTGAAGCGGTTCTCGCAGGACGGAAAGCTGAATAACGAGGTCATCGAGTCGATCATGAGCGAGGAAAAACCGAATCAGAGGGAGAAAATCAACATCAAGTACGCAGAGGCCAGGAGGTTTATCCCTGCCAGCGTTCCTTACGAAAAAACCGGTGATTATATTATGAAAGCGCTGGAATATTATCATCGGTATCAGGAGCGGCAGAAAAGTCGGAATGACGCAAGATAGGTTCTTCGCCAAGGGGGCAGTCTACCCTTTTGACGCTGCGTCAGCGCCGTTCCCCTCTCACACTCTCCCCCCTCATTTACCGGCAATACCAGCTCAAAAGGAAAATATACAGGCGGCACAATTGAAGAAAACCAAGTGCATTCGTACAATATGAGAAAAAACAGTTATTGGAGGTCATCCCATGAAAAAGAATCTCATGTTGTGTGCGCTCCTGCTTGCCGTATTGCTTTCCGGATGCGCCGCAGAACCCCTGCAAGGGCAAACGGCAGGAAACACACCGAAAGCTCCAACGCCACAGGAAGGAACGCCTGCTTCCTTTGAGCCGGTATCCACAGAACCAAACGCTCCCACAGAAGCCGTCGATCCCGCAGATTCCATGCCGATTGAGGACAAGCACGAAAGCGGCCCTGCAATTTCTTCTGAGCCGGTAAGCGCACCCACAGAATCGAATGCGCCGACACCGGAGGAAGACCGGCAGGCACCCGTGCTTCCGGAGAAGCCGGAGAAAGCAGAAAGTCCGAAAGAGGAACCGTCCGTTCCTGCGATAACCGAGCCGGAACCGACTCCGGAAACTGAACCCGCATTTGATATCGAGCACTGGATTTCCTACGCAAAAAGCACGGCGGTGAGCTTGGGACTGACCTTGGATAGCTCGGCAACCGATTGCTGGGACAATCCGATTTCCGCAGAGCAGGGCTGCATCTATCTGGAGCGAGACATTAACTCGCGTTTGAAGCGATATGCCGAGGACAAGAGCATCACAGATGTCTGGATCTGGTACGAATGCGTCGGCACAGACAAGTATCTGATCTACATCGGGTACGCATAAAACTTTATATCACTTTGAGAAGCGTCGTAGAAATACGGCGCTTTTTTCATACCAAAATTCAATTTCAGGAGGAATGAAACCAACATGAAAAAGAACATTTTCAGACGGGGAATGTCGGGACTTCTTGCGGTTCTGATGACATTCACCGCACTCATGAGCATTGGCACGACCACGGCCTTTGCTGCCTCGACTGCCGGAGAAACCGCTGAGTCCTATTCCGTAGGGTTCCCCAGAGACGGGGACGCCAATCTGGACTACAGCGGCACATGGGGCCATGATGAGCTTCACTACATGAACGGCTGGACCTCCGGCGAGGCAACCTGGATGACCACGCTGCACACCATCGGCTCCTTCGATGGACAGGCCTGCTACTGCATTGAGCCGGGTGTGCCTCGTCTGCTGGGCAAGACATATTCCCGCCATGGCGAGGATTATTGGAAGAACTACCCATCCGACTGCAACAGCACCATCGACGCTGACACCATCAAAACCCTGCTGGGACGGATCATGCAGTACGGTTATCAGGGCAATCTTTCCACCTCATGGAGATCGCAGAATGATGCGGATGCCGAGAAACTGGCACACATGATGGCCACCCAGGCGTTGGTGTGGGAAACGGTCGTTGGAGAGCGGGATGCCAACTTCAACCATGTGGACCCCGGCAGTGCCGACGCAGTGAAATCCGTTTACCGTACCACCCACCCGCTGTACAGTCGCTTTTCCGCTTATTATGACAGCATTGAGGCCAGCGTGCAGAAGCATACCATTGTCCCGAGCTTCATGGCCAAAAGTACCGGCAAAGCACAGACTGTCGAGCTGAACTGGGACGGCAGCTTCTATTCGGCCACGCTGACAGATACCAACGGCGTCCTGGGCAATTACCGTTTCTCTTCTAACCAAACAGGTGTGTCCTTCTCTGTTCAGGGGAATGTGCTGACGATTTTAACTCAGAATGCGCCTACCGGCACGCTCCGGGTCACTGCCGAAAAGGAGGCTCTGCGTAAGGGCGTCGTGGTGTGGAGCGATGGCCACTATGGTCCGGACGGCACCATGCAGGATGTTGTTACCTACAGCGCTACGGTCAGCGACCCGGTCACAGCCTTTCTGAATCTGAAGGTCAGTTACGGCAGCACCAAAATCATCAAGACCAGCGAGGACGGCAAGGTGGACGGCATTACCTTCACCATCACCGGCGATGGCGTCAATCAGACCGTTACCACCGACCGGAACGGTGAAATTCGCATCGACAATCTGATGCCCGGTGTCTATACCGTCACCGAGCAGAGCTATGACAAGTATGTGCCCCAGGAAAGCCACCGCGTCACCGTGCTTGCTGGGCAGACGGCGACGGTTTCCTTCAACAATGTGCTCCGTCGCGGCGATCTGACTGTGACCAAGACCTCCGAGGACGGACTGAATCAGGGCGTGAAGTTCCACCTTTTTGGAACCTCCCTCAGCGGTCTGCCCGTGGATGAATTTGCTGTTACCGATGAAAACGGTGTGGCGACTTTTAAGGATGTGCTCATCGGCACCGGCTACACACTGGAGGAGATGGACACCGCCATTCGCTATGTGGTTCCCAACAGCCAGAGTGCCGCAGTGGAATGGAACAGCGTAACCAATAAGAGCTTTTCCAACATCCTCAAGAAATTCAATGTCACCGTCACTAAGAGCGACTGTGAGGTTGGAACGGCGCAGGGCGACGCTTCGCTTGCCGGTGCTGCCTACGGCATCTATAAGGGCGATCAGCTTGTGGATACTTACTACACCGACGAGAACGGCCAGTTCACCACCGGCTATTATGTCTGCGGCGACGACTGGACGATTCGGGAGATCAGCCCCTCCGAGGGCTATCTGCTGGACAGCACCGTTTATGCTGTCGGTGCAGAGGCGGCCAATTACACCGTTGAGCTGAACGCTGCGCCTGCTGTGGCTGTTACCGAGCAGGTGCAGAAGGGCAATATCGCCATCATCAAGCACTCGGATAACGGCGACACACAAATTGAAACGCCCGAAGAAGGCGCGATTTTTGCCATCTATCTGAAATCTGCCGGCAGCTATGAGGCGGCAAAGGATACGGAGCGGGACTATCTGACCTGCGATGAAAACGGCTTTGCCCAAAGCAAGGATCTGCCCTACGGCGTGTATACCGTGCATCAGGTCTCCGGCTGGGAGGGCCGTGAGCTGATGAGCGACTTTGATGTGTTCATTGCCAAGGACGGCGAGACCTACCGCTACCTCATCAACAACGCCAACTTCGAGTCCTTCATTAAGGTCATCAAGGTGGATGCGGAGACCGGCAATACCATTCCCTATGCGGGTGCGGGCTTCCAGATCTTTCGTCCGGATGGCTCCAAGGTGGAAATGACCTTTACCTATCCGGAGGTTACCACCATCGACACCTTCTACACCAATGACGCCGGCATGCTCATCACGCCGGAGAAGCTGGAGTTTGGCAAGGGCTACTCCCTCAAGGAGGTCTCTGCCCCTTACGGCTATGTGCTCAGTCATGAGGCGGTCAAGTTTGATGTGACCGAAGAGAATTCCAACGAGGAAAGCGGCGTGACAATCGTTGCAGTGAAGCTTGGCAACTACGCGCAGAAGGGCATTATCAAGATTTCCAAAACCGGCGAGGTGTTTGCCTCTGTTACAGCGACGGACGGGATCTATCAGCCGGTCTATGCGGTGCAGGGCCTTGCGGGAGCAACCTATGAGATCAAGGCAACGGAGGACATCTACACTCCGGACGGTACGCTGCGCTGCAGCGCCGGCGAGGTGGTGGATACGGTGACTACCGGCGCAGACGGCACGGCGGAGAGCAAGCCGCTGTATCTGGGAAAATACGAAATCACCGAGATGAAAGCCCCCGACGGCATGGTCGTTAACAAGGGAGCCCATACTGCAGAACTTGTCTACGCCGGCCAGGAAATTGAGATCACCGAAACGGCTGCCAGCTTCTGCAATGACAGACAGAAGGCGCGGATTTCTCTTTCCAAGGTACTGGAGCAGAACAAGCAGTTCGGTATCGGCATGAATAACGAGCTTTCCGCCGTGACCTTCGGCTTCTATGCCGCCGAGGAGCTTACTGCAGCAGACGGCTCTGTCATTCCTGCGGACGGACTGATTGAGATTCTGTCCCTTGACGAAAACGGGAAAGCCGTGCTCAAGAGCGATGTCCCCTTCGGCAGCTACTATGTCAGAGAAATCAGCACCGATAGCCACTATATGCTCTCCGATGAGAAGTACCCTGTGACCTTTGCCTATGCCGGTCAGGAAATCCCCGTTGTGGAGCTTGCCGTCAATGACGGAAAGAGCATTACCAACGAGATGATCTACGGAGAGATTCACGGCATGAAGAAGGATGAGGACGGCAAGGCGCTGGCCGGAGCTACCATCGGCCTGTTCCTTACTGACGGCACAGAGCCTATCCTGACCACCGTTTCTGCAGAGGACGGCAGCTTCTCCTTTACAGGTATCCCCTATGGCGAGTATGTGGTCCGTGAAATCGCCGCGCCGGAGGGCTATGTGATGGATGAGGCCCACTATGCTGTAAAGGTGGATCAGAACGGCGCTGTGATCGAGATCGAGATCACCAACAAGCTCATTCGCGGCAGCGTTCAGCTGACCAAGGTGGATAAAGACTATCCCGACCACCACCTGAGCGGCGCAGTCTTTGAGGTATACCGTGGCGGAAAGCTTGTGGGCCAGATGGAGGAGCTGTCCGACGGCGTCTACAAGCTGGATGATCTGCCCTACGGCGATTACACGCTGAAGGAAACCGAGGCCCCCAAGGGCTTCTTCCTTGATGAGAAAACCTATAGCTTCTCCATTAAGGAAGATGGTAAAACCGTCGTCGTGGAAAATGAGGCCGGAAAGGGCTTTGTGAACACAGCGCAGACCGGCAGCCTCCGCATTGAGAAAACCTCTGAGGACGGCAGGCTGCAGGGCTTTCCCTTCCGCGTGGAGGGCACGGATATCACCGGCAATGCCTTCAGCAAGGACTTTGTGACCGATGAGAAGGGCCAGATTCACATTGAGGGGCTGCGCATCGGTGATTATGTGATCTCCGAGGTGTCCAACAAAGCCAACGAAAAGTATGAGCTTCCCGCAAATGTCACCGTAACCGTTCACGAAGGAAAGACGGTCGTTGCCAAGTTCCATAACAAGCTCAAGCCTGTTACGGATATCCCCAAGACCGGAGATACCACCAATATGCCTCTTTGGGCAGCACTTGCCGGTATCTCTGCAATCGGTGCAGGTGCGGCGGCTTTCTTTACCTTCCGAAAAAAGAAGGAGGTAGGCAAGCATGAGCGCTAAGGTCATCATCGGCATCGGTCTTGTGGTGTTTATTATCGCAGGGCTGATCGTTCTTCGCCTGAAGAACAGAAAGTAAAAACGCCAAGGGGCGGCATCCGCAAAAAGATGCCGCCCCATTTGCAAAAGGAGACGCTATGGAAGAGACAAGAAAAATCGGAGATTACTCCGTAAAGTATTCCATGTATATCGGGCACAAGGATATTGCTCTGGGCGAGAATCCCAACGCCGACAAGGATGAACGGTATATGTGCTGCTTTGTGGAGACCAACGCCATATTCGAACGCTATTCCGGGGTGCTGGTCAGCGACGATTTTGCAGAGATTGCAAAGGTGTTCGGGCAGCGCGTAGCGGACGCAGCCGAGGAAATCATCCAGGAAAATGAACGAGCAGATAAGGAACTCGGCATGAATGAGGAACTCACAACAAATAGTTGTAAGTCCATTTCCTATGAGGATTCCATCGAGAACAAGGTGGTTGTCGTCAAGGGCAGCATTCTCCGGCCTGAGTTCCGCCACGCCAATCATCAGCTTATGCTGTGTACCGGCGGCTTCGGCGCGCAGGCCAATGCGCGAGGCCGTACCTGCTGCTGCATTTCTCTGTACGACGGGAGAAAGACCTCCTTTTACCGCACGGATTTTCTCGGCGTCATGGATGAAAAGAAGCTTCCCGAATGGGCGCAGAAGGGCTTGGAGAAAGCAAAAGAGATGCACGCGCAGGAAAAGAAGCCGGCTAAAGAAAGAGGTGACGCAAGATGATCGAGTATGAAAAAAGAGCAATGATTGAGGCGGAGGACAAATATACCTTTCGCCAGAGCACACAGATTTCCATGCAAACCGGACTGATCGGCCACCTCCGGGCAGACATGGATACAGACGGCAACGGCTTTTTCAGCAGCTGGTTTGACTTCCGGGAAGAGCTGAAAACCGACGAGTTCAAGGCGGAGTTTGACGAAGTCATCAACTCTCTGCGTGAGGAAGGCGACATTCTTCATAACCGCAGGGCGCTTGCCAAGTACTGCTATTGCACACCCCAAAGCCGTATGCAGGAGGAACCGGGCTACTATGGCGTCCGCGTGGACACCGAAAAATATGCCTATCTTCTGCGCCTGAACCCGGACAGAGGCGAATACAACCTGTACTGCTATTGCTATCGCCGGGACTGGCTCGATCAGCACCTGAAGGACGCAGAGAAAGGAATCCGTTTTATTGACAGCCATTACAAGGAGCTGTTTCGCATTCCGGATGGCGGCAAGGTAAAAATCCACTATTCGTGGAATGAAGATCAGATCCGCACCTGCCGCTATATCGACGACTACCATGTGGAGATCGGGAGCAACCTCTATCACATCTGCGAGTTTGCCGAGCGCATGGAATACGGCGGCCATACCTGCGAGCCGGTTCGGGACAACCTGCCCGAGCGGTGCTACAGCGTTCTTTCCGGCAGCGACGAAATCATTATCATCAAGCGCGGCGAAAAGGGCTACTTCAAGACGGACATTCCCGTCACCGACAAGGACGAAGCCCGGAGCATCGCGAATGAGTATAATGCAAAGCTCGGCGTCAGCCGAGCGCAGGAAGAGGCAATGAAGGCCGGCTCTATGTTCGGCTTTCAGGTGCCCGCCGCAGACCCGAGAAATTATGACGCAGACGGAAAGCCCGTGATGCCGAAGGACAGAGGTGATGCAAGATGAGTGAGAGCGATTATCGCATCTGGTCCAATGCTGACCTTGATTATGAAGAGTGGAAGGACTGGATGGAGGAAGAATATCCGACGCTTTCCGATGACGAGCGCGTCGCCATGATGTATGAGGAAAACGGGCACTACCTTGAGGACGAACGCCTGAATTTGGACATTCAACTTTCCCAGCCCATTCTGGTTGTTGCCGATCTGGGGCTTTGGAATGGCAGGCGCACGGGATACAAAGAAATTCCCAGCGGCAATATCCGCGACTGCCTTTACTCTGATTACGACTACACCACATGGTATGTGGACCGAAACGGAGACTTCCGGTGCGATGACACCCACCATGACGGCACAAACCATTATCTCTATCGGGTATATAAGGACAATGTTTCTCAGGCGCAGAAAGACCGGCTCAAAGAAAAAATCTACAACGGCACAGCCACCAGAGCAGATATCGTCCGTGTCACCCGCAGGCTTGGCGATGAGATCGGAAAAGTGTACGGCTGGAGCTTTCCAACCAGGCAGAGAGAGCGAGGTGAGGCACGATGAACAACGCACTGCCGAGCGAAAGTTATATTGCCAGACTGGACTATTTGGCTTTCAACGGAAAAGTATGCAGCAGCGTTGCGTACAGCGATGAGCAGCGCTTCCTGGAAGACCTGAAGGAGTCGCTCTATCACGGTGAGCCGCTGTGCGTCGTTCTGTACCGAGACCGGGACGGCAAGACCATTTCCCGCACGTTCCTGAACGACCTGGATACCCTGCCCAAGGGGCTTTTCATAGAGGACGATCCCCATAGAAAGCCTCCGGCAATGCACCCAAAGAAAAAAGAACACGAACCTGAGAGATAAGGAGAAGCTATGGATAAGAAGAAAGCCATCTGCGAGTATCTCCGTAAAAATCATATTGGCAAAGAAAATGCCATCCACAGCAAGGAGCTTGAAAAGCTGTTTCTGCTTGACGGACGAAATATTCGCCGCAAGATCAGTGCCTTGCGGCAGGATGGCTTTCCTATTTGCAGCGATGAAACGGGCTACTATTACGCAGATAACCAGAAAGAGATCAATACCACCGTCTGCCGGCTGAATGAGCTTGTGACGAAGGTGTCCAACGCCAGAACCGGGCTTTTATTTGCGTCGATCCTCGGAGAGAATGCGCAGACCGTTGAGGTCACGATCAAAGTAAGATAAGGAGGGAGTTCCCATGCCGAGCAAATACAGAATCATTTTGGAGATGGCGTCCCAGACTGCCAAGGATATCGTCTCCAATGCCGACCGCTATACCGACTTTCTGATTACGGCGGCAAACAACTACAAGTACAGCTTTAAGGAGCAGCTGCTCATCCATGCGCAGAAGCCGGATGCAACGGCGTGTGCGGAAATCGACACATGGAATAAACTCGGCAGATGGGTAAACAAGGGCACGAAAGGCATCGCACTGCTGATCGACAGAGATGTTCCCTACAAGCTGAGACATGTCTTTGATATCTCCGACACCAACAGCCGTGCCGGAAGGAACATCACCCTTTGGCAGATGAAGCCGGAGTACGAATATGCGGTATCGGAAAGCCTTCAGGCCAGCTTCGGCGATGTGGAGGAGCCGCGAGATTTCCCGCACCTTCTCATGGATATTTCCGGTTATGCCGTGGAGGATAATCTTTCAGATTATCTCATGGAGTTGAACGCTGTCAAAGCCGGCAGCTTTCTGGAGGAGCTGGATGACACAAGCCTTGAGGCATGGCTGAAAACCACGCTGAAAAGCAGCGTCGCTTTTATGGCGCTCTCCCGTGCGGGGTATGAGCCAAGGCAGTATTTTGACCGGGAGGATTTCAGCCATCTCTTTGACTTCAACACCGTGGAGGTTATCTCCGTGCTCGGTGCCGCAGTCAGCGATATTTCTGAGATGGTCATCCGGGAAATGGGCGAAACCGTCAAGGAAATGGAGAAGGAAGAAAGACGGAAGATTCGCACATTTGCACAGGAGGGTACTTCTGCGTATCATAAGAACCGAACGGAAAACAAGGAAAGGAGCAACGAATATGGAACTGACCTATACGATGCAGGGGGATTATCTGATTCCCGATCTGACCGTGCCGGAGAGCCCGAAGCTTGGGAAGTATGGAATGCTGCGGCGGACATTCCTCCGCGAGCACCGGGATGGGATCTACACCGGGATGCTGCTGAACGGAACACTGAACAGTCATCTGGAGGAGGTGGACCGGCAGGCACAGAAGATGCTGGACGACCTGACCGAGCAGATGAAGGCGCTGAACGGAGTGACGGAGCAGCTGAAGGCGGAGGATCAGATGCGATGGGTGCAGATGATGAACTCCATTCGCCACTCGGCGGAGGAAGTGATTCTGAACGACCTGATCTACGCGTAACGCTCCCCACAGTTGAACAGCAACAGGAAATCATCGCAGAAGCGGAGGAAGAAAAATCCTCCGCTTTTGCTATTTCTCAGGAGGACATCGACGCCATTCTGACACGGGGCAGCGGCATCCATCAAGGCAAATTCCGCATCTATGAGCAGTTTCTCAAACAGGATTCTTCCGAGAACAATATCGCCTTTTTGAAAAACGAATACGGTATCGGCGGCGCGTATCCTGCAATTTCCGGCAGAAATCTCGATGAAAGCCACGACGCCAAGGGAATCAAAATCAGCAGAGGCAGAATCTCTCGGCCCGATGCGGAACTGCTTTTGCGGTGGAACAAGGTCGAGAAGCGGATCGGGGAGCTGATTCGCACCGACCGCTATCTGAGCCAAGCAGAAAAGGACAACTATCCTGCCTACCGGGAGCAGGCAGAAGCTCGGAGGAAACAAGGTGAAATCTCTGAGGAGTTCCGGTCGATTGTCTATAATTATAACGACTTCGTGACGCAGCTCGGCGAGGAAAGCAAAGCGCTGAACCTGTATGATTTGTCAAGCTGCTGGGGTGCGTTCAGCGTGGGCGAAAAGAAAATGCACGCCCGTACTGCGGAGGGTGACTTCATCCTCCCCATGATGCGCGAAGCAATGAATACGATCATTGCGGACAACACCCACCTGACCGCACGATGCGAAGCCATGCTGGAAGCGTTGAACAGCGATGTGGCGAAGTCCCTTGAGCCGACCTTTGATGAGCTGAACCCTCCACCGGAACCCCGGAAGGAATACCGCTATCATCTCGGCGATGCAGTCTATATCGGCACACAGGAATACGAGCTGCTGTCTTTTGACGAGAAGAAGGTCGTCCTCTTTGATACGCAGTTCCCGCTGTTTAACAAGGAGCTGACTCGTGAAGAGTTCGATAACCGGCTCAAAGAAAATCCGCTGAATGACAGGCTGCTGCAAGCCGTGGAAGAACCCCCTGTCGCAGACAATACGAAGGTGAGAATATCCCTTGACACCGGCAGTAACAAGGTTCACTGGATTTACTTCAATCCCGATGCAGATGCAGGTGGACAGTATGTTTCCGGTGATCTTGATTTCTCTGTTTTTGAAGAGCTTGTCGAGCAGTATGACATTGCCAACCATCCGGAAAACGCCGCCGACTTCCGAAATGACCTTGAAGAAATGTCGGATCAGTTCCTTGCGGACATCAATACTCCGTTCTTCATGGAAGCTGAAAATGACTATGAGCTGGACTGCGATTATATCGAGTTCACGCCGGAAAACCTCCTGAAGATTCACGAGGATATTCTATCTTTAGAGGCAGACCGGGAAGCAGCGCGAGAGACTGACCGATATGAGGCGGAGTTTGGTGCGGACGGCACACGGGTATTCAGAGAAACGGAAGATTTGGCAAAAGACGATTCCGAAATTGAGAGCCTAACGGACGAAGAATTGGATGCTCTGCCCATCAGCACCGTCAAAGACAGCGAGGTCGTGACCTACCCCAATGCGGAAGCCTTGCTGGATGACCAGAAAGAATCGCTCGCCCCGCCTCTACAAGTGAAACGGCCTTCCAAGATCGCGCCTCATGTGCTGCATCCGGAGATCAACACCGAGTACCGAACCAACTTCCAAATCGAGAGCGATGATATCGGCGTGGGCACGCCGCTGGAACGGTTCTATCACAATATCCGTGCCATTCAGCTTCTGAATAAGCTGGATGCGGAAAACCGATTGGCAACACCCACCGAGCAGCGCGTGCTTGCCGACTATGTGGGCTGGGGCGGTCTCTCTGAGTTTTTCAAAGAGGACAATCCCCATTATACCGAGCTGAAGAATGTGCTTTCCGATGAAGAATATGCGTCCGCAAGAGAATCTACGCTGACGGCCTTCTATACGCCGCCCGTGGTGATTAAGGCGGTGTACAGCGCCTTGGAGAATATGCACTTTCAGACCGGCAATGTGCTGGAGCCCTCCTGCGGCATCGGAAACTTTATGGGACTTGTTCCCGAAAGCATGAATGACGCGAAGTTCTACGGCGTGGAGCTGGACAGTATTTCTGGGCGGATCGCCCAGCAGCTCTATCAGAAAAACAGCATCGCGGTGCAGGGCTTTGAGAGTACAAATCTGCCCGACAGCTTTTTTGACGCTGCAATCGGCAATGTCCCCTTCGGGCAGTTCAAGGTGCTGGACAAGCGCTATGACAAGCACAACTTCCTCATTCACGACTATTTCTTTGCCCGCACCCTGGATAAGGTCAGGCCTGGCGGCGTGATTGCCTTCATCACCTCAAAGGGAACGATGGATAAGGAGAATCCCAATGTCCGAAAATATATCGCACAGAGAGCGGACCTCCTCGGTGCTATCCGGCTGCCGAATGATACCTTCAAGGCCGCTGCCGGCACAGAGGTCACAT
>ERZ779861.3631-NODE-3631-length-12537-cov-6.424291_pt1 | contig 12537 bp, 11 predicted proteins | sample MGYA00511558_ERZ779861 | MGnify/ENA primary metagenome ERZ779861 (study PRJEB29588, sample SAMEA2163432) | human gut metagenome | biome: human gut; feature: human-associated habitat; material: faeces | place: Denmark | collected 2008/2010 ... | reverse complement strand
CGGCCGCCGCGTCCCTTCGCCTCGCCGCGACCTTTCCGGCCACCGCGCCCCCGACGGTCGCCCGAAGCCGACGGCTCATACGCGGGGGCCTTACCGAGCTTCTCCGGCAACGGGAGCTTCTCCACTTCGCGCTCCATGAACTCCTCGATACGGCGGAACTTGCCCTGCTCCTTCTCGTTGACGAAGGTCAGCGCCCGCCCCGTGGCGCTCGCACGCGCCGTACGGCCGATGCGGTGGATATAATCCTCGGGGTCGTGCGGCACGTCGTAGTTGACCACCATGCCTATATCTTCGATGTCGATGCCTCGCGCCACGATGTCGGTGGCCACCAGCAGGTCGATCTTGCCGTTCTTGAAATCGAGCATCACCTCCTCGCGCTTGGCCTGATCCAGATCGGAGTGCATGGCCGCCGCATTGAGGTGCATCCGCTTGAAGGCGAAAGCCAGCTCCTTGACTTTCAGTTTCGAAGAGGAGAAGATGATCGTCTTCGATTCGAGCGGTTTGGCGAAAAGTTCCTTTATCAACCCCAATTTCTGCGTTTCGTAGAGCACGTAGGCCCCCTGCTCGATCGCCTCGTTGGGTTTCGAGACGGCGATATTGATCTCGACGGGCTTGTGCAGAATCTGCTTGGCCAGCTCGCGGATCTTGGGCGGCAGCGCAGCCGAGAACATCAGCGCCTGGCGGGCAGCCGGCGGACGATGGTCATGATGTCGTCGAAGAATCCCATGTCGAGCATCCGGTCGGCCTCGTCGAGCACGAAATACTTCACGTGCGACAGGTCGACGCCGCTGTTCTGCAAGTGGGCGATCAAACGGCCCGGCGTAGCGATCACCACGTCGGCGCCGCGCAGCATCCCCTGCTTCTGCTGCTCCCAGCCGCGGCCGTCGCCGCCGCCGTAGACCACCGTCGTCGAGACGGGCATGTAGTAGGAGAATCCCTGCAACTGGGTGTCGATCTGCATGGCCAGCTCGCGCGTGGGAACCACCACGAGCGTCTTGACCACGTTGTCCTCGTTGCCCTCGACGAGCAGCTTGTTGAGCAGCGGCAGCGTGTAGGCCGCCGTCTTGCCCGTTCCGGTCTGTGCGCAGGCGATCAGGTCGCTGCCTTCGAGGATCACCGGAATGGTGGCCTCCTGCACGGGGGTCATCTCCTCGAAATTCATGTCGTAGAGGCCGTCGAGAACCTCGTCTTCGAAATCTATTTCGTCGAATCTCATAATCTTAGGGTTATTTTATCTCTTCACCGAACAGCGTGGCCGACGAGCAGCCTGTGATACGCACGCGCACGTACTCGCCCACGCCGTGTCCGCCGCGGTCGAAGACCACGACCTTGTTCTGCGACGTGCGGCCCGACAGCTGCGCGTCGCTGCGCTTGGAACGCCCCTCCACCAGCACCTCGAATTCGCGCCCCACGTCGCGGCGGTTCGACGCCTCCGACAGTTCGTTCTGCAAGGCGATGATCTCCGACAGACGGCGCGTCTTCACCTCGTCGGGCACGTCGTCGGGCAGGTGCTTCGAGGCGAACGTGCCGGGCCGCTCCGAATATTTGAACATGTAGGCGAATTCGTAGCCCACCTCGCGCATGAGCGACAGCGTGGCGGCGTGCTCCTCCTCCGTCTCGCCCGAGAAGCCCGCGATCAGGTCGGTCGTCACGGCGCAGTCGGGCAGGTAGCGGCGGATGGCCGCCACGCGGTCGAGGTACCACTCGCGCGTATACTTGCGATTCATGCGGCGCAGCATCCCGGTCGAACCCGACTGGGCGGGCAGGTGGATCGCCCGGCAGATGTTGGGACGCGACGCCATCGCTTCCAACAGCGCGTCGCTCATGTCCTTGGGGTGCGACGTGGCGAAGCGCACGCGCAGCAGCGGCGAGACGTCGGCCACACGGCGGATCAGCTCCGGAAAACCGACCTCGCCGGCACGGTAGGAGTTGACGTTCTGCCCCAGCAGCGTCACCTCGCGGTAACCGTTGGCGAAGAGCGACCGCACCTCCGCGAGGATCGTCTCGGGATCGCGGCTGCGTTCGATGCCCCGCGTGTAGGGCACCACGCAGTAGGAGCAGTAGTTGTTGCAGCCGCGCATGATGGCCACGAAGGCTCACGCCGTTGCGGTCGAGCCGCACGGGTGCGATCTCGGCGTAGGTCTCCTCGCGCGACAGCAGGACGTTGATCCCCTTGCCGCCCGCACCGGCTTCGCGCACCAGCTTCGGCAGGTCGCGGTAGGCGTCGGGCCCCGCTACGATATCCACGGCGTCCTCGCCTTCGGTCAGGCGCTCCTTCAACCGCTCGGCCATGCAGCCGATGATACCGATAAGCACCCCCTGCCGGCGGCGGCGCAGGCCCCGCAGCTCGGCCAGACGGCCCCAGATGCGCTGCTCGGCATTGTCGCGGATCGAGCAGGTATTGATCAGGATGACGTCCGCCTCCCGGGGATCGTCGGTGTAGCGCCACCCTTCGTTCTGCATGATCGACACGACGATCTCCGAATCGCCGACGTTCATCTGGCAGCCGTAGGTCTCTACGAACAGTTTTTTACCTTGCCCCTGTAACGGGCGCAGCGTATTAATTTCCAATTTGACGTTCAATTATTAATTGTCGGATTATCCCACCGCCTGGATGGTGTCCTTGTCGGGGAACTGCTTGAAGCCTTCGCCGAACGTCTCGTAGGCGTCGGTGACGACCATGAAGGCTTTGGGATCGATCTCCCGCACCTTGTTCTGCACCAGATGGACCTCCTTGCGGCTCACCACCACGAAGATCATCTCCCGGTCCTGATCGGTATACATGCCCTTGCCCTTGATGTAGGTGCCGCTGCGGTCCATATCCTCGATGATGAAATCGCGCAGTTCGGCGTGGTGATTCTCACTGATGATGAAGAGCAGTTTGTCGTACGACGCGCCGTCGATCACATAGGCCAGCACGCGCGACGAAACGTAGATCGTGATGAGCGAGTAGAACGACAGCAGCCAGCTGCCCCCCTCGACCGCCTCGCGGTCGGCGCCGCTTCCCACGCCGAAACCGATGACCAGAAGTCCCGACAGCACGACGCACGAATCGGCGAGCAGGATGCCCGTCGAGAATTTCATCTTGGCGAATTTTTGCAGATACATGGCGATGATGTCCGTACCGCCTGTCGTAGCCTGATTGCGCAGCACCAACCCCACTCCCAGACCGATGAGCACGGCTCCCAGCAGCGACGCGAGCATCAGGTCGTTCGACAGGTCGATCACACCGCCGAAGAGCTGCTTGGGATCGAGCGCTTCGAGCGCCTCCTGGTTGGGAAAGGCGATCCACGAGAGCAGGTTTATCAGACCCGGCGTGAGGCAGGCGGCGAAGAGCGTGCGGCCGCCGAACTGCCGGCCGAAAACGATGATGGCGCTCGCCAGCAGCGGAACGTCGATCATATAGCCGAACGTACCGACCTGAATCGAGGGAAAGACGTTGTGCAGGACGATGCCCATGCCGTACACGCCGCCGGGAACGATGTTGTACGGGCTGACGAAATAGGAGTACCCTACCGCCATGATCAGACACCCCAGTACGATGGCGAACATCGAACGCCACCACGCGAAGGTTCCGACCGGTTCGAGAAGCGCTTTCAAATTCATACTCATGCGTCGTTTTAACTGTGCAAAAGTAATCAAATTCCCGGCAATATTCCACCCCTGCCGGCCATATTTGAAAAAAAACGGCCCGATTTCCGAATTTTAATTATATTTGCAAATAGATTGCGATACATTTGAAGGCTTTTCATCTATGATCCTGACATATTACTGTGCTGTCTCCATGATACTTATAGCCTACCTGTTGGGATCGATTCCCAATGCGGTGTGGATCGGTAAGAAATATTACGGCATCGACATCCGCGAACACGGAAGCCGCAATGCCGGCACCACCAACATGCTGCGCGTGCTGGGCCGGCGGGCCGCCCTGCCGGTCTTCGCGCTCGACGTGTTGAAAGGCTTCGTGGCCGTCGCACTGCTCGGCCTGCTCAAATACGACGACAACATCTCCGACATCTGGCTCATCAACCTGAAAATCATCGCCGTATTCGCCGCCGTGCTGGGACACATCTTCCCCGTCTTCGCCCACTTCAAAGGCGGCAAAGGCGTGGCGACGCTGGTGGGCGCCGTGCTCGGTATCCATCCGATCACCGTCCTGCTCTGCTTCGGTATCTGGTTCATCGTGCTGATGATTACGCACTACGTGTCGCTCTCGTCGATGATCGCGGGATGCTGTTTTCCGGTCTTCGTGCTGCTGTCGCCCAAAATCAACCACTCGGTGCCGCTCGTCGTCTTCTCGTTCGTCATCGCCGCACTGCTCATCTGGACGCACCGCAAGAACATCGACCGGCTGAAAAAAGGCACCGAGTCGAAAATCTACATCTGGCGCCCCGTCGCTTCCAGAAGGCGCAACGACCCCGATAAATAAGGCTTCTCCCCCTCCCTTCATATACCGAGACTATGCTGCAAGAGAATCTGATCCGAATGTACGAAGAGAGCTTCCGCGCTCACCGCGAGCTGCCGGCGCTGACCGACTATTTCAAGGGCGAAACCTTTTCGTACTACGAGATGGCCAAGGAGATCGCCAAACTGCATCTCTTCTTCAAAAAAGCGGAGATCCGCCGCGGCGACAAGATCGCGCTCGTCGGCCGCAACAATCCGCGCTGGTGCATCACCTATCTGGCGACGATCACCTACGGAGCGGTCATCGTCCCCATCCTCCAGGACTTCGCGCCCGCCGACATCGTACACATCGTCAACCACTCCGAGAGCCGCCTGCTCTTCGTCGGCGACAACTACTGGGACATCATCGAGGAGGACGAAATCGCCCGCATCGACGCGGTGCTGTCGCTCACCGATTTCCACGTCATCTACGAACGCCGCGGCAAGTCGCTCGGCGTCTACATGCGCGACATGGTGAAAAACTACCGCGCCAAATACAAACGGGGGTTCTCGGCCGACGACATCAAATATCCCGACATCCCCAACGACCAGATGGTGCTGCTGAACTACACCTCCGGTACGACGGGCTACTCCAAGGGAGTCATGCTGACGGTGAACAACCTCACGGGCAACGTGCTGGTGGCGAAAAACGCCCGGAACACCCAGACCGGCACCCACTATTTCGTACGCGGCGGCCGCACGCTGTCGTTCCTGCCGCTGGCTCACGCCTACGGCTGTGCGTTCGATTTCCTCTCCCCGCTGGCCGTAGGCGGCCACGTGACGCTGCTGGGAAAGATTCCCTCGCCGAAGATCCTCATCGAGGCGATGCAGATGGTAAAGCCCACCGTGATCTGCTGCGTGCCGCTCATTCTGGAAAAGATCTACCGCAAGCAGGTATTGCCGCTGCTGGAAAAGGGCCCGATGTCGATCGCCATGAAGATTCCGCTGCTCAACTCGGCGATCTATTCCGCCATCCGCAAGAAACTGATCGATTCGTTCGGCGGCGAAGTGGTCATCTTCATCGTAGGCGGCGCCCCGATGAATCAGGAGACCGAGGCCTTCCTGCTGAAAATCAAGTTCCCCATCACCGTAGGCTACGGTATGACCGAGTGCGCGCCGCTGATCAGCTTCACCACCGACGACCTCTTCAAGGCCGGCTCCTGCGGCATGTACATCAAGGAGTACCTCGACCTGCGCATCGACTCGCCCGATCCGGAGCATACGGCCGGCGAGATCATCGTCAAGGGCGAACACGTGATGCTGGGCTACTACAAGAACGAAAAGGATACGCACGCCGTGCTCGACCCCGACGGCTGGCTCCACACGGGCGACATGGGAACGGTCGATCCCGACGGCACGCTCTACATCCGCGGCCGCTCCAAGACGATGATCCTCACGGGAAGCGGTCAGAACATCTATCCCGAGGAGATCGAGGACAAGCTCAACAACATGTACCTCGTGCTGGAATCGCTCGTGCTGGAACACAACGGCAAACTCCACGCACTGGTCGTGCCCGACTACGAGCAGGCCGAGCGCGAAGGGGTCGACAAGAACGACCTTCCGCAGATCATGGAGAACAACCTCAAAGAGTTGAATACGGTCGTGGCCGGTTACGAACATGTCGCAGCGATCACGATCTACCCCACCGAATTCGAGAAGACGCCCAAACGCAGCATCAAACGCTACCTCTACAACGTGACGCTGCTGGGCAAATAACGGAAAAAGGACGAACGGCGGTCAAGTCTGCGGCCGGCAGGCCGCGTCGCCTGATAATTCACCCGCCGCTCGTCCTTTCCGGTTTCATCCGGCACATCGCGTGCCGGATTTTTCGTCGTGTCTGAGTCGTTGCCGTTTTTGGTTCGATAGCTGGGAAGAAAAGCAGTTGCCTCCCACGCTTCGCCACGTTCTTCTCAGGATGACGATTGGCAATCGTCATCCTGAGAAGAAATTCGGCAGGGATTCCGACGCGAGGATCGACCGCCGGCGTATTTGCGGGGCGAAGTCTGCGGAGGACACCCCTGCGGCGGGCTTCCGCCCGCGGAGGCTTCGGCCTGCGCGGCGCAAAGCGCTGTCATGCCATGATGCGCCGTAGATACTCCGTCTCGGTAGAATCAAGCTGACGCTTGCTTCTGCGCTCGACTTTTCGTATCTTTGGCTGACACCTTAGATACTCCCGCTCGGCAATGTTCAAATAAAATTTGACATTGCTCTCGCTTATTCGTACTTTGGCTGCGCCGTAGATACTCCGTCTCAGCATAATCAAGCTGACGCTTGCTTCTGCGCTCGACTTTTCGTATCTTTGACCGTCATGAAATACTACAAGAAACAGAAAATCGGCGAAAACCTGCTCTACGTCATGGTCTGGCTGGCGATTCTGCTCGTACCCATCCTCAACTCGAAGATGATGTCCGAGGTGCACGTCAGCCTCTCCAACATCCTGATCGCATGGCAGCAGATCGCCCCCTATCTGTTCATCTTCATCATCCACAACGCCTTCATCGTGCGCTACGTCAAGCGCCACCAGTACATGCGTTACGTCGTCGTCGACGTGCTCTTCATCTCGGCGGTCTTCTACGGCGTCGACGTGCTCGACAGCATACTGGGCGACTTCGCCACGCCGGAGCATCTCATCAGCGCCAAACACGCGTCGTTCACCGACCTGCCCGTCTACTGGAACATCGTGCTGGGACTCTTCATGACCTGCGCCAACACCGCCATCAAGATGATGTACCAGTCGCTGCGCGACGAGCAGGCCATGGAAGAACTCAAACGGCAGAACCTCCAGGCCGAAATGGACTATCTCAAATACCAGATCAACCCCCATTTCTTCATGAACACGCTCAACAACATCCACTCGCTGATCGACATCGACGCCGCCTATGCGCAGGACGCCGTGATCGAGCTGTCGAAGATGATGCGTTACGTCCTCTACGAATCGGGGCACGAGGCCATTACGCTCGAGAAGGACATCCAGTTCATGGAGAACTACATCAAACTGATGCGCATCCGCTACACCGAAGACGTGGATATCCGGTTCGACTACCCGAACGACCTGCCGCACGACGTCACCATACCGCCGCTGCTGCTGATCGTCTTCGTCGAAAACGCTTTCAAGCACGGCATCAGCTATTCGCGGCCGTCGTTCATCCACATCCGGGTGCGCTACATCGACGGGAAGGTCTATTACAGCATCATCAACAGCCGTCATACGGCCGAACCCTCGGGAAAGGACGCGGGTATCGGCCTGGAAAACGTCCGGCGGCGGTTGCAGCTGATCTTCGCCAACCGCCACACGCTCGCGATCGACACCCGCCGGCCCAACATGTATCGTGTCAAACTCATCATCCCCGCTACCTCCCATGATTAAATGCATCGCCATCGACGACGAACCGCTCGCACTGCGCCAGCTGCGCACCTACATCGCACGCGTTCCCTTTCTGGAACTTGCGGGCGAATACCGCAACGCGCTCGAAGCCTCCCGCGCGCTCGAAGAACAGTCCGTGGATCTGATCTTCTGCGACATCAACATGCCCGATCTCAGCGGCATCGATTTCGTGCGCTCGCTCTCCGCGGAGCAGCGGCCGATGATCGTCTTCACGACCGCCTACTCCGAATACGCCGTCGAGGGATTCAAGCTCGAAGCGATCGACTACCTGCTCAAACCCTTCGGTTTCGACGAGTTCAACCGTGCCGCACAGCGGGCCAAATCGCTCTCCGAACTCATCCGCAGCCGCCGCGAACATCCCGAAGAGACGACGGAAAGCATCTCGCTGCCGCAGGACAGCCGCGAATTTCTCTCGATCAAGACCGACCACATGGTCTCGCTGGTCAAATTCGAGAACATCATCTACCTGGAAAGCATGGGCGAATACGTGCGCATCCACACGACCGAAGGCAAGACGCTCACCGCGCTCTACCGGCTCAAAAACATGGAAGCGGCGCTGCCCGCCGACACCTTCATGCGCGTACATCGCTCCTACATCGTCAACCTGCGCCGCATCGCCGGCTATGCCAAGGGGCGCATCTTCTTCTCGACCGACGAAAACGACTTCGTTCCCATCGGCGAGAATTACCGCGAAACCTTCGCCGCCTATACCGAGAAAGCCTACAATACGCTTTGAACGAAAAAAGAGACCTCCGCTCGGTCATGCCCCGCCGCTTCTTAAAATTCGAACCCGATCTTGATACTGAACCTACCGCAATCGAGCGAATCGGAATAACCATAACCATCGTAGGCTATCCCTATAACCGATTCCGACTGCCGAAGCAGCCGAAAACTCGCGAATTCGCCGTATATTTGCAGGCGCTAACCCGAAACCCCCAACGATGACAAACCCGATGCAGACGGCGGAAGCCCGTATTTCGGCATCCGCATTCGCCGACACGAAACCCCACTACGACATCCTCGACGGACTGCGCGGCGTAGCCGCGCTGACCGTCGTCTGCTTCCACCTCTTCGAAGCCTACGCCACGAGCCATCTCGACCAGCGGATCAACCACGGCTATCTGGCCGTCGATTTCTTCTTCATCCTCTCGGGCTTCGTCGTCGGTTACGCCTACGACGACCGCTGGCGGCGCATGTCGGTCGGCGAGTTTCTCAAACGCCGTCTCATCCGCCTGCAACCCATGGTCGTCATCGGCGCACTCATCGGCGCTGCGATGTTCTACACGCAGGGGTGCTCCGTGTGGGACGTCTCGAAGGTCACGGTCGCGGCGCTGCTCGCAGCCACGCTGATGAACGCACTGATGATCCCCGCGACGCCCGGCGTCGAAATCCGGGGCGTCGGCGAGATGTATCCGCTCAACGGCCCCAGCTGGTCGCTCTTCTTCGAGTATATCGGCAACCTTCTCTACGCCTTCCTCCTGCGCAGGCTCCCCACTCGGGCACTCGCCGCATGGGTCGCGCTGGCGGGGTGCGGACTGGCCGCATTCGCCCTGTGGGGGCCTTACGGCGATATCTGCGTGGGATTCGCGCTGACGGGCGACAACATCGTGGGCGGTTCGCTGCGGCTGCTGTTCGCCTTTTCGGCGGGTCTGCTGCTGTCGCGCGTATTCAGACCCGTCGCTGTCAGAGGCGCCTTCTGGATCGGCGGTCTGGCAATCGTTGCCGCAGCGGCCGTGCCGCGCATCGGCGGAAGCGAACATTTGTGGATGAACGGGCTCTACGACGCCTTCTGCGCCATCGTGCTCTTCCCGCTCATCGTCTATATCGGCGCCTCGGGCCGGACGACCGACCGGCTGACCGCCCGCCTCTGCAAATTTCTGGGGGACATCTCTTACCCGCTCTACATGGTGCACTACCCCTTCATCTACCTCTATTACGCATGGGTGAAAAACGAAGGGCTCACCTTCGCGCAGTCGCTGCCCGGCGCGGCGGCGCTCGTCGCAGGGTCGGTGCTGCTGGCCTATCTGTGTCTGAAACTCTACGACGAACCGGTACGGAGGCTCCTCACCCGACGGTTCCTGCCCACACGCAGGTAGCCGCACGGCCTCAGTCGCCCATGCCGGAACCGATCGAAGGGAAGCGGTCGCACTGGCGATACTCGCCTTCTACGAGTTCGTAACAATAATGCGACCGGCCGTTGGTCAGCACCAGATAACGGGCGCCGAGCACCGAGTTGTAGCGCACGGCCTGCGCCAGCACATGCCGGTCGATCGGTATTTCGGGCGCTTTGCATTCGCAGAGCACCAACGGCTGCGCATCATCGTCCACCACCACCACATCGGCCCGCTGCGGCGCACCGTTCATCGCCACCGGATACTCCTGCACGATGCGCCGACGGGCTGCGCCGCACCCCGTTTCGAGGTAGGCGATCAGGTGACGGCGCACCCACTCTTCGGGCGTGAGCACCAGCCACATCGCCCGCAGATCGTCCCACACGAGCGTCCGGTCGCCGCGCCGCGAGGCACGCAATTTGACCGCAGGAAAATTCAATTTGGGGTACGAAGACATCGTGTTCCGAAAAAATTTGTAACTTTACGCAGGACAAATATACGAATTATGCGATACATTCCCCTCGTCACAGCCCTCTTTTCGACGCTCGGCGCCGCCGCCCAGTCCTACGACTCGCCCGCGACGGTGGCCATCGACCGCGACGCCCCCCGCAGCGAGATCGTGGCCTACTCCACGCTGTCCGACGCGCTGACCTTCGACCGCGCCGCATCGCGCTACCTGCGTCCGGTCGCCGACTGGCAGGAGGAGCGCAACGAATCGGGGCGTCTGCTCACGGGCGAGTTCACCATGCCCTTCGCATGGATCGACCGCGAACTCTTCCTGCACGTGGCCTCGGCAGGATCGTCCTACGAGGTGACGGTCAACGGCAAACGTGCGGGATATGTGCAGGACGGCGCGACGCCGGCCGACTTCGACATCACCCGTCTGGCCACGGAAGGGAAAAACCGGGTGACCGTCACGCTCTTCGCACCGGCGGTCGCCGATGCGTTGCAGCGCAATCCCGAAGCCAATCCCGCATTGGGCGAATGCTACGTCATGGCCCAGCCCAAGATGCGCGTGCGCGACGTCGTGGTCGACGCTGCGCTCGCCGACGACGGCAACAACGGCGTGCTGGGGCTGGGTATCGTCATGAAGACCCACTCGCTCAATCCCAAGACCACACGCGTCTACTACGAACTCATCGCCCCCGACTCGACGAAGGTGCTCGACGGCTACAAGGATCTCACGCTCGACATGCGCCGCGAGGATACGGTGCGCATCATGCAGGTCGTACCCCGTTCGCAGATGTGGAGCGCCGGACAGCCGAACCTCTACACGCTGATCGTGAAGACGCGTTTCGAAGGGCGGATCAACGAATACGTCCCCGTCAAGGTCGGATTCCGCACGGTAGCGGCCGACAAGGGGCGGCTGCTCGTCAACGGGGAACCCGCCGAGTTGCGCGTCAAGGAGTTCGAGGCCGAACCGCAGAGCGGCGAACTGGATACGCTCAGAAAATTGGGTTACAACACGCTGCGGCTGCCTGCGGGACGCCTCTCACGCGAGCTGCTGAACCGTTGCGATTCGCTGGGATTCTATGTCGTCGACCAATTGCCGATCGACACGAGCCGCGCGGGACTATCGCGCAAGGAGGGAGGCAACCCGTCGAACGATCCGCAGTGGCTCGACGCCTACCTCGACCGCACGCAACAGCACTACCACGCCGTGAAGCGTCACCCGTCGATCGTCGCATTCTCGCTCGCCCGCGAGTCGGCCAACGGCATCAACCTCTACGAGAGCTATTTGCGCCTGAAAGAGTTGGAACCCGACCGGCCGGTCATCTACACCGAATCGGGCGGCGAATGGAACAGCGACCGGCTCGACCTGTAATTTTTTTCGAAAGTTTTTTGGAGATTAAAAAATTATTCCTACCTTTGCATTCGCAATCGGATAACGATTGATGCCTCTTTAGCTCAGTTGGTAGAGCACGACACTCTTAATGTTGGGGTCCAGGGTTCGAGCCCCTGAGGGGGTACAAAGCAAAGACTGATAATCAATGATTATCGGTCTTTTTGTTTTGTATGATTACACCTTATCATAGTACCTTTGGATAAAACAAGAAAGGCAAAGTGCTAAAATAGCATTCTCCGCAGCCGGCGAAGTCCGCAGCCCAAGAGGACCTGTCTCGCATGCAACGGAAATGACATCTGGGCAGGTTTCGACTTCGGCCGTCCTGTCGACATCGCCCAAATCGTCTACTTCCGGCGAAGCGACGGTAATAATCTCTATCCCGGATACGAATACTTGCTCTCCTTCTGGAACGGCCGTGATTGGCAGAAAATCGATCGCCAGACGGCAGATGCTCGGACCTATCTCGATTTTGACGGAGTGCCCGACGATGCGCTGCTGCTGCTCCAATGCACAACCACCGGAACGGAGAGCCGACCCTTCACCTATCGCGACGGAGAGATCGAATGGTATTAGACCGAAAACAAAAAGCGGTCTTAGGGTGACTACGGGTTGTAAACTCTTGATTTTAAAGAAAATTAATAACACAATTTTACAAAAAGCAGTTGCATTTTTCGAAAAATCGACTTAATTTTATAGCATCGGGATAACTCCGTGAGAAGGGTTGAATGAAGAAAGGAAAACGGCATTCCGAT
>ERZ779861.3625-NODE-3625-length-12556-cov-2.820414_pt1 | contig 12556 bp, 7 predicted proteins | sample MGYA00511558_ERZ779861 | MGnify/ENA primary metagenome ERZ779861 (study PRJEB29588, sample SAMEA2163432) | human gut metagenome | biome: human gut; feature: human-associated habitat; material: faeces | place: Denmark | collected 2008/2010 ... | reverse complement strand
GGGCCGGGGCCAGAAGGTTCCGGGTTCGGGAGTTCCGCTTCCGTCCGCTTCAATCCTTTATCAAACCTCCTGATGATATGAACGAATTTTTACAGCAGCTCATCAATGGCCTTGCCGTGGGCGGCATTTATGCCCTCGTCGCGCTCGGCTATACGATGGTGTACGGCGTATTGAAGCTGATCAACTTCGCGCACGGCGACATTTTCACCATCGGGGCGTATCTCGGAATGACTCTGCTTGTGTCCGGCGGCCTCTCCGGAAGCATGACGCCCGTACTGGCGGTGGGGCTTGTGGTGATCATCGTGTTCGGTCTGGTGGCCCTGCTCGGTGTCGCGCTGGAGCGGGTGGCCTACCGCCCGCTGCGCAAGGCCAACCGCCTTGCCGCCGTGGTGTCCGCCCTTGGCGCGTCCATCGTCTTCCAGAACGCGGTCATGCTCATCTACGGCGCGCGCGTCTACGTCTACCCGGAAAACCTCATTCCCACGCTGACGTTCAATATCTTCGGGCTGAACGTGCCGTTGATGCGCGTCATCGTCATCGTCAGTTCGCTGGTGCTCATGCTGGCGTTGTACGCCTTCATCAACCGCACCCGTATGGGGACCGCCATCCGCGCCGTCGCCATCGATCAGGGCGCGGCCCGGCTCATGGGCATCAACGTGGACCGCGTGATCTCGCTGGTGTTCTTCATCGGCGCGGGGCTCGGCGGCGTCGCCGGGGTTATGGTGGGCACGTACTACGGGCAGATCGACTTTACGATGGGCTGGTCCTACGGCCTCAAGGCGTTCACCGCGGCCATCCTCGGCGGCATCGGGAACATCCCCGGAGCCATGATCGGCGGGCTGCTGCTCGGCGTGATCGAGGCGCTCGGCGCGTCGTATCTCGCCATGGCGTGGAAGGACGCCATTGCCTTCCTCGTGCTCATCCTCATTCTCATCATCAGGCCCACCGGCCTCCTCGGTGAAAGGGTGGCCGACAAGTTATGAGCCTGTTCAAACGCTATTACCCCGTGCTGGTCGCCGTCCTTGTGGCGGTGTTGCCGCTCGGCATGAACACCTATTGGACCGAAGTGGCCGTCAACGTGGGCCTGTACGCGCTGCTGGCGCTCTCCCTGAACGTCATCCTCGGGCAGGCGGGGATCTTCCACATGGGGCACGCGGCGTTCTATGCCGTGGGCGCGTATGTGACCGCGATCCTGAATACGCACTACCAGATCCCCATCCTGCTGCTCATCCCCGTGGCGGGCGCGGCGGCGGCGCTGTTCGCGCTGATCGTGGCCCGGCCCATCATCCACCTGCGCGGCGACTACCTGCTCATCGTGACCATCGGCATCGTGGAAATCGTCCGCATCGCCCTGATCAACGACGTGTTCGGCCTGACCGGCGGCGCGAACGGCATTTTCGGCATCGCCCGTCCTGAACTTTTCGGCATCAAGATCCGCAAGGCCATCCAGTTCTACTACCTCATCTGGATCATGGTCGGGCTTACCGTGCTGCTGTTCCATTGGCTTTCCGAGTCGCGTTTCGGCCGCGCGTTGAACTGCATCAAGGAAGACGACACCGCCGCCGAGGGCTGCGGCATGGACGTGGCGCACCTGAAGCTCATGGCCTTCGTCATCGGCGCGTTCTGGGCGGGCATGGCCGGGAACCTCTTTGCCGCCAAGATGACCATCATTTCCCCGAGTTCGTTTACCTTTTGGGAATCGGTGGTGGTCTTTGCCGTGGTCATCCTCTCCGGCGGCAGCCAGATCGGCGTCTTGCTCGGCACGTTCCTCATCGTGGCCCTGCCGGAAATGTTCCGCGACTTCGCCAGCGCCCGTATGCTGGTCTTCGGCCTTGCCATGATGATCATGATGGTGGTCATGGTCGTGGCAGCCACATGTACATCCAGGTCCATGCTCGTGATGGTCGTGATCATGATGATGCTCGTGTTCCTCATGCTCGTGATCATGATGATGTTCATGCTCCTCATGCTCGTGATCATGATGATGTTCATGCTCCTCATGGTCATGATCGTGATCGTGGTGATGATGCTCTTCCTCATGCTTTCTTGCAATCTCAACTGCCTCTTTGATCAGCTTATCGAGCGTATTTGCATGTTCCATCGCATCCAAGATTACCTTACCGTCGATGTCATCCCAAGGTGTTGTGATAATGGCTGCATCCTTGTTATGCTCACGCAGCATAGCAACTGTATCGTTTACCTTCTTCTCCGGTACATTCTGTGTACGGGAAAGTACAATCGTTCCAGCACTTTCTACCTGGTTGTTGAAGAACTCACCGAAGTTCTTCATATACATCTTGCACTTTGCCACATCAACAACGGTTGTTGCACTGTTGATTACAACATCCGCATCCTGCTTTGCATCTTCAACTGCCTTCATAACATCTGACAGCTTACCAACACCGGATGGCTCGATGATTACACGATCTGGTGCATAATCCACGATTACCTTCTTCAATGCTGTACCAAAATCTCCAACAAGGGAACAGCAGATACAACCGGAATTCATCTCTGTGACTTCCACACCTGCATCCTTCATGAAACCGCCATCAATACCGATCTCACCAAATTCATTCTCGATCAATACAAGCTTCTCACCCTGATATGCCTCGGCAATCAGTTTCTTAATCAATGTTGTCTTGCCTGCACCTAAAAATCCTGAAAGAATATCAATCTTTGTCATCTCTATTGCCTCCTAAAAATTATTTCTATTTTTGTCAACTTTATATAATAGCACATTTCTATTATTTTTTCCATATGCTATACATCCTTATTCTTCAAAGTCACTTCCATCTGGTCAAACGGAATCTCGATTCCCTGCGCATCAAATGCATATTTGATTGCTTCCTGTATCTCCCATTTTGCCTTCCAGTAGTTCTCTGTCGCAACCATACAGCGGACACCCATCTTGATGCTGCTGTCCCCGAAGGAATCCACGAACACATCGACTTCCTTCGTCTTATCATAATACTGGTTCTCCGTCACAACCTGATACAGCGTATCCTTCACCTTTTTCAGATCAGAATCATACGCAACGCCGATTGAGATATCCAGTTTTCTTATTCCTGCTGCTGTCACATTGACAAGCGAATGGGATGTAATGTTTCCGTTCGGAATCACAATGATCCGGTTATCGTATGTCTGCAGCTTCGTGTAGAAAATGTCGATCGACACGACCGTACCTTCACACTGCTTGTCGTTCTCAATGATATAATCCCCGACACGGAACGGCTTGAGTATCAGGATCAGCACACCGCCTGCGAAGTTTGCCAGACTACCCTGTAGCGCAAGACCGATTGCTAAACTGGCAGTACCAAGAATCGTAACTAACGATGTCACCTGAAATCCGACAATAGATGCAGCCGTGATAAATACGATAGCATAAAAAGTGAATTTAATCAGCGATAACAGAAAAGATGCAACACTTTCCTCCATGTTTGATTTCTTGAAGGATTTGCGTATCATCTTCACGATCAGCTTCGACAGCTTCATGCCGATATACATACATATAATTGCAAGTACTAACTGAAACCCTTTATTTAACGCCCAGTCTCCAAGCTTGCTCAGATACTCTTCGATCTTGGACGATTCAATGTCTTTGATGTCTTCCAATCAAGTCCCTCCTTTTTATGTTCATATAAGTAAATATTCATTTATCCATAAAACTTCACAGGCTGCCCTTCTCACGAAGGACAGCCCGTTTCATCTTAATTATTTGCCAATTTTCTTCTTGAATACGCTGATAGAAAGTGGTGGTACTGTAACGGAGATATAATGTTCCTGTCCGTCACACTCTGCTTTCTTCGCCTGTTTCACTGTCTTGTTATTTCTGCCCTCGCCACCATAACGGTTGTTATCGCTGGAGAAAATCTCCTGCCATCTTCCGCCGGATGGAGTAGCAAGCTTGTATGCTTTGTGTTCCATCGGTGTGAAGTTACAGATGATCAAAAGCGTATCGCTCTCCTTCTTACCTTTTCTAACATAAGAAAGAAGGCTTGTATTTGCACTATTACAGTTGATCCATGTGAATCCTTCCGGTGAAGAATCAAGCTCATACAATGCAGGTTCCGTCTTGTAAAGTTCATTCAACTCTTTAACGTACCCCTGCATAAATACATGTGCATCAAACTCGAACAGTGACCAGTCTACTTCCGCATTCTCGTTGAATTCCGTAAACTGCGCAATCTCCTGTCCCATGAACAAAAGCTTCTTGCCCGGATGGCAGAACATAAATGTATAAGCAGCCTTCAGATTCTTAAACTTATCATCTGGCTCACCCGGCATTTTCTCCAGCATAGACTTCTTCAGATGAACCACCTCATCATGGGAAATTACCAGCACATATTTCTCACTGTAAGCATATGTCATGGAGAAAGTCATCTTATTATGGTTAAACTTACGGAAATAGGGGTCCAGCTTCATATATTCCAGGAAGTCATTCATCCATCCCATATTCCACTTCAGACTAAAACCAAGTCCGTCCTTCTCTGCATCCCCTGTAACCATCGGCCATGCAGTAGATTCCTCAGCGATCATCACAGTTCCATGATTCCTTCCAAGAACTACTGTATTCAGATGCTTAAAGAATTCAATAGCCTCCAGATTCTGATTTCCGCCATATTTATTTGCGATCCATTCTCCATCCTTCTTACCATAATCAAGATAAAGCATGGAAGCAACAGCATCCACACGAAGTCCGTCTACGTGGCACTCCTCCACCCAGTAAAGGGCATTTGCGATCAGGAAGTTCTTAACCTCCGGGCGTCCGTAATTATAAATCTTGGTACCCCAGTCCGGATGTTCTCCCTGTCTCGGATCTGCGTGCTCATATACTGCGGTTCCGTCAAAGTTCGCAAGACCATGGGCATCTTTCGGGAAATGTGCAGGTACCCAGTCAAGGATAACTCCAATCTTATTCTGATGTAAATAATCCACCATATACTTGAAATCCTGTGGCGTTCCATATCTGGAAGTCGGTGCATAATATCCGGTCACCTGATATCCCCAGGAACCGTCAAAAGGATGCTCTGCGATTCCCATAAGCTCTACATGGGTATATCCCATTTCCTTCACATAGGCTGCCAGGGCATGTGCGAATTCTCTATAGTTATAAAATCCTTTTTCATTTTCCTCTGACTGCGGATGCTTCTTCCATGAACCCGGATGAACCTCATAGATTGCCATAGGCTCTACCTGCTCATCAAACTTCTCTCTGTTCTTGATCCATGTGGCATCCTTCCATTTATAGTTTGTGATATCTGTGATCCTGGAGGCTGTACCCGGACGGAGTTCAGCTTCATTTGCATAAGGATCTGCTTTATATAGCTTCTCTCCATGCGCACCCACGATAAAGAATTTATACAGCTGTCCGATCTTTGCCCCCGGAACAAACACTTCATAAACACCGATCGGCCCAACCTTCTCCATCGGGTTTGCTTCTTCCTCCCAGTCATTAAATTCACCGATTACAGAAACAGACTGTGCATTCGGTGCCCAGACCGCAAAATATACACCTTTTTTTCGTCTGTATGTAGTCGGATGGGCACCCAGCTTCTTATATACTTCATAATTGGTTCCCTGTCCAAATAAATATTGATCCAAATCTGTAAATTTCATACTCACACCCATCTGGAGTCCTCCCTTAACTTCGGTTTCTATCTTTTTTGCAGATACTGATTCCATAAAATAATACTGTAACAGGATATCTTACGTTACTGTTCACTCCATTCTCAGTAACGTAGCCAAAATTCATTCCAGATTGCCTGCGGCAATGGAATTTTGGCGTATGAACAGTAACTATCTTACAGCAAGTTCAATCAGGAATACGAACTGACTTTTAGTCATTCTATAAGCCTTATTATACCAACGGACATTCCATACGTCAATTAAAAATATGTGTATATTTAACAATTTTTTTATATATTTTATGTGTTTTTTGTAAAAAACATAAAGAGCAAAGAAGTACCATTGCTCTCTTCTTTGCTCTTTCGTATATTCGTAATTCTTCTGTATGGTCCACACTGCAGGATTGCATATGTTTTTTATTCCGTTCCATCTCCGTAATCTACAGAATCATCACTGTAATCTTCCGAATCATCTGAACTTCCATCATCATAACTTCCGTCATCCGAACTTCCATCATCATAACTTCCATCGTCTGAACTTCCATCCGAATAATCCCCACTTCCATCTGAGGAATCTGTGCTTCCGTCAGAAGAGTCTGCACTTGCATCAGATGTACCATCTGTTCCGTCTGTGGAAGCTGCTGCATCAGAACCGCCTTGATATCCCGGCACACCTCCATTACTGAGTGTACTCGGCCAGAAATCCACATAACATGCATTCTGTAAGGTCACATTCTTGGCTTCTGCCATCTCACTTACTGTTACAAGTTTATATCCCTGTGCGATAAGATCCGGTATCAGCCTCAGAGCTGCCTTTACAGACGGTTCATGAATATCATGCATCAGAATGATAGTTCCATCTGTCAGATCTCCATTCATTACCGCGTTATAGTCTGCATCTGCATCCATAAGTTTCCAGTCTTCTGTGTCCAGCGACCACATAAAGAACGGCTTATTTACAGTATTATAAATATCTGAATTTCCATCACCGTAAGGTGCACGTGCCACACTCGCAGCCTGGCCACATGCCTGAATTAATGCGTCATCTGTATCAGAGAACTGCTTTGCAACTGCGTCAAGATCAATTGTCGTCAGCTGTGTATGATCCCAGGAATGACTTCCAACCTCACATCCAAGTTCCAGCATACGTTTTGGCGCATCCGGATATGCACTGACATTCTGACCAAGCATAAAGAATGTTGCATGAGCATTATTCTGTTCCAGGCAATCCAGCAATTCATCTGTATACTGTCCCGGACCATCATCAAAAGTCAGTGCCAGCATCGGACGTACCTTACTCGGATCATAAGATCCGTCTTCATTAAAGTAATAATCCTTCACTCCCTTTTCTACCCATCCTGTCTGTATATATCCGTTTTCGTCAAAAGAATAGGTAACACCATCTATATCCTGAAATCCATTTGAAAAATATGTACCATCTGTATTCTGATACCACTTTCCGTTAGCATCCTCATGCCATCCGGCTGTCATCGCGGCAATCTTATCTGTATCTGATTTACCCTTCAATGGCTGTCTCACAGCAGCATCGGAATTTGCCTGAACTTCCTCTGTATCTGCCTGAGCCTGCACAGTCTGATCACTGCTTCCGCCTCCGGCTACATGATGTGCGATCGGAATAATAATTCCTCTCACCACAAACACCACCGCCAGGATCATGCCAATAACACAAAGTCCGATCTTTGTATAATGCCTGATCATCATCTGGCGTTTTTTTCTGCGCATTCTTTCGCGCAACACCCTCTTATCCATGGTTTCCTTTCCCCGCTTCTTTTTGTTAATTAGTCCTTAACAACGTACATTACAGTACGGAGTAATCCACTTTTATCAATAATCATAACTCATTTATCAGGTAAATACAATGCCAATTATTCACTCTGCTCAACCTCTTCCGTACCTAATTCCTCTTCCAGATTCTCATCTACATCTGAATTGTCCTGTCCGGAATCATCAACATCTTCATCTGATATATTCTGATCACTGTCCTGTTCCGCATTTTCTGCCGCAGCATCTGCATCATCTGCCAGCACATCACCGTTTGCAACTTTCTCACTCACACTCGCATTTTTTATAATAAAATCCTCCACTCTGAGAAGTCCGACTGATTCATCTACATAATCCTGTCCGTAAGTTCCAACCAGCTCTGCAATACTGGAAACACCCATCTGTTCTACCAGTTTATCCTGTAGCTGAAGGCTCTCTTTGTCGTCAAGTGACAGTCCCTCTGCATCCATGATCCCCTGCACGATCAGGTTCTGCTTAACCTTACCCTCTGCATACTGCTGACATTGTTCATCAAAATCATCCTGCGAAATACCCTGACTGTCTGTAAACTCTTCCAGAGTCATGTCGGCCTGTTTTGCATAAACTTCCATACTCTTCTTAAATTCAGAAACAGCCTTATCCACATCTTCCTGTGGGTATTCTTTTACTTCAGAGTTCTCAAGCACTGTACTCCATGCAGTATTCTTAAGAACCTCCTGCGCAGATTCCTTTGCGTTTTTCTCAAGTTCACTGCGAATACTCTCACGATAATCATCTACTGTTGTATAATCAGTGTTCTTTGCAACCCATTCATCTGTAAGTTCTCCTTCACGCCGCACGTTCTGCACCGTAACCTTGTATATAACTTCCTTACCTGCCAGAGTTTCGTCCGCATAGTCTGACGGGAAATCAATTTTAATCTCCTTTGTGTCACCCTTTTTCATCCCGATCACACCATTTTCAAACTCCTCAAACATCTGTCCGTCGCCGATCACAAAGTCATAATTATTGGCAGTACCACCGTCAAAAGTCTGTCCGTCTTTAGTGCCTGTATAATTTACAGTCACCAGATCCCCTTCTTTCGCTGCATCAGATACAGGTTCTGCCTTATCTTTCAGATCCTCATCGATCTGTGCCTGTACATCATCGTCAGTGATCGCATCCACCGTATTGTCCAGAGTCAGTCCTTTATATTCTCCGATCGTAATATATTTCTCTACATTCTCAACAGAAACAAGACGCGTAGTTCCTGTCTCTGCTTTCTTCCCGTCAGCAGCTCCTTCTGTCTTTGTACCGTCTGTGATAACAGCACCGCCATCACCACACGCAGATGCTGTCAGTGCAAAACAAACTGCAAGCATGGCAAGATATATTTTTTTCTTCATAATAATCAATACTCCCTTCTACATTCCAGGTACCGGAGTTGGTCTTGAAGAATCCCATACTTCCGATACATCAAAAAGATCACTGAGCATTTCCGGATTATAATACATTCTGTATCCATCCAGATTTCTTCTTCCCTGTCGAAAATAATCATCTGTAATCTGTACAAAATACTGACTGGAATCTACATTACAGAAATAGCGGTATCCCTGACTCTTATAAAACTCATATTTCTCATTGTCTGCCGAATATCCTTCCCAGCTTCCGATATCCGCACCAAATGCAAAAATGATCATATCTGTTTCTCCAAGTATGGGAGCCACATATTTCTTCCATTTTTTATCATCTCTTTTCAGATCATCCAGAGAAGTGGCAGCCACATCCTTATGTCCCCATGTATGGCTTGCAAATTCCCAGCCTTCTGCCTTCATAGCCTTAGCTACCTTTTTTGCATTTTTCACTTCCTGCTTATAGTTAAAATCCGGATGATCTTCCAGGAATTTTTTCTGATCATCCTGCAGTTTTTTTCCGGTCTTATATGCAATATCCGTACGATATCCCAGAACACCGTCATAACCTGTCATTGCAAGGATTCCCTTTCTTCCATGATAGGAAAAATCCGGATGTTCTTTTACAAAAGTATCGATCAGCGGAACCATATCATAATCCCCTGTGGAAACACTTCCGTCATCCTCAATATATTCGTTCTTAACCTCACCATTGGAATCCACTACAAGTTTCGATGCGAAACCATCTCCGTCCATATAGTGATAATAACTTACATCATCCTGAGAAAGCACAAATGGAATTTTTCCCGGCGGCAGCATAATACTGCCTCTGGACATAGTTCCGTCCTCATTGATAACCGCCATGTCGTGCGGACTGACCATGACATATCCCTTATCATACATACTCTGTATGATTTTGTTAAACTCATCAATTGTTGTCATATACTGGTTATATCCATTAGTGTCTGAATCCCCGTCAAATGCTCTGGCAGTGTCTTTGATCAGTGTATGGAAGAACACGTGCGTGATCTGCTCCAGCGGATATTCTGTACAGGTGGCTTTCGTATTTTCGTAATCCGAAACTGCACTCTGCATATCCGTATTACTTTCGTAATCCGGCTGACTCTTAAGCAGTTCTATGGCGCCATCATAATCATACTGTACAGCCATAAGCGCTGCCTGCTCCATAGGATTTTCCTGTTTCTCATCTGCCTCTTCTGTATCTTCGTTGTCAGTCTGCTCTCCCTCATTCAGACCATCATCCTGCTGTGTATCTTCTGTACTTTTCTCTGTATCAGCATCCTGTTCATCAATTGTCTGCTGTTCTGTTTTTTTCTCAGTTTCCACATTTTCAGCTCTGGAACTCAGAAATGGAATATCCTGTTCAAACGGAATGAGCCCACATCCGCTTACTCCTAACGAAATACTCAAAATAGCTGCTGTTACACATGCTATCCTTTTTCTCATATATTGTCCCCTTTCAGTTATGCACAGAGATCATACTCACCCCATAGTTGGAACCGGCACCGGTCTGGAAGAATCAAACACAGACTGTGCATCAAACAGATCTGAGAGAAGTTCCGGATTATAGTACATTCTGTATCCGTCCAGATTTCTTCTTCCCTGCCGGAAATAATTACTGCGGATCTGCACAAAATACTGGCTTGAATCCACATTACAGTAATAATTATAGCCCTGGCTCTTAAGATATTCGAACTTCTCCCCCGAATAATCTTCAACACTGGTAAGATCTGCTCCAAATGCAAAAATAATAATATCTGTTCCGCCTATCAGAGGATCAACATTCTCTTTAAACTTCTGTGTATCTGCCTGTAATCTCTCCAGACTGATCTGACTTACATTCTGATGTCCCCATGTGTGGCTTGCAAACAGCCAGCCTTCATCTTTCATAGCCTGCGCTACTCTGGCTGCATTTTCTCTCTCTGTATTCAGATTAAAATCCGGATGCTCATCCAGCCATTTTACTTTATCTGCATCCAGATCATCCGGACGGGTTTCATAACTGCTGTCTGTGCGATAACCAAGAATTCCATTGTAACCGGTAAGGGCAACAATTCCTTTAGCACCTCTGTAAGAAAAATCAGGATGTTCCTCTACAAAACGATCGATCAGAGGAACCATATCATAATCGCCTACGGAAATACTGCCATCATCTTCCACATATTCATTGCGGATTTTTCCTTCCTCATCTACGATAAGTTTGGTTGCAAATCCGTCCCCGTCCATATAATGATAATAACACACATCATCCTGCGAAAGCACAAACGGTACTTTACCCGGAGGAAGGAGAATCTCCCCTGCATTCATATTCCCATTCTCATCCGCTGTCGCCATATCATAAATGCTGACCATGACATATCCCTTATCATACATACTCTGAGTAATCTGGTTAAATTCATCAATCGTTGTCATAACCTGATCGTAATCTCCTGACTTGTAATCCCCGTCAAAAGCCTTACCGGTATCTTTGATCAGAGTATGATAAAAGACATGTGTCACCTGGTCTAACGGCCAGGAAACGCAGGATTCCTTCTTTTTCTGATAAACCTTAACCGCATGCTGAAACTTCTCACTTGTCTGATAAGTCTCACTGTTTTGCAGCATACTTATGGCCTTATCATAATCATACTGTTTTGCAGCATACTTTGCCTGCCTGTAAAGAGTTTTGTCCTCTTCACTCAGTCCATCCGTATCCTGAACTTCAGGTGTCACCGCATTCTCAGCTTCTGCCTCTGCATTTGTCTGCTGAGCTGTTTTTTCTTCTTCTGTTTTCCTGTCTGCAGATTTCACCATCTGCGCAATCTTAACCTGCTGCTCACTGACAAAATTCTGCAGTTCTTCCCCGTAAAATCCTATTCCAATCCCAATTGCAGCGGCTGCCGCCACCACTATGCAGCCTGCGATACGCAGTCTTTTTTTTCTGCGGCGAAGTTTATTGCGTCGTTCCAGTCTGGCTGCCCTACGGGCTTCATAAGCTTTATTATCATCAAAAAAGAAATCTTCGTCCTCGCTTGCTGCCGGAGGTTCTTCGTCTATCTCTTCTGTATTTGGTTTTTCTTCATTTAGTTTTTCTACATTTGGTTTTTCTGCATTTAGCTCTTCTGCATTTAGTTCTTCTGCATTTAGTTCTTCTGCATTTGGTTCTTCTGCATTTAGTTCTTCTGCATTTATCTTTTCTGTATTTACTTTTTCCTTATCTGAAAGTCGCTCCTCTTTCTTCTCAGAGTCGGGCTTTAATTCGCTCATGCTTTTCTCCTTTTTATCATATCCGTTTTTTTACGCACGAATTGTTCTGTCGCAAAACAACTCCTCAATTCCCGTTACATATATTATAACCACACATCATGATTCCATCCTGCAAAAATGTCTTTAACTGTTCCGCATATTTACCATTACTGTTCGCTCCGGCAAATATTGTCGCATTACAGTTTTGCTACAATTATAACCTTTCATAATATAAATTTCTACCGCTTTCCATCCATTAATTCTTTTTTTGCAATTGCGTTTTACCTTATTTAATGATAAAATAATTTTTATGCAATGGACTGTCCGTACCAACAGTCCCTGTGAAAACACATACATTAGGGAGGATGCAAATGAGTACAGTAACAATAGTCCTTCTGGTCATTCTTGTTATCCTGATCGCTGCACTGATCGGTTTATATTTCTTCGGAAAAAAAGCCCAGAAGAAACAGGAAGAACAGCAGGCTCAGATTGAAGCAACTAAACAAACCGTTT
>ERZ779861.3624-NODE-3624-length-12556-cov-6.395808_pt1 | contig 12556 bp, 9 predicted proteins | sample MGYA00511558_ERZ779861 | MGnify/ENA primary metagenome ERZ779861 (study PRJEB29588, sample SAMEA2163432) | human gut metagenome | biome: human gut; feature: human-associated habitat; material: faeces | place: Denmark | collected 2008/2010 ... | reverse complement strand
TGCGGCTGACGATCCGGAAGCCGAGACCGCATCCGCCGATGCTTCCGCCGAAACGCCGTCCGAGAAGCCAAGGAGCACCGCGGACGGGATCTCGTGCGCGCGCAGAAAGTCATATAAATCAAGGGCAAACTGCCGGATCGTAAACGGTGCGCTGCCCCGCGGGGACCTTCCGTGCCCGCGCGTATCCAGCGCGATCACGCGGTAACGGCTCTGAAAATGCTCGATCTGGTGTACAAAATAGGAGCCGTCCTCCCCGTTGCCATGCAGCAGGACCAGCGGCTCGCCGCTCCCCTTTTCCCGATAAAATAATTCGATATCCATGGTTTTTCCTCACGATCCCGCGGTTTCCACTTCGCTGATCGGCAGAACAAGATCGTCATAGACGATGCTGTCCTCCTGCAGGCTGCAGCGGATGCGGTAGATATAGTCGCCAAATTCGCGGACAGCCGTGCTCCGGCCGCCGATGTCCCATACAGCGCCCGCCTGCACCGGGCTGACCGCAAAGATCCCTTCCGTCCCCGGAATGCAGTCCGCGATACCGGGCCGGACGGGAAATTCTTCTTCCGGGACAGGTTCCCCCGTATAGCATTCGCCGGAGACGATGTCGATCGTCGGCGCATCCGCTTCCCCGCGGATCACCGTGTCCACGGCGACGCGCATCGTGGTGAGATACCAGACCGAATCCCCGGCCCGGATGCGAAGGTAGGAACAGTCCTGTACCGTCCCCCATACGACGATGTTGTTCACCAGCATGTTTTTGAGGTCGTCTCTTTGCATCACCGGCTCTTCCTCCCGCGAGACGAACACGGGGTTTTCCACCTGCTCGACCGGCAGGGCTGCCGCACGCTGTCTGATTACAAAAAATCCGGCAATCACAATGCAGAGACAGGCCGCGATCACGCCCCATTTGACCCAGGCATGCGGTTTCTTTTCCAGAAGTTCTTTCCATCTCATCATAGGTAGCCCTCCCTTTCCGGATTCTCCCGCAGCCCTTTGCGGCAGCGGGCGCGTGTGCTTTTCTGCTGTGTCTCGTTTTATCAAAATTATAGCATACATGCGGCAAAAGCACAAGGATATCCAGCAGATTTTTCAAGTTATGGAAAACGCCAGACGGGTCCCGTCTGACGTTTTGCGGCTGGGAGCGTTATTGCTTTCGCGGCCTTCTGCGGTACAGGAGGGCGAAGAGGAGGGCGGCGGTGAGGGGCAGGAGGGAAAGGGCGTACAGGAGCAGGTCGTCTGTGGGGATCGCTGCGGATGCGTCTGCGGAGCTGCCGGGGAAGCTGTCCGGATCCGGCCGGCCGCCGGAAGCCGGTGCATCTTCGGCTGTCTGCTGCGGGTCGTCAGCATTCTGCCCTTCCCCGCTGAACTGGGACGGGCCAAAGCCTGCGGGCGGCGCATGTTCAGACCCGTCGGACACGTCCGGCGCGGTCCGCGTTTCGGAAGCAGCTGGTGCATCGAAGCCGCCGCCACCGCCGCTGTTCATATAGCCCATGGTGCTGAGGTCCAGCGCGGAGGCGTCCACGAGCGCGTCGCTGGTGCGCTGCGCGGCTTCGGTAGAGGGGATCGTCCCGTCCAGCTGGCCCTGGATGGACTGACCGCGCAGCTTGACCACCTGATAGAGGGTCTCGGCGGCTGTCAGATACTCGTCATAAGAATAGAACGCGGTGGGGTCCGACTCGACAAGCGTGTCGATCTGGCTGCGCACGCGCGTGTAGAACGCGTCGAAGCCGTCGCCGTTGATATACTCGCTTACGAGCTGCTGCAGATAGGCGTAGTATTGGCTGTGATATGTCTCGTTCTCCATCAGGGTATCAAAGAAGGTCGTGCCGGAGAACGCGTTGTCGATGGCATTGTTCACAACACTGGTAGCGTCATTGCTGCGCCCCATGCCGCCGAGGGCGAGGTTATAATCCCACGGGATGAGGTTCAGCTTTCCACCGGCTTCATAGAGGTAATAGTTGTGGGCCATCATGCCGGACAGGCTATCCTCGTTGACGGAGAAGACGTGGACGGCCATATAGCGGAGCAGGTTGTCGACGTCCATATAATCTTCCAGGGCATTACCTTCCGAAATGTTTTTGAGAGCAGTGACCACGCGCTTGTGGTCGGCCTTTGTGGTATCTGTGATCTCGCCGTCCCAGATGGTCTCGTAGCTGTCCAGCTCATCGTCTGTATAATTGAGGTCCGCGCCGCCTCCGCTCATGGAGAAGCCGCCCTTGCCGTCGGGAAAATCAAAATTCTCTGCTGGGCGCTCTCCGGAGCTGTCCGGCGGCTGTGGCGCGTCTTCTCTGTCCATATCCGGCGGGGTCATGTTCTCAAAATCCATATCATCGGCCTCGAAATCACCGCCGGGTTCTCCCCTGCCGCCGATGTTCATGCTGTCCGGCTTATAGAGCTCGCCGTCCTGCACGCCGTAATTGCGGAGCAGGAAGCTATCCTCCACGGCCTCGAGCGCAAGATAGACGCCCCAGTATTCGCCATTGACGGAGAGTTTGGCATAATTGTAAAGGGAGGCATCTGCGCCGAGGTACTGGTACATATCGTAGATCAGCGCCTCTTTCATATTGGTGGCGTCGGCATAGTTGTTGTTCAGGATGAGCTTATCCAGACTGAAGCAGGTCTGTCCGTCTACATAGTAGTCAAATTCCAGCTTGAAGCTGTAGCGGTCGGTGGTGGGGTCATTGGCGATGGAGGTCAGACTGGTGTTGCCCTTGGGGCGGATGACCTCCGGCAGAAAGGCGTCGTATTTGACTTCCAGAATGATATTGCCGGGCGTGTCCGTGGCGATGATATCTGGGAGGGCGCCGTTCAAAAACTCTCTTTGAAACAGGCTCGTGCGGATGTTGGAATCGAAGGTCACGCGGACGTTCCCGGCGGCATAGACATACGGCCCGCGCACGTAGGACACCAGCACGCGCGGGCGCAGCTGCTGCGTCTTCATTTTACAGCACCAGCCTGAAATCTTCCTGAAATGCAGCCGGAGATCCGCAATTTTTTCTTTTTCGCGGGTGCTTTTGCGTAAAAAAACAGCAGGGGCCGATGCGTTTGCATCGGCCTCTGCCGGGAGAAAAAGAAGACCGCCCCTCTGAGAGGGGCGGTCGGAGGGTATTTCAGTTTCCACGCGAGGTCGTTGAGGAAGAGTTCGTGCTCCAGGGATTCGACGGTGGTGTCTTTGGTGATGTGGACGAATTCGATCTCCATCATGCGGGCCCAGTCGCGGAGCTGCTCGGCGGTGACGTCGTAGCTGAGGACGGTGTGGTGTGCGCCGCCCGCCGTGATCCAGCATTCAACGCCCGTCGTGAGGTCGGGCATGGCGCGCCACATGACGCGGGCGACCGGCAGGTTCGGCATGGGCATGATGGGCTTGACGGCCTCGATATCCTGTACGATCAGGCGCAGTCTGCCGCCCATGTCAATGAGGCTGACCACGACCGCCTTACCGGGCTTTCCTTCAAAGACAAGGCGCGCCGGGTCCTTTTCGTTCATGCCGATGCCGAGAAAGTGCGTCTCAATGCGCGGACGGCCGGCAGCGACAGACGGGCAGACCTCCAGCATGTGCGCGCCAAGGCTGTATTCCTGCCCCTTGACGAGGTGGTAGGTGTAGTCCTCCATGAACGCGGACGCGCCGTTGCCGTTCTCGCCCATGGCTTTCAGGATCGCGGTCATCGCTGCGACCTTCCAGTCGCCTTCGCCGCCGTAGCCGTAGCCCTGCGCCATCAGGTGCTGGGAAGCGAGGCCCGGCAGCTGCTCCATGCCGTAGAGATCCTGGAACGTGTTCGAGAAGGCTTTGCAGCCCTCGGCGTCCATCATTTTCTTCATGGCGATCTCTTCGCGCGCCTGATAGCGGATGGCGGCGATATCGTCGGTCGCGAAGTCGTACTTTTCGCGGTAAACGTCCATCAGAGCGTCAATTTCCGCCTCGGTGACGGCGTTCATTTCCTTGACCAGATCGCCGACGGCCCAGGTGTTGACCTCCCAGCCGAGCTTCTTCTGGACCTCGACCTTATCGCCCTCGGTGACGGCGACGTTGCGCATATTGTCGCCGAAGCGCATGACCTTCATGTCCTTCGAGACGGCAACACCGATGGCGGCCTTCATCCAGCTGCCGATGCGGGCCTGCACGTCCGAATCCTGCCAGTAACCGGCGATGACCTTGCGCGGCTTGCGGAGTCTCGCGCCGATGAAGCCGTGCTCCCGGTCGCCGTGCGCGGCCTGGTTGAGGTTCATGAAGTCCATGTCGATCTCCTCGTTGGGGATCTCGCGGTTATACTGGGTGGCGAAATGCAGCCACGGCTTCTGGAGCAGATCCAGGCCGTTGATCCACATCTTCGACGGGCTGAACGTGTGGCACCATGTCACGATACCGGCGCAATTATCATCATAATTGGCCTCTTTTACGACCTGCGTGATCTCGGCGCTGGACTTGGCAGTCACTTTATACTTGAGCGGATACGGCAGCACGGCGGAGAGCTTCTGCGCCATTTCCTCCGCGCGGTTGGCGACGGTGGTCAGAACGTCGTCGCCGTAGAGCGTCTGCGAGCCGACGACAAACCAGAATTCATAGTGTTTCATGATATCCTCCTTAGAATGCTGCGACAGCGGCCTTTTCCGCTGCGAGGCAGCTGCGGTAGCTGGCAAGGTAGCGGTCGAAGCCCGCGGCGTCTTCGGGGTCGGGAGCGAGCGTCGTGCTGCGCACTCCGGCGAAGATCTCGTCCGCAAGGTAGTCTTCAAGCGTCTCGCCGTCTTTCCCCTGCACCATGTAGGATGCGAGCAGGGCCATGCCGTACGGGCCGCCCTCGCCTGCCGACTGCATGCACGTGACCGGCGCATGGCAGGCCGCGGCCATGTACTTCTGGCCGACGACCGGCGTCTTGAACAGGCCGCCGTGGCCGGTCAGGCTGTCGATCGCCACGTGTTCCCCGGCAAGGATGTCCATGCCGAGCTTCAAGGTCGCCATCGTGGCGTAGAGCTGGGAGCGCAGGAAGTTGGCCAGGGTGAACTTGCTCTCGGGCTTGCGGACGACCATCGGGCGGCCCTCATCGAGGTGCGTGACGCCCTCGCCCGCCATGTAGTTGTAGGTCAGGATGCCGGAGCAGTCGGTCTCGCCCTCGAGGCTCTTCTGATAGAGCTTCGTGAACAGCTCGCCGGTGGAGACCTCCGCGCCGAACAGCTGCGCGGTCTCGCCGAGCAGGGAGACCCAGGCGTTCATATCGTTCGTGCAGTTGTTGCAGTGGACCATGGCGACGGGCTTGCCCGTCGGGGTGGTGACCATGTCGATCTCGGGGTAGAGCTTCGACAGAGGCTTCTCCAGAACGACCATGGCAAAGATGGACGTGCCGGCCGAGACGTTGCCGGTGCGGGGCGCGACGGCGTTCGTCGCCGTCATGCCGGTACCGGCATCGCCCTCAGGCGGGCAGAGGGGGATGCCCGCGGGCAGGAGGCCGCCGAGGTATTCGCTGCCGCTCGGCGTCAGCAGGCCAGCCGACTGACCGGCAGTCCGGACCTCCGGAAGGACTGCACGGATGTTCCAGTCAAAACCGTATTTCGCCATCAGCGCGTCGAATTTGTCCAGCATCGCCGCGTCATACGTCAGTGTCTCGCTGTCGATGGGGAACATGCCGGAGGCTTCGCCGACGCCGAGGGCATTTTCGCCCGTCAGCAGGTAATGGACATAGCCCGCGAGCGTGGTGACGTGGGCGATGTTCTTGACGTGCGGTTCGCCGTTCAGGACGGCCTGATACAGGTGCGCGGCGGACCAGCGCTGCGGGATGTTGAAGCCGAAGGCCTCGGTCAGCTTGTCCGCGGCCTCGCCGGTCATGGTGTTCTGCCAGGTGCGGAAGGGCGCGAGCAGGTTCCAGTCTTTATCAAAGGCCAGATAGCCGTGCATCATGCCGGAGACGCCCATCGCGGAGATCTTGCCCGGCAGCTCGCCGAGGTTGCGGATCGCCGTGCGCAGGCCCTCCTGCACGTCTTCCATGTGGTACGTCCACACGCCGTTTTCCAGACTGCTTTTCCAGGTATAGTCGCCGCTTTTTACGATCGCATGCTTCTCGTCAAGCAGCACTGCTTTGATCCGTGTCGAGCCGAATTCGATGCCGAGAAAATACTGTTTCATACTTGTCACCTCAAGAATCCTTATTTTTGCGGGAAAGGACCAGACTTTGAATTACAAGGAACAAGCATATCATACCAGCTACCGTGATATTTGTCCACCATGCTTCGTCCAAACCGAGGGAAGAAACGATATTTTTGATCGTGCTGAGCGACAGAACGCCGAAAAATGTGCCGATGATGTTGCCGACGCCGCCGGTGAGCATCGTGCCGCCGATGATGGAGGCCGCGATGGCGTTCATCTCCGCGCCGCTGGCGTGCGACGGCGAGCCGGAGCCGACGTGCAGGAAATAGACGAAGCCGCCGATGCCCGCGAGGATGCCGCAGATCAGGTGCGCGAGGAACTTCGTGCGCTTGACGTTGATGGCCAGCATGTTGGCGCTGTAGCTGTTGCCGCCGACGGCGTAGACGCTTCTGCCGAACTTCGTCCAGCGGAGCACCACGAACAAAACTGCCACGACCACCAGCGCGACGACGACGCCGATCTCCACATAGGCCGGGACATACGCGCCGAGCTTATTGACCGAGCCCATGCCGGGGACATAGATGCGCGTCTCCTTGAGGGCCTTGAAGGCCTCGTTTTCCACGTTGAACTGCGTGGCGTTGACGATGGTCGTCATGCCCTTGGCGAAGAACATGCCAGCGAGGGTGACGATGAAGGGCTGGATCTCCAGATACGCGATCAGAAAGCCCTGCACGAGGCCGAAAGCCGTGCCGATGCCGAGCGCAAGCAGGATGGCCGTCAGGACCGTGCCGCCATGGAAATCCAGATTGACCGCGCAGCTCATGCACACGAGCGCGGTGAGCGTGCCGACGGAGATGTCGATGCCGCCCGTGATCATGACGAGGCTCATGCCGCAGGAAAGAATGAGCAGGGCCGCGTTTTCGTTGAGGATATTGAAGAAGGTCTGCGGCTTTTTGAAGCCCGAGCCGAGGAACAATACCGCGCACAGATACATGACGACGAAGACGCAGATCGTGATGATGAGCAGCAGCTTTGCGTCCGCCAGGCGGCTTCCGCGCGTGAGCGGCGTATGGTTGGTTTTATTCCGCATGGGTGCCGGCCTCCTTCTTTTCTTCGGTCCTGTGCCGCTTTTTGAGCGCCTCGAGCTTTTCGCGGACGGTCGGCGCGCTCAGCACGACGAGGATGATGACCACGACGGCCTTGTAGGCGGGCAGAGCGCTGGAAACGACGTTGAATTTAAAGAGCGTGGTGGTGAGGAACTGGATGACATATGCGCCGAGGACGGAGGCCCAGATGTTGAACTTGCCGCCGGAGAGCGCGTTGCCGCCGAGGGCGACGGCCAGGATCGCGTCCATCTCGATGTCCTTGGCCACGACGGAGTAGTTGATGGTGGAGAAGCGGCTGACCTTGATAAAGCCCGCCACGGCCACGCACAGGCCGAGGATGACGTAGGTCAGGAACTTCACGAACTGCGGGTGGATGCCGTTGAGCCGCGCGGCGCTGGCGTTGATGCCGACAGCCTGCGAGTACAGGCCGATGTTCGTGAACCGCAGCAGCGCCCAGGCGAGGATCATGCAGATGACGGCGATGAAGATCGGCGTCGGCACCGCCACGCCCGGCAGGAAGTTGCCGTAGTAGGCGAAGGACGGGTCAGAGATCATGGGCAGCTCGTTGTTGTTGATCCAGGCGGCGATGGAGCGGCCGGCGGTATAGAGGATCAGGGTTGCGACCATCGGCTGGATCTTGAAGACGGCGACGAGCGTGCCGTTGAACGCGCCGAAAAGCATCGAGACAACGCAGCAGGCCAAAAACGCCACGATGATGGGCGCCTGCAGGGTATCCGGGCGGGAATTCGTGCCGCACAGCACGCGCAGCACGACGCTGCCCGCAATGGCGATGGCGGAGCCGACGGAGATATCCTGTCCGCCGGAAGCCGCGGTGACGAGCGTCATGCCGATGGCGAGGATGACGAGCTCGGAGGCGTTGTCAAGGATGGTGATGAGGTTGCCCGTCAGGACCAGATCACCGAGGCTGTTTTCCTTCAGCGTGATGGCAAAGAAGGAGGGGTCCGCGATGAGGTTGAATACGATCAGCAGCAAGAGCGCTGCCAGCGGGATGAAGATCTGCTTCCGCACCAGGCGGGTCAGGAAGTTCCCCTGCCGCTTCTGTGTCGTTTCGTTCATGCCTGTTCACCTCCGGCGATGGTTTTCATGATGCTGCTCTGGTTTAGGTCGCTGCCGCGCAGCTCGCCGACGACCTGCCGGTCGCGCATGACGACGAGGCGGGAGCAGACGCGGAGCATCTCGTCGATCTCGGACGAGATGAAGGTCACGCTCTTGCCCTCGGCGGCCAGCTGCAGCACGAGCTTCTGGATCTCGACTTTCGTGCCGACGTCGATGCCGCGCGTCGGCTCGTCGAGGATCATATAGACGGGATTGGCCAGCAGCCAGCGCGCGAGGATGACCTTCTGCTGGTTGCCGCCGGAGAGCGACTTGATGGGCGTGTCGGTCGAGGCCGTCTTGATGCTCAGGAGCCTGATGTACTCCTCGGCATACTTCTCGGCCTTGGCCTTGGAGATGGGATGGAAGAAGCCGTCGAGCACCTGGCGGGCGAGGATGATGTTGTCGCGCACGGAAAGATCGCCGATGATGCCGTCGCGCTTGCGGTCCTCGGGCAGGTAGCTGATGCCGTGCTTCATGGCCGCGAGCGGCGAGGTGATCTTCACCAGCTTGCCGCCCATCTTGACCGTGCCGCTGGACACGTGGTCCGCGCCGAAGATCGCGCGGACGGACTCGCTGCGGCCGGAGCCGAGCAGGCCCGTAAAGCCGTTGACCTCGCCCTTGCGGATGGAGAAATCGAACGGGCGCACGCCGGCCGCGCTGGAAAGCCCGGACGCCTCATAGACGACCTCTGCGTTCTCCAGCGCGTCCTCGGCGCCTTCGGTCTTGATCTCAGACAGATCGTCGAGCTCCTTGCCGAGCATCTTGGACACGAGCTGCACGCGCGGCAGCTCCGCGATCTTGTACTCGCCGACGAGCTTACCGTCGCGCAGGACCGTGATGCGGTCGCAGACGGCGTAGACCTGCTCGAGGAAGTGCGTGACGAAGATGATGCCGACGCCGCGGGACTTGAGGTCCAGCATGAGCTTAAAGAGCTTTTCGACCTCCTGCTCGTCCAAAGACGACGTCGGCTCGTCGAGGATGAGCACCTTGCACTCCATATCGACCGCGCGGGCGATGGCGACCATCTGCTGCACGGCGATGGAGCAGCTCGACAGCTGCTGCGTGGGCGCGGCGGGGATGCCGAGCGAGCTGAGGAGCTTCTTTGCGCCCGCGTTCATCTTGCGCCAGTTGGTAAAGGCGCCCTTGGTCCTGCCGATATATAGATTCTCCGCCACAGTCAGATTCGGGCAGAGGGTGATCTCCTGATAAACCGTACTGATGCCCGCCTTGAGCGCGTCCTGCGTCGTGCGGATCTGTACGGGCGTTCCTTCCATGGAAATGGTGCCCTCGTCTTTGGAATACACGCCCGTGAGCACCTTGATGAGCGTGGATTTGCCCGCGCCGTTCTCGCCCATCAGCGCGTGGATCTCACCCTTGCACAGGGTAAAATCCACACCGTCGAGCGCGCGGACGCCGGGGAATAATTTGCAGATCCCCCGCAATTCCAGTAAAGCTGTTTCCTGCATCGTATTCGCCTCCATAGTGGCATGCTGCGTGCAGCGCGGGTACACGGAATGCTCCATATACGCCGTGCCGCACGCAGCCGAATTTTTGATTATGCGATGTTGTGTGTCAGATCAGATGCCGTAGTTGTCGACGTCTTCCTGCGTGATGGTGGAAGCATCGAAGCCCTTCTCGTCCATGATGATGGTCTTTTCAGCGGGAGCCTTGCCGGCCTGCAGGTCCTTGATGATGGCGTCGATGTAGGAAGCCTGGAAGGGGTTGCACTGGCCGTCGTAGTTCCAGTTGCCGGCGAGCAGCTCTTCAAGCGCCCACTTGTTGCAGTCGAAGCCCATGACGATGACGTCCTTGCCCACGCCGTGGGAGATGTTCGCCTTGTCCAGAGCCGCGACAGCGCCCTTGGCCATGTCGTCGTTCTCGGCGTAGATGACGTTGAATTCCTTGCCGGAGTCGATGACGGACTGGACGATCTGCTGGGCAGTCTCGGCATTCCACTCAGCGGTCTGCTGGGTCACCATGTTCCAGTTGTCGTTGGCAGCGACCTGCTCGTCGAGCGCGCCGGTGCGGCCGATCTGGGCAGCGGAGCCCATGACGCCCTGGATGTGGATGATGTTGTAGGTCTCGAGGTTCTGGGAAGCGAGCCAGTCAACAGCGGTCTGGCCTTCCTTGGCCATGTCGGAGACGATGGAAGCGACATAGAGGCTCTCGTCAGCGTCGATGGTGCGGTCGAAGAGGATGACCTGGATGCCGGCGGCCTGCGCGTCCTGCAGGACGGAATCCCAGCCGGAGGTACCGGCGGCGGAGATGAGCAGGTAGTCGACCTCGTCCTGGATGAACTTCTGGGCGGCAGCGATCTGCTCGTCGTTCTTCAGGCTGTAGGCGAAGGAAGCGTCATAGCCGTTTTCCTCGGTGAACATGGCCTTCAGGTCCTTGTCGTTGGCGGTGCGGTAGCCGGACTCGTTGGGGTCGTTGTTGATGATGCCGACCTTGATGAGCGCGCCGTCGGAAGCGGCGGGAGTCTCAGCCGCGGTGTCGGTGGTGGTCTCGGCGGCGGTATCCGTGGTAGCGGCCGGGGCCGTGTCGGCGGACTGCTGCGCGCAGGCGCAGAAGGCGGCGATCATGGCGACCGCCAGAAGCAGAGCAAGAATCTTTTTCATTGTGTTTTCCTCGCTTTCAAAATTTGTGTCGGTTTGCCGCAGGCTTTCGCCTGTCATGACTCTATTTAAGCGTGCAGACAGGCGGAAATCAATCTGACGAACAAGTCCCGGCACAAATTCGGCGCAGCGCGCAGACAGCTTTGGAAGCTTCCCGGCCGGAAACGGACAGCTTTTCCGGCCGACCGCGAGATCTTGCGCGGAACATTTTGTTTTTCTCCGGTTTTTGGGCCTGTTTTGTTTGATTTCTTCCGCTCCCGGGTGTCGGACACGGGAAACGGCGGCTTGTACGCTCCGGACAAAACGACGGTGTTTCTGTGGTATCTGTTAAAAATTTTCCTCGGTCTGTTTGAAAATTTCCGAAAAATTTTTGGAATATTTTCAGCTTGTCCGCAAAAAGGCAGGATTTCTTTCGCCCGGCCGCCGGAGGTTCCAAAGAAAACGAACAAATCCGTCCCGCTCCCCGCCCCGCGCCTGTGATACAATAGAGGCAGAACAGGAGGTGGGTACCGATGACGCCAAAATATGAGCAGCTGGTGCAGGAGCTGCGGGCGGCGCTGCCGCAGTGGTATGCAGACGGGCAGCGGAAGCTGCCGGGGGAGCAGGCGCTTGCCGCGCAGCTTTCCGTCAGCCGCCAGACACTCCGGCAGGCGCTGGCCGTACTGGAGCAGGAGGGGCTCATTGAAAAGCGGCGCGGCAGCGGCAGCTTTCTCTGCCCGGCCGCCGCGCGGCAGGACCGGAGGATCGCCGTGATCGCGACCTCGCTGAGCGACTACATCTTCCCCTCGCTTCTCAAGGACGTGCAGGCCTGCCTTTCCGCGCAAGGATTCTCCGTCGTCATCCACGCCACGGAAAACTCCATCCGCCGCGAGCGGGATATTTTGCAGCAGCTGCTGCTCGATCCCCCGGCGGGGATCCTGGTCGAGGGATGCAAGACGGCGCTGCCGAACCCGAACGCGGAGCTCTATCAGGCGCTCCGCCAGCGCGGGCTGCCGATGACGTTTTTGCACGGGAGCTGCCGGGAGATCACCGACGCCTTCTGCGTCGGCGACGACAATTACGGCGGCGGGTATCTGCTGGCCGGGCATCTGATCCGCAGCGGGCATAAAAAAATCGCCGGGATCTTCAAATCCGACGATGCGCAGGGGCCAGAGCGGTATCACGGCGTGGTCTGCGCGATGCGCGGCGCGGGGCTTTTTCCGCTGGATGAAAATTTCCTCTGGTTTTCGAGCTTCCAGCGCCATCAGCTCGTGGAGCTGCAGGACGAGGAGCTGCTGCGGGCCTTTCTGCGCCAGCAGCTGGGCGGCTGCACGGCGGTCGTCTGCTACAACGACGAGATCGCGTTCCACCTGATCCGCACACTCCTGCGCGCGGGCAAGCGCGTGCCGGAGGACATCGCCATCGTGAGCTTCGACAACAGCTACTACAGCACCTTCGGCCCCGTCAGCATCACCTCCGCCGGTCACGAGCCGCACGCCATGGGCCGCGCCGCCGCCGAAAACCTCCTCACCCAGATCCGCCGCCAGCCCTGCCAGAGCGTGAAGCTGCCGTGGACACTGTATCAGCGGCAGAGCGGATAAACCGAGACTGCCCCCACCTCATCCGTCACGGCTTCGCCGTGCCACCTTCCCCTCATAGGGGAA